>ENA-OQDW01000742-OQDW01000742.1-human-gut-metagenome-genome-assembly--contig:-NODE-742-length-13090-cov-2.164314_pt1 | contig 13090 bp, 17 predicted proteins | sample MGYA00242784_ERZ504613 | MGnify/ENA primary metagenome ERZ504613 (study PRJEB26092, sample SAMD00036330) | human gut metagenome | host: Homo sapiens | study: EMG produced TPA metagenomics assembly of... | reverse complement strand
GTTTTACAGAGAAGATACTTTCTGCCATGACTTCCTCCATGTCATAAAGGCAGACAGGACTTCTGGCATGTGCAGCTGCATGGCATCTTTATGAAGCTGTTCTTTTGTGATACCCCACATCTGCATCATGCTTTCGGTAACAGCAACCGAAGCAGTTCCTTCCTCATCTGCCGCAACCTGAATCCTGTAATAAGCCGCCAGCTCCCCGCAGGAAGTATAAGGCTTTCCTTTCAGATATTCCTGATTTGTTTCTGGATCGCACATCTGTACCGCCAGCATAGGACGGACCGCTTCATAGTTTTCCAGCATAGAGATGTTCAGCGGAACCCGGCTGTAATTTTCCAACTGGATCTGTGCGATCTGTTTCATGGCAGTATCTAAAGGCATCCCACGTTCCACCTGTTCGGCAAGCGCTTCCAAATAGATAGTTGGTGCAGCCTGTTCTCCGGGAAGAAGAATCGTCAGCCCGGTCAGCATCCGGTCATTGCTTTTTGTTACTTCATTGATGGAAATTACGGGCGTTCTGGTATTCCGTAGGCAGGTATTCCTTGATATGGCTTTTTACATAGTCTATAAAATTCTGATTCAATCGTTGTCCTCCTTTTTGTCCGTTAAATTTGCGTTGTGTTTGGTTTCTGAATGTTCCATGTTCTCTTTTCCGACCTGCATAAGACACATCAGCATAACGCCGGAAGCCATTCCTCCGGCAAAGGTAAGGAAATGTAAGATCAGGTTCCACATAAGCATTCCTCCTAAAAATGGGCAAAGAAAAACGCCCACTTCAAAGTGAGCGCATCAACAGGCAGCTATTTTGTTTTTGGTTTCAAGTGATCCGGCAGGACGATCTCTCCAACCGGGATTTCCCGCAGTTCCTTTTTCATCCGATGGGTGAAGCGGATCGTCTTTGCCGTACCGCCGGTTTCCCGTCCGTCATATACAGCGATCACTCGGTCGGAGTGCTCCACCATATAGCGGTTTCTGTGGGAGTAGACGCTTGGGAGATATTTTTCCTGTATGACAACAACATCCGCACAAGCCTCCAGCAGTTCACGGGTTCTTGTTTTCTTATTCAGCTGTCCAGACGTTTGCGGTAAGGGATCACTGCGATCAGCTCCAGCGCCGGATTAGTCTGCTTTCTTTCCAACACCAGCTCTGCAAAATGCTGATCCACGCCATCTGCAAAGCCACTCATAAAACAGGTAAATCCATCTGTAACGGCAGCATCGATCTCATGTTCCAAAGCGGCTTTTATTTTGTTGATCTCATTCTGCGGCAAATCCCTGTGTCCGGTAACACAGCAAGTCTTTCCTTTCATCGGTCATCCCTCCATCTGATAGGTAAATTTCTTCACTTTTCACATAGTAATAGATTTTATTTAGCAAGTCAACGATAATACCCTTTTTCTCTTTGCGGATAATAAAGGGGTGTAAGGTACAATCTATTACAGAATGGGAGGTGAAGGCGATGTATGAAGATTTTGTCCCGGAACGATTAGCGAAGCTGCGGACACAGAAAGGAGTTTCCGCACGCGATATGTCTTTATCGTTAGGTCAGGCAAACAACTACATCAATAATATTGAGAATAAAAAGTCACTTCCCGCTATGCAGTCTTTTTTCTACATCTGCGAATATCTGGGTGTGACACCGCAGGAATTCTTTGACGAAGGAAATACCTACCCGGAAACCTTAAAGGAATTCATTGCAGAGGCAAGACAGCTTGATCCTCAATCCATGCAATATATCCTCGGTATTATGAAAGAACTCAATAGCAGAAAGTAAGCGGTCACGGTAATGGCCGCTTTTTTCGTGACTTTCTTTATTATATTTTATAATGTTCTCGAAATGTCCGCTCCCTATACCGATAAGTATTCAAAAACTGTTCCCCAAACAGCCTTTTTCTATTCGCCGGTACTGCCAAAGCTGCCGGTTCCTCGCTCTGTTCCCAGATCTGTTACAAAATCCGCAATGACAGTCGGCGTGATCACAAGCTGCCCGATACGGGCTCCCTTAAAAAGAGACTGCGCCTGATTGCTTACATTGCTGATGATCGCATGGATCTCTCCACGGTAGCCGGAATCCACAGGCGGCAGTTCACAGACCAGACCTTTTACCGCCATACTGGTACGGGGAAAGATATATCCCGCATACCCATCCGGTATTTCCAGTCCAAAGCCAAGAGGAATTTTGGCGATTTCTCCGGGCTGTAAGGTGCAGTCATAGGGCAGATAAACATCTGCTCCGGCATCATTGCCATGAGGACGGTAAGGACGCTGGTGCTCCGGCACGCCAAAATCGATTAGTTTTATTTTCATCGGCAGCCTCCTTCCCAAAGAGCGGGATAGTCTTTTTCTAAAATATCCTCTGGCGTCATATCTGCCTGCAGTTTTCGCCCGCAGGTCATTTTCCCTTCCAGACATCGATCCAACTGACAGAAAGGCCCGGTCAGTGACGGGGCAAACAAGGCAGGGCTTAGGTCATAAAGTTCTTTCCAGACCTTTAACAGCACGATCCTTGTTTCATCTGTATTTCTTCGGCATACCCGCTGGCCGATGATATGTTTCCACTGATAAGGGGTGGCGCTGATGAGCAGTACATTCCGTAATCCCTGGGGCGTGGCATAGCCGGCCGCATCGTGCCCGCTTCCGGCAGTGCACAGGGCTTCATAACATTTCATGCTTTCATTACAACTTTTTAAGTACAGCTCCTGTACCACAGCCGGAGCCGTCATAATAGAATACGGGACAGCGAAATCCGCCTGTCCCGTATAGTTGCTGTACTGCAGCGATGCACTCATAAATTTTACTTCGTTCTGGTGGCGGGTGATCTGCGCCAGAAAACGCCTGCTGGCGCCGACAATGGCTACCGTGATCACCGCAAATTTCTGGATGGTAGGATGGGGAAGCGCCCCCATAGCTGCTACTGTCTGAACGCTGAATGATTTTTCGTAGAGCTCCATCAGGTCGTCCATTGAGGCAATCTTATGTCCCTGCTGGGTAAGCCTTGCCGCAAAGACCATGTTTTTTTCTGCTTCCGCTACCGCCTGGCAGTTCAAAATTTTTACTTCAATCTGTTTAATTGGTATGTCCCTCCTTTACAATCGCTTTCAGTAAGAACAGATAGTTAAGACTGTCTGTGATCTTTTCGTCCCATGTGTCCATCGGATAAACTGTTTCCTCGGCAAAGCACATATCGTATAGAGAAACAATATGCTTTGCCAGCATACCGGCAAGGGCACGCTGGGGCGTTGTGTGCTGTAAAGCTGCCGCTGCCTTAAATGCACCCAGCCGGTCCGGGTCATCCCCGGTGTATTCTTTGGTTTTCCGTTTCAAGGTATCAGCACAGAGCCGCACCTGTTCGTCAAAAACGGCATTGACTTCATTTTGCGTAATATAGCATCCCTCCTTTGAAAACAAGAAACCGGCTATTCTAAAGCATCTTAGAATAGCCGGCAAATAAATGGATATGTAATTGTTTATAGTGTATTGATCTCTTTTTCCAGTTCCTGGACCGCTGCTATGACTGTCTCAAATGTCGGAACATCCCCATACAACATATCCTGCATAGAGTTATAGTCCGCTTCCAATGCTGCAAACCGATATTCCGGCGGGAGTAATTTTAATGTGCCCGGCACAGCCTCCGGGTACTTCGCCCATGCTCTGGGATAGAATTTCATTTTGAAATCTACAACTTCTTCAGGAGATCCAGCCTGGAAAAAGCAGCTTCTTTGACCGGTGTTGCAGCCATGCGGTAGAGATCATAATAATGTCTGGAATACCGCTGCGGCATTTCCAAATGTTCCGGTCTGTTCGCTTCATGGTGCAGGATTGTGGCTTTTTCCCAGAAGGTCCGTTCCGGGGCAACGGTAAGGATTGCGGTTTCTTTTTGCTCAAAAATCTTCGGATAATATTTTGCCGCGTATGGTTCGATCAGCGCTGTTTTTGCAGGAGTCCACGCTGCCAGCGCACCAATCTCTAAACGGATCACCTGTAAGGTCGCCGTATTCGTAAAAAGGTGCGGATAGGCGAAAATGACCGTCTGTTTATCCTTTTCATCTATGTAGACATTTGCTTCACAACCGATTTCCTGGGATAAGCCGGCTTTGACTGCCGGGCAGAATGTTTCGGACAGAAATACCTCTGCACGCACATTGGCTTCTTTGTTAAAAGCATCCTGTTTTGTATTGGAACGTTTCTCCCATGGTTCATCTTTGCCATATCCCAATACACGCCAGTCCAGAATCAAATCAATATCTTCTGAAAACCGGCTGATCAGGTGAAAGGCTTTTGAAAGGCTGGTACCACCCTTAAAGGTGATGGACTCTTTCCATGGTGAGCGGTGAAATAAATAATCCAGCGTAAAACATACCCAAAAGTCTTTTTCCACGATGCATCATTCAGCCCCATTTTATCTGCTGTATTTCTGAACAGCTCCCTGCGGTCGTTATCTGAAAGTCTTGCTATATTTCTCATTGTACCTTTTCACCTCCACAAATCTGCCGTATCGTATCGTAAACCCAATCCGTAGACTCTGTTGCTTCCTTCAAACAAGCCTGTTTATCCTTGTCTGTCAGTTTTTCGGAAAGCATCTGTATGACTTCTGGCGTAACATTCGATCTGCCAAGCGTTTTTAATGCCTGTATAACCAAACTTGTCATATAGGACAATCCGGTAATCTCCTTATTGGTCCGGTGCTTAAATTCCAGCTTTGTAGAGTTCCACTCGTAGGTCTTATATGGACCATCGCTGATATAGGACCATACTGCTGTTACCTGTGTTGAAAGACCTAACAGGTTCAATGCTGTATTCCCACATGGGGCAATCGTCCAGTGATAACTTCGTGCCAATGCGTTCGCCACCGCTTCCGGGTCTGCCGCCACATATTCATCCAGAAGTTTGCTATATTTTGGTTTTTCATAAACACCTTTCAAAATGCGGCGAAGCATACCTGCCTGTGTAAGCCGGTTTAAGTTCCGTCTTATGGTTTCCGTATCGGCAATATCCGCAAAATCAGAACTGATGAAAATAGTTCCTTCCGCCGCTGCTTTTATCTGCTCCTGAATCTGTTTGGAATAGCCATTTGCCATATTGCTCACCTCCTTTTGTCCCGAATATTATATATTATTCGGGACAAATTTTCAATAGGCTTCAAGAGTTTTAGCAATAGTATTCCACATAGAACAGAATTTATACATCAGTTTCAAATTCTATATCGGGAGATGGGAACTATCGTATTCCTATTTTGTCCCGAATATTGTGTATTATTCGGGACATTTTAAGCACTCGGCAGATAGATCCAGTCGTGCATCAGGCACACGCTGGGTTCATCCTCCCTGGGAACCAGACGGTAGGTACATTCCCCATAGACCGTGCGTTTGTCCTCGATCTCCATGCCATAGGCTTTATAAAAGCGGTATTCCAGATTGGAGATAATACAGCGCAGGGTTTGCAGAGCCTCCCTCTGAGCTGATACGATCAGGTCACGGTCAATGCTGCGCTTCAAAAACAGCAGCGATTTGTAAAGCTGTACCTCTGTGCGGTAAGGGCGGCAGTCTTTCGTTTCCAGCCATCCGCAAAAAGCGACCGGTCCGCTCTGGATCACACTGCGGTCCGGGTGATAATACTCGTAGCAGTCCAGGTTTGCCGTATTCAGAAGATAGAGCATTTCCCGGACTTCATTTTCCGGCATGTCGTAAAACCGCAAAAGCGAGCGGTAAAGATGGACATAGCCGGGAATGGAAATCATGGTATTTACCATAAAATAAAATCCTCCTTGTAAACAGCAGGTGCGGGAGCTTTTGCCCCCGCACCGTCTAAAATCTATATTTCGTTATCTACTTTCACGAGTTTTCCCATGACAAGAAAGCGTCCTGTGCCGCCCGGCGTACAGGTAGAAAGGGTCAGTACCTTATCGCTGCAGGTCACAGTCACATCACTTTCCACCGCAGAACGTTCCTTCATAGCTGTAAGCCAGGTAGTATAAGCACCGTCATCCTTCCAGGAAAGCTGCCAGGGAGAAGTTTCATTGCCGGATTCTTCCGGCTTTGCTGCAAACGCCGCAAAGATCTCCATGATATAACCACCCTTCGGAGTAACGAGATACATCTGCCTGTGAGTATCAAAGTAACTTTGTTCATCGTACCGGTTCAGCAAGGCAAACATGGAACCATCCCGCATATTATGACCGTAAATGATCGTATTGCGGTCTGAAAAATCTGCCCGGTTTTCATAGTCGGCAAACAGGCAGCCAACCCTGTTATAGGTCCCGTCATAAAGATGGTTCAGGTAATACTCGTTGTTGTCGGTCTGCGTCACCGGATAATTGAGCACCGTATCAGGAAGAGAAAGCCATCCGATGATGTCCGGTCCATTTTCACGGAGCGTTTCAAAGTCTACCGAAGGCAGGACAATATCGGTATCGTCCCGTTTTGGTTCTGTCGGATCGGGTGCCGACTCCGGGGAAGCTGTCTGCTCCGGCACTTCCACATATCCGGCAAGATCTCGATAGGCATCTTTACTCTCAGCATACTGGTTCAAGTCACGGAACACCAAAAAACCGCTGCCAAGAGCCACCAGAACGCAGAGTGAAAGGACAGAAACCCCGACAGCCGTTCTTTTCAGGGAAGTCCTGCTGTATTTTCCCTTTTTGAAATAATACACAGCAAATACGCTGCCGCCGATCAGTGCGGCTGCCAGCAGTCCGCCATACAGGAAAATATACGGATCATCCCGGTCTGCGGTACCGGCTTTTGAGGGGTGGAAGGATTGGAGGGAACAGAAGGCTTTTCCGGGTTCTTTGGGTTATCCGGCTTTTCCGGTTTTTCATTAAAGAACTGGACCGTAGATGTCTGATCTGCCTTGATCTCCACCGTAGCGGCATCAGGAATGATGTAATCCTTGCTTGCCCGGTTTGCAACTTCTGTTACGGTATAAATACCGACACGAAGGCCCTTAACTTCAATCACGCCGGATTTTGGAGTGGTGAATGTCTCGCAGTAGGAGCCGTCCGCACTCTTAACCTCGATGGCAAAACCATCTTTGCGCCCGTCGCTGGAATCCTTTGTGATCTTTAAGTTGCCGCGGTAAGCCTCATTGGTAAATCCGTGCCCGGCTTCTCCATTTTCCACAACTGCGACCTGTCCATCTTCTGTGATGGAAAAATAGTAAGCGTTTGAGTCAGGCTGATAGCCTCCGGCGCTTTGCTTTCTTTGATAAAGTAGCCGCCAGCCAGAAGGTTTTCCGCCGTATGATAGCCTGCATCGGTTTCTTTCAGCGTACCGATCTTTTGATCGTCAGGATCATATTCCTGGTTGGCGTTGGAATCCGCATACAGGTCGAACACCGCACCGGGCAGGAAGCGCAGGAAAGAATTCTTGTCTTTCTTATCCTCCTTTTCCACAGGGGAAGGTTCTTCCACAGCTTCGGTTTTAGTTACCTGCACACTGCCGCGGATCAGGGTGTTTTCCACACGGATCTCGATATGCTGTCCGTCTGCACCAATATATACATGGTGCTGCTGCGGGCTTACTGTATAAAGGTCAGGGGCAGAGATCTCCTTGACGATCCAGTGTCCGTAAGGAATGTTCTCAAAGGAAAAACTGCCGTCTTTTCCGGTAATAGCAGTAAGCAGCGCATTTTCTTCAGTAAATTCTTCGGTATCAGGTCTAAACAGACCCATGAGCGCACCGGCAAGCGTGACATCCTCGCCGCCTTCCGGGTTTTCCCCGACTTTTACACCGTCTACACGCCCACGGAGAAGTTCATTGGAAACAGCCTCGCCTTCATTGACAAGGATCTGTACCAGGGCGGTTTCCTGACCAGCATACTCAAAGACAACCGGATATTCCTGATTCGAAAGGATATAGGCGCCGTTGGTTGTGCGTTCCTTGACATAATAGCTGCCAAAAGGCAGGTCGGAAGCGAAGGAAGCGCTGTAACCGCCGGATTCCTCAGACGAAACAGAGACCACTTCCAGAAGTCCACCTGCCGGGATTACGCTGCCATCTGCCGCCGTCAGGTCTGCGGAAGCATAAAGTCCAAAGGAAATATCCTTATATTCCTCGTTCATGCCAAGACCGAACAGGTCATCGGTCTCCATTGCCTTGAAAAGTGTGACATCCACTTTCTGGCGTTCGTCATAAAGACCGGCCGCTGTCTGTGTAACCTCTACGGTCTCACCCGCATAGGTCAGTTCCACATATTCCGGTTGAGGATTCAACACACAGCCGGAAGGCGCCTGACGTTCCTCCAGACGATAACGGCCAAGATAGAGAGACCCGCTTTTCGCTGTGCCGTCCTCGCCGGTCGTAAGTGTTTCCACAACCGTATCTTTTTCTGCCCGCAAGGTACCGTCACCGGTATAAATATCTTCATCTGCGATCACATCATAGACCGCTCCAGGAAGTCCGGCAACCTCATATACCGGTTGGTACAGTCCGTCGTTTTCCTGGACAGAAGCAAATACTTCTCCGGTCTTTGTGATGGTAAGCTGGCCTTTCTGCGGCATATTGTACTGAGTGACCGTCACAACCGCCTCGCTGCCGTCAATGGTAAACGGTACCGGCTGATCGGAAAGCACATAGCCATAAGGGGCAGCCACCTCATAAAGTTCATAATCCCCGGCGGCCAAAGGCTCCGGCAGCATCAGCCAGCCCTCGTCAGAAACATAGAAGGTATCCAGTGTTTCCGGGTTCGGATAGTAGACGGTCTGGGTGATAAATTCCCCGGTGGAAAGATCCTTGATCTGAAAACCGGTTCCGGTCACAGGGATAATCTTTCCGGTCTCTGCGTCACATTTTTCAACTTTCAGACGGGCTGTGATGGTGCGGTTGTTCAGGATATAGCTGTAAGTCTTTCCGTCAGAGGAAATGAATACCGTAAAGTCCGGGACAAAGGCTTTGCCTTCCTCGCCTGCGATCTGATGGACCGTATAATGTCCATAAGGAAGCGGTTTACTGGAAGCAAAACCATCCGCATCCGTGGTAAGAAGGTCACGTTCACTTTCCTTTGCCGCGTCATAGCTCCCGGCTGCCTTTAAGTAAACTTCAAAGACTGCGCCTGCTTCCGGGCGTTCGATGATACCAGCATTGGGATCGTCGGTATTTTCGCCCTCAGGCACATCCGGTCCAGGTCATCGGTGTGCTTGACAAGCTGGATATTTCCGTAAATAACCGTTTCCGTCACCTGATTTTCTGTGGTATTGAGTTCCACTTCATACAGGGAAGGGGATGCACCCACTTCATAAATGGTTTCATTCAGAAGATACCCGGTGCTCGGTTCGATTTCCCGGATCGTCCAGCCATCCCCGCATACATAATAGCGGGTCATAAAGCTGCCATCCGGTCCGGTAGTATAAGTGTCGATCAGTTCGCCATCACGGAAGATCCCATAGGTCGCCCCTGCAAGAGTGGCATCCCCCTGAGCATTTCCGGTGTCAGCATCACTCTTTACCACATGGACGCGAAATTTCTTCAGAATATTGCTGAAATGTACCGAAGAAGTCTGCCCGCTTTCAATGGTCACGTACTGTGCGGAAGGGGTCACATAGCGGTCCACCGGAAGTTCTTTTACCAGATAGGTTCCCGGCAGGAGCTTCTTTTCAATCTGGCCGTTTTCTCCGGTCGTAACTTCCTCATTGACTTCATTTCCCAAAATGTCCGTACCGGAGATATGGAAGGTGATACCGGAAACAATGCCGTCCTCACTGGTCTTGACAAGTTTTGCGGTACCGTAAGTTTCCGTTTTGAATTTTACAAAGAAGGAAACCGGATCGCTGGCGCCGGTCATCATGGTCTGGTAGCCGGGTCTGCCCCAGATCAGCATGTCGTTTGCCACCGGGATATTCTTTCGGAATTCAAACAGCACCGGGTCCATCATCATCTGCCTGCTGGTAAAGGTGTATTCATTTCCGTTTCTTGTCACAGAAACGCCGCTGCCTTTCAAAGCCTCCAGATCGATCTTCAAGTTATTGGTATCTGTGACCGTCAGGGTATAGACCTTTTTTTCTACATCCCATTTCAGTTCCAGTTCCGGTGCTTCGCTTTTCTTAGAAGAAGTAAAGGAAGGTACTGTGGAATGGGAAGCGACCTGTGCAAGAATCCAGTCATAGGCTTTTTCTGCCGGTCGTCCGGCGATCACGCTGAAATACTGGTCGGCGTCTGCGTGGCCGTTTCCGTGGCGGCTGTACGGATCGCTTCTAAGTTGCTGCTGGTATTCCCAAAGGATGATCTGGGTTGCCATCTTATAGTCATCCTCGTTGATTCCGGAAACAGGGAGCGCCGCACCGGGTTTCCAGCCATAGATCGCAGTCAGGGTGATCCCCCTCCTTGCCTCGGCAGGAAGCAGGTTCAGGTATTGGCTGTTGGTCCCGCTTTCCGAAACATAGGTATTTTCCGAAGTATGGTAAGGAATCCCGCTCTCCACACAGTAAACCTGGTGGCTGATCCCGTCAGAATCCGTCAGCATATAGTGCCGGTAAGCATTGCCCCCCGGAACTGGTGTGTACATCGATGGTTCCGTCTGCATGGTAGGCAAGATAGGTGTAAGGCGCCGGGGCACGGTAGTGGTTCCCATCAGAGCCCACATACTGGTCGCCCAGCCAGGAGCTTGCCGTCTGTCCGACAGACATGGCAAAAGCCTGAGCCGGAAGAAGCCCCAAAATGCTTGCCATACAAAGCAAAAACGCCAACAGCTTGCGAAAGCCGCGGCGTCTGGTTATGATATGTTCCATGAAAAAATCCTCACTTTCATAAAATCTAAAAGGACGGCCTTATTTGCTGTCCTTGTCGTCAAAATCATCCTCGGAAAGATATTCCGGTTCCCCGTATGCCTCATCCGGGTCAAAGCCTTCGCCATAACCGTCATCCTCAAATTCCGCATCGTCCTCGGCCTGCTGTTTCGGACGCACGATTTTTACATAGTAACCGATCCCGCCGACCGCAAGTAAGGCAGCAAGGATAAACAGGATCGTGCCGACGCTGCCGGTTTCTTTCTTCGGCTTTTCCGGTTCTGCCGGTTTTTCAGTTTCCGCCGGCTTTTCTTTTCCTTTGCAGCCATTTAAGTCATTTTTGCAGACCGGACAGCCGGTATTAACCTTTCCTGCCTCACATTTTTCTGTGCAGTTACAGCTTTCTTCCTGGGGGATCATGCTCATGCTGCCATTGTTCTTTTCTGCAAGTGCCATCAGGTCGGACTCTGTGACGCCGTTTAAGAAGTAGACATTGTTATCTTCCCGTTTCCCGTCGATCACCAGATAAAAGACATTGCCCGCGTCCGTAGTGATGGTGTAAAACTGTTTTTCCCCATCCGTACCGCTGATGTTGTCCTGTACCGTTCCGGTGCCTTCCGGGGTAAATGCACCTTCCGGGATCGCAGAAGTATTTTCCTGCTGTCCGGTACTGTTATCTGAACCGGAAGAATTTCCGCCGCCGGAAGGGGTTGCAGCGTTTGAGCCGGAAGGTTTTTCTTCCTTAGGCGGTTTTGTCTGTGTACCGGACGGACTCTGGGGTGCTGTCGTAGCAGGTTTCTTTTCAGGAGCCGGTTCTTTGTAATACGGATTATCCAGCTTTACCACATCAGAACGGTTGCCGGCATAATCTTTTGCGTATATGCTTACCTGTTTTTCTGTTCCGGCATAATCTTTCAGTGCGACCGACGCTTTCCCGTCGGTGAGGGAGTTGATACGGTTTTCATCAACAAAGACCGCCTCCACGCCGGATAGATCGTCACTGCTTTCTATTTTCAGGGCATCGCTCCATGGAAGCAGTCAGCGTTGGCGGTGTGGTGTCTTTGGAACCGCCGGCATGAGCCGTTACAGGTAATGCGCTGACACTTACAAGAAGCGTAAGCGCCAGCAGCAGGGAAAGTTTTTTAAGCCTCATGCACATCCTCCTTCTCCTGCGGTAAAACAGTTTCCGAAGGGGCTGCCTGCTGTGATTTCAAAAAATCCGCAAGCTGCTGGGGCGTCAGTTTGAAACTGCGCGCCACCGCTACATAATCGGTATTTTCCAGCTCTGTTTTCTGTTCCTCCAGCTTATGGAGCTTTGCCTGCATTTCCGCAATCTTTGTTTTGGTCTTTTCAATTTCCTTTTCCAGTTTTTCAATTTTAGGATTCAATTTATTACCTCCAATCTGTTAAGGCAGACGCCCAAATGTATAAAAATGCTGCTGCCAGTAGCTTGTATTGATGTTTGCATAAGAAATCGGGTCTCCACAGTGGATCATCATTCCATTTCCCACATAGATCCCTACATGCTTGCGCCGCTGGTGTTGTAGGTCCCCTGGAAGAAGATCAGGTCGCCCGGTTTTGCATCCGCACTTGATACCGGCGTACATACACCTAAAAGACCATCCGCGGTCAGCCTTCCGAAATTCCAGCCAACGCCGCAGTTGTTGATCACCCAGGACACATAGCCGGAACAGTCAAAGGAAGTGGAAGGGCTTGCGCCTCCCCATACATACGGATAGCCAAGATATTTTTCCGCCTCGGCCATCATTGCGGCAAACTGTTCATCCGCAAGGGCTTCCGGTGGAATGTCATAATCGAAGTAGTTTCCTGTGCCGCCTGAACCAACTTCCGGCAGGTGCCGTTCGCTGGTATCGCCGGTATCGGCAAAATACAGGGGATTCAAATACTGGCCGTCAACCAGGACTTCTAAGTGCAGGTGGGCCCCGGTAGAATTTCCGGTATTCCCGACCTTTGCAATCACATCCCCGGCTTTGACCTCCTGCCCGGCAGAAACAAGGATCTGGGAACAGTGCCCGTATTTGGTCGTCAGGGTATGTCCTTCGTATGCCTCGCCTTCAATAGCGACACACAAGCCATAACCGCCGGCATTTCCCGCAAGGGTGACCGTTCCGTCATGCCCGGCAAGGATCTCTGTGCCCTCCGGCATCCCGATGTCCACACCGGTGTGATAGTTCTTTTCCCCACTGATGGGATGTACCCGGTAGCCGTAGTAGCTGGTCACATAAGGGAGCCAGTTGGTGCCAAAGACATTTTTGACATACTGGCGGTTTCCTTTTGTCTGCAGCAGGATCTCACAGATTTCTTTCTGGTCTGCGTTCATCCGGGAAACGACCAGGTTTTCCAAAGG
>ENA-OQDW01000741-OQDW01000741.1-human-gut-metagenome-genome-assembly--contig:-NODE-741-length-13106-cov-1.806842_pt1 | contig 13106 bp, 18 predicted proteins | sample MGYA00242784_ERZ504613 | MGnify/ENA primary metagenome ERZ504613 (study PRJEB26092, sample SAMD00036330) | human gut metagenome | host: Homo sapiens | study: EMG produced TPA metagenomics assembly of... | reverse complement strand
CTGGCAGATGACAATCGAGAATTGTATGGGACAAATATTCGAAAATACTGGGATGCGTATCAGGCAGAATTGATTGAACAGCAAAAACAAGTTGATGTGGATATGCAGAAGTTATATGAAAAATCACCGGAACTTGCACAGGAAAAAGCAACAGAGATTGGAAAAGTAATTGCACAGGATGCATTTAACAGTGCAAAAAGTATTTTGACAGAATTAAAAGCGTTCAAAGAAAGTGGATCAACAGAAATGTTTGTACCATCTGTATTGACAGAGAATATAATGCCAAATTACACAGTTGCACGTGTGATGGATGAAGTTTCAACAGAAGCGTTGGAGGCGTTGATTGCCAAAGCGGAAGCTGTTCAGAAAGATATGTATACAGAAGCCAGTTATGCGACATTAGAACAAGAACTGGAAAACGCAAAGACGGTATTAGCAGATGAATTTGCAGTTCAAGATGAGATTGATGCAGCGACAAAACAGCTTGACAGTGCATTACAAGGCTTGGAAAAAATACAGGCAGCGGTACCACAACCAGAGAAAGAATCGGTATCGGAAGAGAAAACGACTCCAACAGGTCCTTCACCAAAAACAGGAGATGCTACTCCATTGATGTGGCTGTTGACTGCTGCGGCAGGAAGTGCGTTGGTAAGTGTGAACGTTTGGAAACGAAGAGAAGAAAAATAAAGTCAAGAGAAAAGAGCTTTTAGAGGCTCTTTTTTCTTGCTTAAAAGCACTTATTTTATAGGTTAAGGAAAACTTAAGATTTCCTATATAATATTCAGAAAATCCTTTGGTATAGTAAAATTAAGAAAAAAACAGGAAGGAGAGTATCTGTGGGGAAAATTATAGAAGTGAAGAATTTGTTTAAGCTCTATCGTGTCGGGGACAGTGTTGTGCATGCTTTGAATGGAGTGAATTTTTCAATCAACGAAGGAGAGTTCTGTGCGATTGTAGGGACTTCGGGATCAGGGAAATCAACGTTGTTAAATATGCTTGCCGGACTGGAAAAACCGACAAAAGGAGAAGTGATCATTAACGGCGAGCACATGGAGAAGTTGAAGGAAGATCAGCTTGTCAGCTTTAGACGTGATCATGTTGGATTTATTTTTCAGTCTTTTCATCTGATTGGGACGATGAATGCGGTGGAAAATGTGGCATTGCCCTTGAGCTTTCGCGGAGAGAAAAAAGAAAGCCGACTAAAAAAGCAGATAAGATGCTGGATCTGGTCAATTTAAAAAAGCATAAAAAGCATTTGCCGAATCAGATGTCGGGAGGGCAGCAGCAGCGAGTAGGGGTTGCAAGAGCACTGGTTGTTGATCCGAAGATTATATTTGCGGATGAGCCGACAGGAAATCTGGATTCGCATACATCCAAAGAGGTGATGGAATTGATGCAGAAGGTGGTAAGGGAGCAGAAAAAGACGCTTGTTATGGTTACACATGACAATCATCTGGCTTCGTATGCCGATCGGATTTTCCATATTATTGATGGAGAGATTGTAAAGATAGAAGACAACCGTACAAAGGGAGAGGAGAAAGAAGATGAGAAAGATTAAGAAAATAATGATGGTTGCCATGAGTATGATTCTGGTGGCAGGGATGGTGATGCCACTGCACGCAGCGGGAAAAGTGACCGTAAAGGCGAGTGGAACTGCGACACCGGCTTATCAGTATGGACAGGAGAAAGAGTTAAAGCTTACGATTACAAACGGTACAGATACAGCAATTGAAAATGTAGTAGTAACTCCGCAGGTGAAGGCAAATATTGAGAAGTGGCCGTTTGAAATTGAAAATGTATCCTATGAGCAGAAAGTGGATAAGATCGAAGCGGGAAAATCTTATGAGCTCACATATGATGTGAAAGCAAGGGAAGATGTGGCATCAAAATATTATAATGTGAAATTCGATGTTAGTTACGATGGATTGGAAAATGCATTTGAGCAGAGTGTATTTGTAAAAATGACAGCTAAGCCGGAAGAGAGGCCACAGGAAAATCCAGAAGAAAACACACAGAAAGATCCACAACCGCAGCAACCTTCGGGGGATACAGGTGTCTACAACAGTGAACCGATGATGTATACTGGAGGAGATAGTGCAGGTGGCGGATCAGCAACGACATCGACATCTGTTCCGAGAGTAATTGTCACAGGATTTTCAACAGATCCGGCAGAAGTAAAGGCGGGAAGCAATTTTAAACTGATTGTACATTTGAAAAATACATCCAAGACAACAGCGGTAAAAAATATGCTGTTTGACTTTAACGCACCGACAGAAGGACAGGATGCAAACACTGCATCTCCGGCGTTCCTTCCGGCGTCCGGCTCTAGCACTGTATATCTGGATGGAATCGGAGCAAATGGGACAAAAGACATTTCGATTGATATGAATGCAAAATCAGATCTGGTACAGAAACCATATAGTGTCGAGATGTCTATGAAGTATGAAGACGGAAGTGGAACACAATTTGAAAGTACATCAAGTATCTCAGTTCCGGTTAAACAGGATGCGAGATTTGAATTCAGTGAATTTGAGCTGAGTGGAGAGACTGTGGAAGTTGGAAGCGAAGTTAATGTCATGTGCAGTCTGTATAACATGGGAAGAATTAAATTGTATAACGTAAAAGCAAAATTTGAGGGTGAAGGAATCAAATCTAAAGAGATTTTTGTCGGAAATGTGGAATCCGGAGCGACAGCTTCAATTGATGGTATGATAACCGGAGAGTCAGAGACAACAGGTGATGGTAAAGTTAAGATGATTGTTACTTATGAAGATGAGTCGGGAGCAGTATTTACAACTGAAAAAGAACTGACACTTTTAGTGACAGCACCGATGACAGATGACATGATGAATGAAAGTGAAATGGTTGAGCAAGAAAAAGCGTTCCCGATTATTCCGGTGATTGTCGGAGTAATTATCATCGGAGTGATTGTTGTCGTTGTAATTGTGAAGAAAGAAAAAAGAGAAAAAAAAGAAGAGCAGAAGAGGAGGAAATTTTAGAGGATGAGCTTAATAGACTTACTGAGAATGAGTAGTGGGAATCTGAAACGCAGAAAGCTTCGAACCTTTTTAACCGTTCTAGGGGTTGTGATTGGGACAGCTTCCATTGTTGTTATGATTTCTCTCGGACTTGGTCTTCAGCAGTCTACCTATAAAGAAATAGAAAAATCTGGTGGTTTGACGACCATTCAGGTGACAGGAAAAGACAGGCAGGGTGGCATGATGGTAGATTCCGGAGAGGAATCGAAAGAATATATCACAGATGATGTGATTGAAAAATTGAAAAAATTAGAAAATGTAGAATTTGTAAGTCCTGTTTTAGAGGTATCGGCAATTGCGTTAAAAGGCAATTATGAAGGATTTTTGACGGTGCAGGGAATGTCCCATGAGGCACTGGAAAAAATGAATATTCCATTGAAAGAGGGCGGAAAATTGCCGGCTGAAAATGGAAGCTCATTAGATCTGGTGATGGGGAACATGGTAATCACGAATTTCAGCAATAAATCAGGAGGCAGTGGTTATTGGGATACCGGAGAACTTCCGGATATTGATTTCGCAAAGGATTCTCTGTTTTTGATCCTGGATACAGATGCCTATTACCAGAGCCAGTCGGGAAGTGGTTTTGGTAACGTGGAAAATGGAGGAGAGACAGCAACAAAGACACCAAAGACAGCAAAAAAATATGTTGTAAAAGCGTCCGGTGTCGTGGAAGGAACTGTTGATGAATACAATGCATATTCGTATTCAACCTTTTGCGACATCGAGACACTGAAGACCATTTTGAAAAAAGAATTTCGGGGAAGAGTGATTCCTGGTCAACCGTCCACAAGCAGCGGAAAACCTTACAGTTATTTTACGTATAGCTCAGCGCAGGTGAAAGTGGATAATCTTGACAATGTAGAATCTGTTTCAAATGAAATCAGGACACTGGGATTTCAGACATACAGCAATGCAGAGTATCTGGAAAGTATGCAGAAACAGTTTGCAATGATACAGGCGGTTCTGGGAGGAATCGGTGCGGTATCGCTTCTTGTTGCAGCGATTGGTATTGCAAACACGATGATGATGTCGATTTATGAGAGAACGAAAGAAATCGGTGTCATTAAAGTGTTAGGCTGCAGTCTGAAAAATATTCGGCAGATGTTTCTGCTGGAAGCCGGATTTATCGGACTGATCGGGGGCGTGATCGGAAATATCTTAAGTCTTATGATGTCATTCGTGGTCAATAAAGTGGTTGGAAGCATGGGAGCCGAGATGGGCATGACAGATGTAATTTTCTTTATATTCCACCTTGGCTTGTGCTGATTTCACTTGCATTTGCGATTCTTGTGGGAATGGCGGCAGGATACTTCCCGGCACGACGAGCAATGAAATTAAGTCCGCTTGCAGCAATTCGAAATGAATAGCAATTTGAAAAATGATAATTGGGGATGTGGCTTTTGAGAAGCTCACATCCCTCATTTGTTACTCTTCAATGATATGAATTTCCAGATAGTCAAAATCAATAGAGTCTACGAAATTGTCCTGATAAAAGCGTGCTTTGTCATGTTTTTTGAATTCGGCAATCGTAGAATCCAGCCAAATCGGTTTGCTTAAATCAAACTGGTAACAAACCTCATCCAGCGCGTGGAAAATTTTATGTGTTCTTGTATCGTCTGTATCATCACAAATGACAGTATCTTTTAACATTCGATTATCTTTAAATATTTTTCCCCATAAACGAAACATGGTTGTCATCCTTTCTATATTTGTTCGTATGCATCATTATACAATACTTTGCAATTGATTTTCAATATAGACATGCTTGACTTTTTATAGGCAGATATGGTAGACTCTGCTAGTGACAAGACACATGTAAAATAAAATGTAATGGGAGCGTAGAATGGAAAAATTAAAGAAATTATTAGATCGTATTTTTATTGATGGATTAACAGGAATGGCGCAGGGACTTTTTGCAACATTGATCGTCGGCACAATTATTCAGCAGATTGGAAGTTTGATTGGCGGGAATGTCGGGGATATGATTTTTGTACTTGGAAAGATGGCAGCCACATTTACGGGGGCAGGAATTGGTGTAGGTGTTGCCTATCGATTTAAGGAAAGTCCGCTTGTTGTGCTGTCAGCAGCGACTGCCGGAATGGTGGGCGCATTTGCGGCAAAACTGCTCGCGGGAAGTGTTCTTGTAGATGGTGCCATGGTATTTGCAGGACCGGGAGAACCGTTGGGAGCATTTCTTGCGGCTTACGTAGGGATTGAATTCGGACATCTTGTCTCAGGAAAAACAAAGGTGGAATATTTTGGTTACTCCTGATTGTAACGATTACAGCCGGATCGGCAGTAGGTTCTTTTAGTTTGGACCTCCGATTTCTGAATTTATGACAGCGCTTGGAGCATTGATTAATTGGGGAACAGAGCAGCAGCCGTTTTTGATGGGAATTATTGTCTCGGTTTTGATGGGAATGATTCTGACACTTCCGATTAGTTCCGCGCACTTGGGTTATTTTGAATCTTTCCGGTCTTGCGGCAGGAGCTGCAACAATTGGATGCTGCTGTAATATGGTTGGATTTGCAGTTGCAAGCTATCGAGAAAATAAAATCGGGGGACTATTAGCACAAGGAATCGGAACATCGATGCTTCAGGTGCCAAATATTGTGAGAAAGCCAATTATCTGGGTTCCTGCAATTTTATCAAGTGCTATCTTAGGACCTGTCGGAACGATGATTCTGCACATGACAAGCAATGCGACCGGCTCTGGAATGGGAACAGCAGGACTTGTCGGACAGATTATGACATGGCAGACGATGACGGCAGTGGAGCCGCCGATGATCGTACTTATAAAAATTATCGTGATACAGATTGCCCTTCCGGCGATTGTGACACTGCTCATTTCAGAATTTATGAGAAAGAAAAAATGGATTCAGTATGGCGATATGAAATTAGAATTATAAGGGCCGATGAGGAGAAACTTTCTAAAAAAAGCATGAAGTTTATGACAGTCTCTTTGGATTATGGTATACTATTGTAGTAATAATTACTCTTCGAGTAAGATAGGGGAGAAGAACTTGATGTTAGATGCAATTAAAAGTTATGAAGATGTCGACAGTTGGAAAACAGTTATGTTTTTGTATAATTCGGCATTGAAAGAAGTGGGCACCAAATTAGAGATTTTGAATGATGAATTTCAGCATGTGCATCAGTATAATCCAATCGAGCATATAAAGACAAGAATCAAAACGGCGGAGAGTATCGTCAAAAAGCTGAAAAGATACGGATATGAGGCAACGATTGAGAACATGGTAAAATATGTGAATGATATTGCAGGAGTGAGATTGATCTGTTCGTTTACTTCTGATATTTACAGACTTGCGGAGATGATCGGGAATCAAAGTGATTTGAAAGTGCTTTCTATTAAGGACTATATTAAAAATCCAAAGGAAAGCGGATATAAAAGTTATCATATGCTTGTGGCAGTTCCGATTTTTCTGTCAGATAGTGTTGTGAATACGAAAGTTGAGATTCAGATACGTACGATTGCAATGGATTTTTGGGCTAGTTTAGAGCATAAGATTTACTATAAGTTTGAGGGAAAAGCACCGGCTTACATCAGCAGAGACTTAAGAGAATGTGCGGAGATGGTATCTGCGTTGGATGAAAAGATGCTGTCTTTGAACGAAGCTATTTTAGAATGCCTCAGGCAGCAGAAGAACGGGCGAGAAGAGGAAAGACAGGAAGAGCTTGAGGAGAATCAGATTCAATTTGGATTATAGAAGAAAGGGCTGCAAAAAGCAGTCCTTTTTTGATATTATGGAAGGATAGAAGATTGTAATTCATTAAAGATTACTTCATATTCCTGTGAAAACACACTGTCTTTATTCCAAAGAAATGTAAAATCATGCATGACCATAAAGTCAGAGAGTGGAATTTGTCTCAGGCGACCATCGTTTATTTCCTGTTCAACAGCTGATTTGTACAGGAATGAGATGCCGCAGTCCTGACAAAGCAGGCTCACGATAGCGTGGATATTTTCAATTTCCACAATATGAGGGAAATTCTGAATCGACATATTTTTGAGCGCAAGTGTTTTCGTCAGGATTGCTCTTGTGCCGGAGCCGTGCTCCCGAATCAAAAGACATTCAGAGGTTAAGTCTTTCAGACAGTGAACAGGTTTTTGAAACACATGGTTTTTGGAAGCCACAGCAATATATTCTTCTGTCTTAAAAATACGGGTCTCGTAATTATCGGATTTAAAATACCCTTCCACAATGGCGAAATCAATGCTTCCCTCGTATAAAAAAGAGAGCAGCGTCTGCGTATTGGCGTAACGAACGTGAATATCGGTGTCGGGGTGCTTTTTAATGAATGCAGAAAGGGAAGGTACTATGCATATTCGCCAATTGTCATTGTGACACCAAAAGTCAGGATCTTTTTTTCACAGAGACTTTCTTTCATGCGTATCTTCATAGTGTTCTCATCATTTCGCATCGTCTCCAAAGCAGAGCGAAGAATTTCACCCGCAGGAGTCAGTGTTAGTTTTTTCTTATCACGCGCGAACAATGGTGCATCATATTCTTTTTCCAGATATTTGATGTGTTGTGAAACAGCAGGCTGAGTCAGATTCAAATCATGAGCGGCATGCGTAAAATTCATATATTCACAGACCTTTAAAAATGTTTCCATTCGAAAATCAAGCATGGCTTCTCCTTTTAATGTGGTAATAGTTTTTATAATCATAACAAATATTTATGGTTATATCAATATATATAATTTTACAAAATGGTGATAATTGTATATAGTGTAGTTGTAAAACATAGAGAAAGAACAGGGAATGAAGGAGGAGTAGCTATGTATGACATTATTATTATCGGAGCGGGACCAGCAGGAATTAGTGCTGGAATCTATGCGGTGAGCAGAGGCAAAAAGACATTATTGATTGAAAAAAATGTAGTGGGTGGATTGATTGGTAAAGTATCAACGGTTACACATTATGCAGGAGTTATAGAAGGTGAGACAGGAGTAACATTAGCAGAACGTATGAAACAGCAGGCAGAAAATGCAGGGGTGGAAATTATATATGAGACGGTAAAGCAAGTAGAATTGAGCAATAACATTAAAAAAATTTATACGGGAGATGCAGTTTATAGGACAAAAAAAGTAATTATAGCTAATGGAATGACACCTAGAAAACTTGGAATCCGAGGAGAATTAGAATTATCAGGAAAAGGGGTGGGCCTCAATGCGGCAAAAGATGGGAAAAGCTATGAAGGAAAGCATATTTATGTAGTTGGAGGGGCAGATGGAGCTGTAAAAGAAGCATTGTATCTGGCAAAGTATGCAGAACAGGTCACAATTATTCATTTTGAAGAGACATTAGGATGTATTGCGGAATTCAAGGAAAAAGTTTCAAATACTTCAAATATTGAGTTGCGTCTTGGATCGAGGCTGCATGCAGTATACGGGTAGAGCAAGTAGAATCTCTGGAAATTTCAGATGAGAAAACTGGGAGCATTGAGACAATTTCTGATCCGGGATGCGGAATATTTGTCTATGCAGGAACGATACCAAATACAGAATTGTATACTGAACTACAGTTGCATAACGGATTTATTCCAGTCAATGAGAATCAGGAAACAAAGATAGATGGGGTATATGCAGCAGGAGATATTTGTGAAAAACAGGTGCGTCAGGTGGCAACAGCAGTTTCAGATGGAACGATAGCAGCAATTCGGGCATCAATGTAGAGGGAGGTTACTATGAATTTTATATCCAAAAACTGGAAAGGACTTTTGTTGTGTCTGGCATTGGCAGTACCGGCAAGTCTGCTTGGAAAACAATTTCCGATTATAGGAGGTCCTGTATTTGCGATTCTTGGAGGAATGATTTTTGCTCCGCTTGTAAAAAAGAAAGAATCCTTTGCACCAGGAATTAAGTATACATCGAAAAAGATTTTACAATATGCAGTTGTGTTATTAGGATTTGGAATGAATCTAAAAGTTGTGATGGAGACCGGAAAACAGTCTTTGCCGATCATACTCTGTACGATTACGGTATCATTGGTGATTGCATATGTACTTCACCGTGTACTTCGCATACCAGCGAAGATTTCAACATTGGTTGGAGTTGGCTCTTCCATCTGTGGAGGTTCTGCGATTGCAGCCACGGCACCTGTCATTGATGCAGATGAGGAAGAAGTAGCACAGGCAATTTCTGTTATCTTTCTGTTTAACATTTTAGCGGCGCTTATATTCCCGGTACTTGGAGGCGTACTTGGTTTTTCTACCACATCCGGAGAAGCGTTTGGTATCTTTGCAGGGACAGCGGTAAATGATACTTCTTCTGTTACGGCAGCAGCGTCTACATGGGACAGCTTTATAACTTAGGAAGTCAGACGCTTGATAAGGCAGTAACAGTAAGCTGACAAGAACATTGGCAATCATTCCGATTACTTTGGTTTTGGCATTTTTGCAGGCAAGAAAAGCTGAGAAAGGAGATGGAGATAAGGTGTCGTTAAAACAGGTATTTCCATTTTTTATTCTCTTTTTTATCGGAGCGAGCTTGATTACGACAATCGCTACAGCAGTGGGAGTACCGGCAGAAGTATTTGTGCCGCTTAAAGATTTGTCTAAATTCTTTATTATTATGGCGATGGGGGCAATTGGATTTAACACATACATTGTAAAGTTAATAAAAAGCGGAGGACGCCCGATTCTTCTTGGAATGTCATGTTGGCTTGGAATTACAATCGTAAGTCTTGGAATGCAGCATGTAATGCATATATGGTAAAATGTTTGATAGGTTGGAAAATCGTTTGATTTTCAACCTGTTTTTGTAAAATTATTTTACATAGATTTAACATTACTTGCGTTTTAGATTTAACAGAGGTTCGATATGATATGACCTGTGAAGAAGTTAAGGAATAAAAAATCTTTTACTGAAAAAGGAGAAATGTAAAAATGAAAATGAAAAAGTTTTTAGCGTTAACAGCAACAGTAGCAATGGTAGCCTCAATGGCAGTTGGATGTGGAAACTCAGGTAATTCAGATAAAACAGATGGAAAAGCAGAGACAGAATTTGATGCGGCAAATGATATCTCAGTTGTTTCAAGAGAAGATGGTTCGGGAACAAGAGGAGCATTTATCGAGTTGTTCGGAATTGAAGAAAAAGAACGCTTCAGGAGAAAAAGTAGATAACACAACAGAGGAGGCTAACATTACAAATAGTACATCCGTTATGTTATCAACAGTGGCGGACAATGAGTATGCAATCGGATATGTTTCACTTGGTTCTTTAAATGACACTGTAAAAGCATTGAAAGTAGACGGGGCAGAGCCGACAGAAGAAAACATCAAATCTGGCGAATACAAAGTGGCAAGACCGTTTAAATATCGCAACAAAAGGTGATGTAAGCGAGGTGGCTCAGGACTTTATTGACTTTATCTTGAGCACGGAAGGTCAGGCAGTTGTGTCAGAAAGCGGATATATTGCTTTGGATAACGTTCAGGCATATGCAGGAAGCAAATCGGCAGGTAAAGTATCCATCGCAGGTTCATCTTCTATCACGCCGGTTATGGAAAAATTAAAAGAAGCATATTTAAAAGTAAATCCATCAGCAGAGATTGAAATTCAGGAAAGTGATTCTACAACAGGTATGACATCTGTAGCCGACGGTATCTGTGACATCGGAATGGCATCCAGAGAAGTGAAAGACGAAGAGCTTGCAAAAGGCTTGAAAGCAACTGTAATCGCAACAGATGGTATCGCAGTGATTGTCAACAAAGCAAACACATTGGATGACATTACAAGTGATCAGGTAAAATCAATCTATGTTGGTGATGCACTTTCATGGGATGAAATTATAAAATAAGTAGAGGAAACGAAAGACGATGAAAAAGCATGGAACGAAAAATTCATGCAGGGAGTGTTCTTCATTGCCGCCTGTGCTTCGGTGCTGGCGGTAGCTCTCATTTGTGTATTTTTATTTGCAAATGGGATTCCTGCGATGAAAGAAATCGGATTTTTACAATTTTTAAGTGGTGAGCGTTGGAGACCTTCCAATGATATCTATGGAATCTTCCCGATGATTGTGGGAAGCATTTATGTGACTGCTGGAGCAATTCTTTTTGGAGTGCCGATTGGAATTTTGACATCGATATTCATGGCGAAATATTGCCCGAAGAAAATTTATCCGGTATTAAAAGGTGCGACAGAGCTTTTAGCGGGAATTCCATCTGTAGTATATGGATTCTTCGGGCTGGTTGTGATGGTTCCGATGATTCGAGAGCTTGGTATGACATTGAAGCGTGCGGGAATCGTAAAATCAGCAGGAGATGGAAACAGTATGCTGACAGCATCTATCTTGCTTGGAATGATGATTTTGCCAACCATCATCGGTGTGACAGAATCAGCAATCAGAAGTGTTCCGAATCAGTATTATGAAGGAGCGCTTGCACTTGGAGCAACGCATGAAAGAAGTATTTTTGCGGTCGTTCTTCCGGCGGCGAAATCAGGTGTGGTAGCCGGAATCGTACTTGGAATCGGGCGTGCGATCGGAGAGACAATGGCTGTCATCATGGTTGCAGGAAATCAGGCGAGAATGCCGGTAAGTATTATGAAGGGTGTGCGTACAATGACTGCGAACATTGTCATTGAGATGGGGTACGCAACCGGACTGCACAGAGAGGCATTGATTGCGACAGCGGTCGTACTGTTTGTATTTATCCTGATTATTAATCTTTCTGTATCATTGTTAAATAGGAGGGGACACCGTGACTAGAAGTATAGGAGAAAAACTGCGTTCTTATAAAAGAACACCGGGATCATTTATTTTGATGCTCCTCGTGATGCTCTCTGCAATTATCACATTTGCAGTATTATTATTTTTAATTGCATATATTTTGATTAATGGAATTCCGCATACCAAACCAGAGTTGTTTGCACTGAAATATACAAGTGAAAATGGTTCTTTGTTTCCGGCATTGATTAACACAATTGTTATGACTTTGTTATCTTTGATTATTGCAGTTCCATTTGGGATTTCTCAGCAATTTTTCTTGTAGAGTATGCAAAACGTGGAAATAAGTTTGTAGATATTATCCGAATTACGACAGAAACATTGTCTGGAATTCCATCGATTGTATATGGGCTTTTTGGAATGTTGTTTTTTGTGACAACTTTAAAATGGGGATATTCCTTGCTGGCGGGAGCGTTTACATTGGCGATTATGATTCTTCCGCTCATCATGCGTACTACAGAAGAGGCATTAAAAGCAGTTCCCGACAGTTATCGGGAAGGAAGTTTTGGACTTGGAGCGGGTAAACTTCGAACAGTGTTTCGAATTGTGCTCCATCGGCGGTGCTGGAATTTTAGCAGGTGTTATTCTTGCGGTTGGAAGAATTGTCGGTGAGACGGCAGCATTGATTTATACAGCCGGAACAGTTGCAGATATCCCGGATGGAGTGATGGGATCAGGAAGAACGCTGGCGGTTCATATGTACAGTATGTCAAGAGAAGGGCTTCATATGGATCAGGCGTATGCAACAGCAGTAGTACTGCTTGTACTTGTGATCGGAATTAACTGGCTGTCAGGATTTATAGCGAAAAAGATAACGAAAGGAAACGGAAATGGCGAAAATTAGTATCAAAAATCTGGATCTTTATTACAGTGATTTTAAAGCACTGAAAAATGTGAATTTAGATATAGAGGCAAATAAAATTACGGCGTTTATCGGGCCGAGCGGATGTGGAAAATCAACACTCTTAAAATCGTTGAACCGCATGAACGACCTTGTGGAAGGATGTAAGATTGAAGGGGAAATCTTACTGGACAATCAAAATATTTATAAAAGTATGGACGTAAATCTTTTGAGAAAACGTGTTGGAATGGTATTTCAGAAACCAAATCCGTTTCCGATGAGTATTTATGACAACATTGCATTTGGGCCGAGAACACATGGAATTCGCTCCAAAGCAAAACTGGATGATATTGTAGAAAAATCATTGCGAGATGCGGCAATCTGGGAGGAGACAAAGGACAGATTGAAAAAGAGCGCCCTTGGTATGTCTGGTGGACAGCAGCAGAGATTGTGTATTGCGCGTGCGCTGGCGGTACA
>ENA-OQDW01000740-OQDW01000740.1-human-gut-metagenome-genome-assembly--contig:-NODE-740-length-13110-cov-1.655858_pt1 | contig 13110 bp, 19 predicted proteins | sample MGYA00242784_ERZ504613 | MGnify/ENA primary metagenome ERZ504613 (study PRJEB26092, sample SAMD00036330) | human gut metagenome | host: Homo sapiens | study: EMG produced TPA metagenomics assembly of... | reverse complement strand
TCCCAATCCAGCACCCCGGTCACTGATTCGGCCGAATAGGCCCTCGGCATAAATATCGCGGTCAGATTACAATAGCGCACGTGCCGCAAGAAGAAGAGCATCGCCTGACTGTTCGATCCAAGCCGTGGACCAGCACCCACCGGCTGATGGTCAGCCTGCCCATCTTCATTATCCTGATTGGCGTGCTGGTCTCCATTTCCAATCTGACCACGGTGCCTTGGAACATCGAACCCACCGGCCAGTCGATGGCCACGCTCACCGACGATACCGAAGTCACCTTCGATAACCCGTCCGGAGAAACGCTGCCGGCAAAAGGCACGTATGAGGTCACCGAGCGATACATCACGCTGAACATGACCGGCGACGGCAATCTGACCAAGGAGTCCGGTGCTCGGGGCAAGGCCAATGCGGACGGCGTCCAAGCATCAAGGTATTGATTCGGGAACCTCAGAACGCATCAGGCAAGCGCCCCGGCGTGGTGTTCATGCACGGTGCCGGATACGGCACCTGTGACAACTCCTTTGGCGACGTGGCCTCCGGTATGGCTTCGGCCGGCTTTGTGACCGCAGTGCTCGACAAACCCGTCTGGAACACCACCGACATCAACCGCGATTATCCGGCCTCAGCCAAGGCTTATGATCAGGTCATCGAATACCTGCGAGACCAAAGCGATGTAGACGAGGCCAAGGTCGGCATCTATGCCACCTCCGAATCGACATGGATCTCCTCGTATCTGCTCGAGGACGATCCGGACATCGCCTTCCAGATTCTCCTGAGCCCGATGGTGTTCAGCCACGCCAATCGCTGGGATTTTTCGTCACCCAAGACTTCACCCTTGTTGGCGCGAACGAAGGCTATCAATCCATCGTCCAACGTGTGTTCAGCGCGGACACCGGCCTGTTCGGACTGAACAATTTCGACCTCGCCACACTCAAACCCGCCGCCTACGCCGTACCCACCTATGTGGCTTACGGTTCGAAAGACGTGATGACGGCGCAGGTCGACGGTGTGCGTGCGATTCTCTACAACGCCCACAAAGCCGATAACTGGAATGTGACCGTGCGCAGCTACCCGGTCGCCAACCATGTGCTGCGTTTGGGAGATGAGTCCGAAGCGGGCACCCCGTTTGCGGACGCTATGTGGACGATCTCATCGACTGGGCCGTCGGCACTTCCGCCGGACTCACGCAGACCAGTGAAAAGGTGGCCGGCACCAATCTGTACCAATCAATCGGTCTGCCGGGCGCTTTGAAGGCAAGACGCGTCGGCACCATATATGGTGTGATTCTGCACGTCACGGTGGTACTGCTGCTGCTCGCATCCATCGTGCTGGCACTGGTGGCGCTGGGTCGCAAAATCGCGGCGGATGCCCGATGGCGGCGAGAGAAGCGCGAGGCCAAACATGCGGGCATGCTGATACCGGGACGGCCTGTGGTACTCGGTTTCGCACATGGTTTCGGCAATGCGCTGCTGACTTTGACCCTCACCACTCTTGCCACATTGCTCATCTTCTTCGCCGGACTCGGGCAGGTGATCATGGGCGTGGTCAAACTTGCATGGGGTAGCGCACCTACCGAGACGCCGGGTGTCATGTATTGGAGCTGGCCGGTCATCCAAGTGGTGTCCGTGCTGGTGCTATGGGCTTGGTCCCGCGTCTTTATGCATCTGATAGAAGTCGCTTCCGTCCGCGGCCTGATTCAGATACCCCCTCGTCGCGAATCCGTTCGAGACATCGTCACCGGTGCTGACCCGGTACTGGCCTCCACCCGTCTGGGCCGAATCCTGTTCTGGCTGGTGGCCTTCACCATGCTGTACATACTGTTGGTGTTCGCCTTCTGGGGTCTGTTTATTTACTGACTACTTCATTGAGTAGAGTCTGCCAGGCGTCGCGGGAAAGGAGATGAGATGTCGCTGTACCGAGACGAAGGTGTGGTGTTGCGCACCTCCAAACTGGGCGAGGCTGATCGTATCATCACCATCCTGACGCGTGGGCATGGCAAGATTCGGGCGGTCGCCAAAGGCGTACGTCGCACCAAATCACGCTTTGGTGCCAGGCTCGAGCCGTTCATGCGAGTCGATGTGCTTATCGCTGAAGGCCGCTCGCTTGACGTGGTCTCCCAAGCTGAAGCGGTCGCCGCTTATGGTGCTCCGATCGCGGCGGATTATGCGGCGTATGAGGCCGCCAACGTCATCGTTGAGACTATCGATAAAATCGCCAGCACCGAACATGAGCAGCTGCCGAACCAATATCGGCTGCTCATCGGCGCGTTGAACGCGCTCGCCAAACAATCCCACGCCCCGCAAGCCATAGGCGACTCCTATGTGATGCGCGCCTTGGCCTTGGCCGGTTGGACGCACGATTGGCACTTGCGTGGTATGCGGCAAGGCGGAGCGGCGTACCTGTCCATCGCGTCCGGGCGGTGTGATGTGCGAAGCCGACCACACTACCGATGCGCGCCGTATCGCACCGTTCGTGTTAAACCAGTTCGATGCACTGATTCGTGGCGATTGGTCGGTGCTTGATGCCGCGCCTGTGGAGCGGGTTGTGCAGGAGTTGGTTGAAGATTGGGGGGAGTATTACCTCGAACGCCCGATTCGTTCGCTGCGCTTGATAGATTCATGAGTATGGCTTTTGAGAACGTTGATTACACGTCGTTGGACATTCCCGCAGCTCCGTTCAGCGACCCCGCTCGTATTCCCGACTTCCCCAAGAACAAGGTACCCCGCCATATCGGTGTGATTATGGACGGTAATGGTCGTTGGGCCAAGCAGCGCGGCATGGTCCGCACCAATGGCCATCAGGCCGCCGAACCGGTGGTGTTCGACACTATCGCCGGTGCCATCGAAGCCGGTGTACGGTATTTGAGCCTGTACACGTTCTCCACTGAAAACTGGAAGCGCTCGCCACAGGAAGTGCGCTTCCTCATGGGTTTCTCGCGTGAAATCATCCACCGTCGTGTGGAACAGATGGACGAGTGGGGTGTGCGCGTGCGCTGGTCCGGCCGTCGCCCCAAGCTGTGGAAGTCGGTGATCGACGAGCTTGAAGCCGCCGAGGAGCGCACCAAGAACAACAAGGTCATCGATGTGGTGTTCTGCATCAACTATGGTGGCCGTGCTGAAATCGCCGACGCCTGCGCCGCCATCGCTCGCGAAGTGCGCGATGGCAAGATTTCCGGCGACCGTGTGACTGAGAAGATGATTGCCGACCATCTGTACAATCCGGACATTCCCGATTGCGACTTGGTGATCCGTACTTCCGGCGAACAGCGCACCTCCAACTTCCTGCCGTGGGAGGCCGCCTACGCCGAGCTCGACTTCGTGCCCGAACTCTTCCCGGACTGCGGCCGTGACGTGCTATGGCGCTCCATCGACCATTACATCCACCGCGATCGCCGATTTGGCGGCGTGAAATAAAGAACAGTCCGGTGGACTGTTCGTTCACGCCGCCTGGCCGAGGCCGATAGGACATGACCAGGTAATGATGAGTCCGGCGAAGCCGGTCCTTAATTGCTGGGGGTGTGAAATAGTCCTTGTTAGGCCCCCTCTGACGGGCTGAGCCGTAAAGCAAACGCCCGGTGGACTGTTTGTAGGCGAAGGCGAGACGAGAGTCGAGCCAGAAGAATGCGAGCGGCAGCTTGTCCGTAATTGCGGTCGAGCTGCCCGTGTAGCGGACTGAGGGGAGTTACCGGCACACCTCAGCCATCCTCTCTACAAACTCATCCAAAAAACGTCCCGAATCCACACCAAGTGCCACATGCACATGCGGCATGGAATGATTCACCAGCCAACCGGGTCTCCGGTGGTCCGGCCTCGTACTCCATTGAAATCACCGGTATTGGTCTCCGCGCGCAACGCAAGATCAAAACAATCGACCAGTGAAGAATCAAGTGCAACCGCCGCCGCCAACGGATCATGCAACGGCATGCCGCCAGAGAACAGTGCGGGGTCGGCTTCCAAATTTGCCTTGATGGAAAAGTCCGCGAGATCAGCCAAGAACCGCCCGCGCTTGGTCCCCGTCGCACGCCACCGGTCGGCCGCCGATTGCGGTAGCAAACACTGGTGAGTCACATCAAGTCCCACCATTGTGATGTCTGCGCCGGAATGAAATACACGATTCGCGGCCTCAGGGTCTTGGATGATATTCGTCTCAGCTACCGCATCCCAACAATTACCGGGTTGGTAAGCGTACCGCCCATCATCACCAGCCTGAGTTTCGATGCAATATCCGGTGCTCGAGTAATAGCCGCATCCACATCCGTCAACGGCCCGGTAGCCAGCACGGTAACGTCTCGGCCAAACTCGCGAACCTGCTCAATCAGATACTCAATCCCATCCGCAGCATCAACGGAGCACCTCCTTTTGCCCCCGCTGGCGAGAGCTGTCGGCATAGCCGACTGGGGATGGTCCACCGACTGAGAGCGGTTCACACGAGAACAAGCACCCAACGCCGGATGAGCATGAACATCCCCCGCCAAATACCCGCCAACAGAAACAACCTCATCGGGCACATCCACAGACATATCATCACCAGGCACACAAGCTCCATCAGCCAGAGCCCCGGACCCTGCCAGCCGAGTATTCCCCAGTCCATCATCCCGTGGAACTGGGCACACCCTGCATCAGGAATAAACGCATCAGCAAGAAGGATGCTCAGACCCTAAAAACACTGGAATATCCGCCCGACCAAACAAATCAAGCACCGCGCAAGTATTGGCATAAGCCGTGTTCGCATCCACATTGCCATAACTGGCAATCACGCCACCCAACTCGCACTCATCCGTCGACCCCAACAAATACGCCAACGCCAACGCATCATCAACACCCGTATCTATGCTGGCAATAATGCGGTCAGGACATTGGCCCATAGAATCGTCTCCTTGTTAGCGTAATCCGCTATGAATAACCTTATCGGCCGATACGCAAATGCGTCCTTTCCTCATGGGAAGGACGCATTTGCGTTAGATTCAAACTCGGAATATCGGAAATTACTTGCCGATGAATTCGTCGGTGGCAAGGTCCTTGGCCTGCGGGGCTCATGAATTATCTTGTCATGACTGTCGGTGTATGCGTCTTCTTCAGCCAGGAAGTCGAAGTATTCCTGAGCGCCCTTGAAGTCGTTGGTGCCGAGCACGAAAGAGCCGTCCTTGATCTTGGCCGGATCGCCCCAGTACTGGCCGTCGACGATAACCTGCATGCTCTTCTTGACGAATTCGGGCTTGAGGTTGGCGTCAGGGGCTTCGTCCACGAGAATCTGCGCGGCGTCATCCGGGTTGGCGTACGCGTACTCGTAACCCTTTTGAGTGGCCTGAGTGAACTTCTTGACCAGGTCGGGATTGTTCTTGATGGTCTTGTCATTGGTGATGATGCCGATGGTGTCGGCGTTGCCGGGCACGCCATAGTCAGGCTCGGTGAAGCAGTTGAGCTTCGGGCCGTACATGTCGGCTTGCACGCTTCCCACGTGGCGTAGAAGCCGCCGAAATCGGCCTTGCCTGATTCCATGGTCTGGAAGGTGGAGGTGCCGACGGTCACCTTGTCGAATTCGCCCTTGCCGCCATCGGTTTGGATCATGCGGCGCACCACGGCATCGGACTCGTTGGAGCCGAAGGTGGCGAAGGTCTTGCCATCCAAATCCTTAGGGGACTTGATGGCGGTGTTGGACGCCAGTGCGCACCAAATGGCGCTCGGCTTCTGCTGCACCTGCAGCACCTGCTTGATGTGAGCGCCCTTCAGCGTGTAGACGCCCACGTTGGTCAGGTTGGACAGGGCGAAGTCGGCCACACCGTTGTTCACGGCCTGTTCGGCACCGGCCTGGGCCACGGCCACGATATCCACGTCAAGGCCGGCGTCCTTGAAGTAGCCTTGTTCTTGGCCACGTACACGCCGATGTGGTTGGTATCGGGTGCCCAGGAAAGCATGAAAGTGACCTTCTTGAGGTCGGAGGTGTTGGAGTTGGAGGAGTCGGCGGTGTTGGTCTGGCCACATGCGGCGAAACCGAAAGTCATGGCAAGGGCGCCCACGAGGGCAGCGGCCTTGGATACAAGGCTTTTCTTCATAATGATGGTTCCCTAATTCGTTGTCTCTCTATCGTTCTCTGGGATTGCTTCGAACGGAAGTCGGCAGAAAACGATATGGAGGGCCTTGATTTCCGTTCGACCAGCGCCCCCGACATTCCCTATGAAAGCTCGGGAAAGCCGGTTTGCCACACGCTGGTAAAGCTGTTCCATTATAGAGACAGGGTTGGAGACTCATGAGAAGCCGCTTCGTTCAGTCGGTCCTGGCCGCCGGCTCGTGCCTTTGACGGTAAAAAAAGAACTACTGGTCCGCGTCGGGGTCTTCGTCGTCGCCGGGCGGGCCGAGCAGGATGCGCTCGCTGGCGTTTACCGCCAGCATCAGTACGCATGTCATCAGGATAATGACGATGGTGGCGGAGAAGATCAGCGGCGTGCGGAATGAATTGTAGGCAGCCTGCAGCCAGATGCCAAGGCCCTTGCGTGCGCCAAGGTATTCAGCGTGGATGCCGTGGCGAAGATGTATGCGGCAGATACTCGGATACCGCCATAGATCTGACGTGCGGCAACGCGCAGCTTCACGTGCCAGAGCGTCCAGACCGGGGTCGCGCCGCAGGTCAATGCGACGTCGGAATAGAACTGGGGCACTGCTTCTAGTCCGCGCACAGTCTGCACGGCGATGGGGAAGAGGCCGAATACCGCCACGATTACGATTTTGCCGGAAATCTCAAAACCGAACCAAATCAGGAACAACGGGGCGATGGAAATCAGCGGCATGGTTTGTGCGGCGGCAAGCAGCGGATAGAACGCCGCGTTGAACGTGTGCGAGCAGTACAGTGCAATGCCGATCATAATAGCCGAAGAACACGGACAAACAGGAATCCAACCACGCCTCATAGCCGGTGATTGCCGCGGCCGGGCCGAGCGTGTTCCATGTTTCGATGGTGGCGGCGAAAATCTCGCTTGGCGCGGAGATCATCGGTGGGGAGACATGTCTAGATCCACCCACGTTTCCCAGACTGCCAGCAATACGATGACGGCGATGACGGTGGGCATGCGGCGCTTGAGGCGCTTGGCGATGGACAGGGATGTCACCTTGCTTTCCGCGCCAGTCCGGTTTGCTGGTGGCGCTTGCGGCCGGGGCGTGGAACAGTAAGGTGAGGAGCCTGCGCGCTGCCGGTCGTGTGATGGATTGTGTATATGCCGTCCATCAGTATAGGCGAAGGCGAACGACAGGGCGCACAAAAAACCTCCCTCGTCAGAGGGAGGTGAAAGAGCTACTCCAGTCCGATGGACTTCATGTGGTGGAGCTTCAGGGAATCCACCTTGAGACTACCGGACTCGGCGACGAGCTTGATGGCGCGCGGGCCTTCGGAGGCGTAGGAGTAGGAGCTCAGCACTTGGTGGCCACCGTTGACGTAGACCTCCACGGAGCCGCGATCCACGAACACGCGCAGGTCCAGCTTGCCGGAGGCCAGTTCGGCGTCGGTCAGTGGGGCGGCGCGGTAGCCGCGATCGCCGTTGGCCATGGCCTGACGATCCACCACCACGCGGCCGATCTGGCCGTCATAAGCCACGTAGGTGTAGGCGCCGTCCTCAGTGGCGTGAATCTTCAGACCCGCACGCTCGGCAGTGGAGGCAGCCAAGTCGATGGTCATTTCGATTTCCACGGCCTCGGCGTCGTCGGCGATGATCTGCTCGCCATCCATGTCGAGTGTGACCGAACCATGGTCGAGGGTATCCTCGCGCAGGCCTTCCATTTCGGCGACCGGCGCGGTGACCACGTCGCCGTCATCGCCAAGGGTGATCTCGCGCGGCAGGGTGAGCTGGCCACACCAGCCGTCATCCTCCATGGGAATCGGCTGCACGAACGGCTCATCCAGCCATAGACGATCTGACGGCCGTCCACATTGAAGGACTGCGGGGCGTAGTAGTTGTGGCCGCAATCCCACAGGCGGAACTCGGTTTCCGGCTTGAATTCGCCGCCCGGCTCCCACGTGCCGATCATGTAGCCGGCGTTGCTGACGTTGCGGTTCATGAAGCCGCTGGGCTTGGACCCCATGGCGGAGAAGCCAATGACCCACTTCTCGTTGCCGTCCTTGTCTTTGATGGGGAAGAAGTCGGGGCATTCGAGCATGAACACATCCGGATCCGGGTGCTGGAAGAGCACGCGCTCGTATTCCCAGCGGACCATGTCCTTGGAGGAGAACAGCCACATCTGGCCGCGCTTGTCCGCAGAGGAGACACCGAAGGTCATGTACCAGGTGTCGCCGGTCTTCCAGACCTTCGGGTCGCGGTAGTGGTGGTCGACCTTGTCGGTCGGGCAGTCGATGATCATGCCCTGCTTGGTGGCGGAGGTGAGCTCGTCATTGTCCGGCAGCGCGGTCATCTGCACCTGCCAGTCGCCGCCGGTGTTGTCGTGGCCGTTGGCCCAGCGGTGGCCGGTGTAGTAGAAGCGAAGGTCTCCGTTGTCGTCGATGACGGCGGAACCGGAGAACACGCCGTCCTTCTCCTGCTCTAAGGACGGCGCGAACATGATGGGCTCGCGCTTCCAGCTGAGCATGTCGGTGGAGGAGACGTGGCCCCAGTGCATCGGACCCCACTGGGTGCCGTAGGGGTGCAGCTGGTAGAACACGTGCCAGCGGCCCTTGTAGAAGCACAGGCCGTTCGGGTCGTTGATCCAGCCACCGTTGGAGGCGATGTGATACTTCGGGTACCAGCGGTTGTTGCGCTTGGCGGCCATCTCAGCCACGCCGGCTTCGGCTTTTGCCAGTTCAGCAGCGTGGTCGCGGATGGGGGTGAGAACAGGGGTTTCGGGAGTGAAGTCAGTCATGGCTGTCCTTTCAGGCCTTGGCCGCTTCCATCTGACGCAGCTGCTTGTCGGTGTAGAACGGGTCGCCGCCGACTTCCTGATCATCATGCTTGATGACGAAGAAGCCGTAAATCAGTGCGCACAGCACGATGGCAGAGATGACCCAGAAGGTCACGCGGGATCCATGTCGTTGTTCGGCAGAATCTGAGCCATCTTGTCGTGGAAGGCACCCAGAGGGGTCGAGAAGATGACCTGACCCACTTGGGAAGCGATCTGGAAGCCCACCATGTACAGCGTGGCAGAGAGCTTGGTGTCGAAGTGCAGAGTGAAGTAGCGGAATGCCGGCAGGCAGAACAGCGGCACTTCGATGGAGTGGAACAGCTTGACGATGGAGACGGTGATCGGGTCGTGGAACACGCCGCACAAGCCGATGCGCAGGAACATCACGGTAGCGCCGAGCAGCAGAGCGTTGCGCACGCCGATCTTCTTCATGATGATCGGGACCACGCCCATCATTGCGGACTCAAGGAAGACCTGGAAACCGTTCAGGGTGCCGTAGGTGGCGTTGCCGATTTCTTCAGTGGGGAAGAGGTTGGCGTAGTAGGTCGGGAACATCTGCTGATCGAACACGGTGTAGAAGGTGTTGGTCAGCAGCATGAAGACGATGAGCACCCACAGGGTCGGCATCTTGAGAACGGCGACCATTTCCTTGAGGGACGGGTTGGTGGGGGCTGCGTTCGGGTCGGTTTCCTTCTTGAGCTCTTCCTTCTGCTCGGCCGGGACCCAGAAGGCGTACACGAGGAGCATGCCAAGGCCGAATGCGGAGCCGACCCAGAAGTTGATCAGCGGGTTGATGTTGAACAGGAAGCCGGCGCACAGCGCCACGATGGCGTAACCGAAGGAGCCCCAAGCACGGGACTGGCCATATTCGAAACCGAATTTACGGGAGTAGCGTTCGGTGACGGCCTCGAACAGGGAGCAGCCGGACATGAAGCCGGCAGACAGAACGATGGAGCCGATGAGTGCGCCGATCCAGCGGGTGGTGCCACCGGCGAGGATCATCGGGGCGTAAACGAATTGGACGAATGGGCCAACGCAGGCGGCGATTACCGAGACTACGATGACGAGCTTGCGCTTGATGCCGAGCTGATCCTGAATCACGCCGTACACAAACATGATGACCAGGGTGGCCAGCGAGTTGATGGAGTAGATGGTGCCAACTTCAGCATTGGTCAATCCAACGCCTGAGATGAGCCAGCGCTGGAAGAAGGACCACCAGATGCCCCAGGAGCAGAAGAACATGAAGATGCCGAAAGAGCTCTGCAGATAGGAAGGATTCTTCCATGCAGACTTGGTTGCACTTGCCATAATCATCCTTGATTACTACTTGGTTGGTTATTGGTTATGTAACGCTTCTGCTCGGGCGGCCGTGCCTTTGTAGAAGTTGTTATGTAGTAATTATTATGCGACGTCAATCGATTTACGTCAATCGATTGACGTAAATCGGCGTGTCGTACCTGTTCGACACGCAAAAAGGCCTCCGTGCTGGACGGAGGCCTTGAGAAATCGTGTGGGACTCGGCTACTTCACCGAGGTCTTTTCGATCAGCGTGCAGTGGATCTTCGCCGGAATCGGCGCGTCAATCGGCGGCAGGGGAGCGGTGGTCGCTGGCCGTGAGACGTCGTCCATCGAGCGTCCTTCGATAATCGACACCAGCTTGGCCACGGCCCAGTAGCCCATCTCGAAATGCGGCAGTTCCACAGTGGTGAGCGTCGGTTCCAGCGTTTCGGCGAACACGCGATGGTTGTCCACGCCGACCACGGAGATGTCCTTGCCGACCGTGAGTCCTCGGCGTGCGGCGCATTCGTACACATACCAGGCGCGGGCATCGTTGAAGCAGAAGAATCCGTCCGGATGCTCGGCGTCGAACAAATCGCTGACTGCGGTCAGTGCCGGCCCGTTGTTGAGCACATTGACGACCAGATGATCGTCATAGTCGAGGCCTGCGTCCCTGAGCGCCGCCTGATAGCCTTCCAAACGATCGTCCTGCGCAATCATCGGCTCCAAGCAACCCACATAGGCGATACGTGCGCATCCGGCCTTAACCAATCTGGTGGTGGCGTCGTAGCCGATTTGGAACTCGTCCGGTTCCACGCTCGGGACTTTGCCAAGCGAGTCGGTGGCATTCACCAACACCAGTGGCGTCTGGGCCAGCGAAGAAGGCACATGGGTGATGCGGTTCGACATCTTGGCGTACAGAAAGCCGTCGGTGCCGTATCGCTTGAGTGCGGCGATTTCCTCGCTCTCGCTGTTCTCGCCGTCGGTGCTCACGGTGATGAGCATATAGCCGAACTGGCTTGCGGCGGTCTGCGCGCCCAGAATCATACCGCCGGCGTACGGGTGGTGGCTACCTCCTCGCTGATGAAACCGAGGATGTGCGTCTTGCCTGTACGCAGCGAACTGGCCAGCGGATTCGACCGGTAGCCGAGCTTGGTGGCGATGGCGCGCACATTGTCCGCAATTTTGGACTTTACGCGCCCCTCGTCGCGTCCGTTGAGCACCAGCGACACCGTAGAGACGGAAACCCCCGCCTTGTTCGCGATTTCCTTCATCGTAACCATGCGTCAAACGATACACCCTAATTGACGGACTGTCAGGAAAGTATCAGTTTTCTCCATCGACTCCGCCGAGGTTGCGCACCGCACCGATGAATAATGGTATGCCGTCCGGGGTGACGTACGAATACAGAAATGGGCGATCCACCGTGAACTCGACGTTGTCCACCGGCGCGCTAACGGCGTCCACGCCGACCTTGGTGAAGGACATGGCCTTGGCGCCGGCTTCGTTCACCTCGATGCGCGTGCCTTGCAGAATCGAGCCGATATACAGGTTCTCGCCGTGCGAACCGGTGTCGATCATCTTGGTGAAGTCGGCGTCGCCTGCACTGAACGCATCGGTCACCCCCAGTTTTTCGAATGCTTGATGGTGGCTTCCGAGTCGAACATGCTGTCGATGGTGAATCGCGGTAGCGTGACGTTCACCATGACCGAGTTGACGGAGACGCCCCAGCCGGGCATACTGTCCGCGGCGCAACCCATTGCGCCCTCGCCAAGGGATGCCGTCGAGCATGTACCGAACGCCCAACTGAGCTTCTCGGCATCGCCGGCCAACTCGTCGAAATGCCCTTCGGCCGGCAGCACGATGGCCAGATTGCCGCCGTTGTCGAACGGAATCTCCACCCGCTGCCAAGTGTTGTACTCATCATGTCCGTAAGCCATTTGGCTGAAGGTCCGGTGCATCATCGGCACCTGAGCATCTCCGGCTTCGCCGTGGAAGGTGCCGTTGCCGGTGGACTGCTCTTCGAACGGATCCTTCCAGCGGCCATCCCGCATAGACGGTGTTGATGATGGACAGGACTTCACGGTCACGCAGCGTGATCTTCGGCTTGAGCGAACCATTCGTATGCTTGGCAATCCAATCGGACATCTTGGCGGCGGCCTGATCGTCGAACGGTAGCGTGGTGACTTCGGCCTCGAATATCTTCTTGACGGTGGATTGGTAATCGCTGGCAAGGGAGTAGTCGTTATCGGTCCACAGCGAGTTCGCGGCGCTCATCTCGGATTTCGCCCCCGAATATTGCCCGTTGATCGAACTCAGCAGCGATTGGTAGTCGCTGTCGGCCAGCGAACCGGAGCCAGCAGCTCATTCAGTTGCGAGCGGGTCGTGCCATTGGCGCCTTGCGCGGCGATGGCCAACGCCATCCACATCGAAGCAGGGGAGTAGTTCACATTGCCGGTGCCTCGGTCGCCGGTTCCATCGCCAGGAATTCCGGTGCGGTGCGGTAGGCGAAGGTTGCGGTGCTGTTGACTACCGGCTGCGTGGCAGGCGTGGCCTTCGGCTTGAACATATTGCGAACCAATGCGCTGCCATCGCCGGCCGTCCACCATACGCCGCCGGCGACGGCAAGGACAAGCACTACTGTCACGATGGCGGCGATACAAGCGTTACGGCATTTGCGTTGTCCGCGCAACCGGTACTGTTCCATCAGTTGCTCGCTCATGGTTGGCCCCTTTGCTTGGATCGGCTCGTGCATCATTGCATGAAATCGCTGTTTTCATTATATTGCGGCTTTCCCTTGAGCCAGGAACGGTATGGGAACCCCGGCCGTAAGCGAAGATTGGTCCAGCCGAATGCCAGTGGTCCGATGATTGCGCTCGCCAACGGGAAAGACAGACTGCCGGATCGTGTCGAACCGAGTATCAAGTTGGTGATTCCCAACACCAATGGCCAG
>ENA-OQDW01000738-OQDW01000738.1-human-gut-metagenome-genome-assembly--contig:-NODE-738-length-13141-cov-2.709159_pt1 | contig 13141 bp, 10 predicted proteins | sample MGYA00242784_ERZ504613 | MGnify/ENA primary metagenome ERZ504613 (study PRJEB26092, sample SAMD00036330) | human gut metagenome | host: Homo sapiens | study: EMG produced TPA metagenomics assembly of... | reverse complement strand
GAGAATTGCTCCGTCTGTTCATACTGCCCGATAATGCTGCCCATGGCATGGCGAATTCCCACGTGTCCGGTTTCGTCTGTGTACAGCCCACTGACCAGCAAGTCCCCTTTCTGCACCGGTTCCCCTACCAGCTTCATCAACTGTCCCCGATAAATCGACACCGAAACAATATGCCCGTCCTGTGCGGCAATGATATTGGACGGCTTGCGTGTCATCTGCATTTCCGGTTCCGGTGTCCGTTCCAGAATTTCCACTACCAGCCGATTTCCTGTGTGCCGCATGCCCACCCATGCTGCTTCCTCTACGGAAGTGCAGATCCTGTTTTCACAGTGCCCGAAATCGATCGACGGAATCCAGCTGCCCCGCTGTACGCCGCATTCTTCCAGAATCGCTGTGACCTCCGATGTGGAAATGGTGTCGTCGGCAATCACCTCGATCTGCATGACGATGTTGGAACCGTAGAACAGCAGCCCCGCTGCAAGCAGAATTCCCAGCGGCACCCCGAACCGGAAACGGTTTCGGTACAGAAAGCTTTGCAGGGTGCGGCAGGGTGTCAGTTCCAGCTGTACCCCGTTTGCCTGTGCTAGTTCCTGTACAGTTTTGCAATGCTTTGCGTAAAAGCGAAACTGATATGTGTTTCCCTGACAATGCTGTTTCCGGCAGCACACCCCCGCTTTCTGCATGGCGTTGATAAATGCATACAATTTTCCGCCGCTGCCGCCGCCTTATACTCTCCCCGCAGATGCTGTTCCATTGCCGTGCCCCCTTTGGTGTCAGTGTGATTGACTGGATCTTTCCGTGAATCCGCAGGCTTTCCGGTGAACGGCTGTCCGTCTGCAATTCGCTCCCCCAGATCTCCAGCACCAGATCTGTGGTTTGCAGGACAATTCGAATGTCATTGTATTCCAGTATCCTGCGGCAATTCTCAATGAAAATTTCCCGATCGCTGTGCATTTCCAGATGTGTTTCCAGCTGCAACACACGTCGTCCTGCCTGAATCAGCCGGTTCTCCATGAACATCACCTCGACAAAGTCTATGCGAATCCATAACATATTATGTGTGCCGCTATACATACCATGGAACAGGAGGGATCGTTTATGACTGCACATCTTTTTCGCCTGCGGTGGTATACCGTTTTTTTCTTATTGGGCTGTTGGTGCTCTGCACCTGTTTCGCCGGACAGATACAGGCAGAACTGCAAACTGCGGTGAACCGCTGTCTGACAGTCATTATCCGTCGTTGTATGCCATGATGATTCTGTCCCAGCTGTTTCTGGAAAGCGGTGCCTGGCAGGCGTTGGCACGGCCGCTTCGCCAGTTCAGCATTGCCTTGTTCGGGCTGCCGGAATCTTATTTTGCCCTGTTCCTGCTCAGCCAGTTCGCCGGTTATCCGGTGGGAGCAAGCATGCTCTGTACACTGACAAAACAGGGTGTCCTATCCAAGGAAGATGCGTCCAGACTGCTCTGTGTCTGCTACGGCGGCGGACCGGCGTTTTTGTTGGGACTGCTGGGAACAGTTTCCTGCCGGAGAACCTGCTTTCTGCTGATATTTTCTGCCAATCTGTTCGCCAATCTCCTGCTCTGCTTTCTGTTGTTTCACCGGAAGCCGATTTCGCCGCCGGTGAATGGGAACAATGCAATAGCCCCGTTTTCCGCACAAATGCTGACGTTTGCCGTCACCTCCGCCGGACGGACACTATTAAAACTCTGCGGCATGATCCTGTGCTTTGCGGCACTGACTGGCATATTCCAGGCGGCAGGACTATTCCGTTGCTGTACTGCCTGATGCAGCAACTGGGAGTGTCGTTTCCGCTGGCAAATCTGGTGCGGAGTGTGCTGGAAATCTCCAACTGCGTGGCACTGCCGCTGCCGGTTTCCCTGCGGATTCCGGTGCTGGCAGGACTGCTGTCGTTTGGCGGTGTCTGCGTGATGCTGCAAATTTGTGCCGTCACAGGAAAAACCATTTCTGTCGGAAAGCTGGTCTGGGCACGGGGCTTTACCGGACTGCTCTCCGGCGGCATCTGTGCTGCTGTACTGCATTTTTTCCCGATTGCCATATCAGAACAGGTGCTGACAACATCAGCAGTCCCGCAAACGGCTGCTCACCCAGTTTTTCCGATTCTGATGCTGCTGTGCATGATGCTGCTGGTCTTTCGGGAGGAGCAGAAGCTGCAGCGATCTCTGTGCAGAAAAAAGAATGCCGCATAAATATGCGGTGTTGCCCAAAGAAACACTGCATAAAAATTTTCTAGAAATCACTTGACTTTTTGGACAGAACATACTATAATAAAAGAGTATGAATGTGCTCGCTTTCAAAGCATTGCACAAAATTTCTGCACAGTTACAGAAAGGGGATATTGATCCATGAAACTCAAAAAGAAACTTGCTGCAGCTGCCGTTTCCGGCATGATGCTGGCAACGTGTCTGTCTTCCGCTGCTCCGGTGGTACAGACAAGCCTGTCCGCTGCTGCCGCAGATGATAATAACGACGACTGGCTGCACGCAGAGGGCAGCAAGCTTTACGATGCAAACGGCAATCAGGTCTGGCTGACTGGTGCAAACTGGTTCGGCTTCAACTGCACGGAAAACTGTGCACACGGTCTGTACGCAACTGACATTGATGCATTCCTGAAAACCGTCGGCGACACGGTATTAACCTGATTCGTATGCCGATCTCCACGGAACTTCTGGTTTCGTGGATGCGTGGCACACCGGATCCTGTCAGCTCCGTTAATGCCGGCTATGAGCCGCCGACCGATCAGGTGGGCGAGGACGGCACTGTCACCAAGGCTGGTACTTATGTCAACACCAACAAGGACTTTGTCAAGGAAGACGGCAAGACGCTGAAAAACAGTATGGAGATCTTCGACGTCATCATGCAGAAAATGAAGGACTACGGTCTGAAAGTCATGATCGACGTGCACAGCCCCGCAGAGCACAACTCCGGTCACAACTACAACCTGTGGTATTATACTTCTGCCGCTTCTGACGGTGACACCATGGCTATTGGTGCGGCTTCCGGTGAAAAGATCACATGGGATATGTGGAAGGATTCTGTCACATGGCTGGCTGAAAAGTACAGCAATGACGATACCATCATCGGCTACGACCTGAAAAATGAACCGCACGGCAAACGCGGCTACAGCGGAAACAAGTGCCCTGAAGATATTGCCAAGTGGGACAATTCTACCGACCAGAACAACTGGGCATATTCTGCGACAGAATGCGGGAACTCTATTCTGGACGTGAACCCCAACGCTCTGATCTTTATTGAGGGTGTAGAACAGTATCCGAAAACAGAAAAGGGCTACACCTATGATACTGCGGACATCTGGCAGGCTCCGGCAGACCAGTCCCCGTGGTATGGTGCATGGTGGGGCGGCAACCTCCGCGGTGTCAAGGATTATCCGATCGACTTCGGCTCCAGTTCCAGAAACAGCCAGATCGTGTATTCTCCTCACGACTACGGTCCGTCAGTTTATAACCAGACATGGTTTGACAAGGACTTCACCACGCAGACTTTGCTGGACGACTACTGGTATGACACATGGGCATACATCAACGATCAGGACATCGCTCCCCTGCTGATCGGCGAATGGGGCGGTCACATGGACGGCGGCAAAAACCAGAAGTGGATGGAACTGCTCCGTGATTACATGATCAACAACCACATCAACCACACTTTCTGGTGCCTGAACCCGAACTCCGGCGACACCGGCGGTCTGCTGGGCTATGACTTCTCCACATGGGACGATGACAAGTATAGTCTGTTTGAACCGTCCCTCTGGCAGACACAGGAAAGCGGCAAGTACATCAGTCTTGACCACAGGCGTGCACTGGGTACCGGCTCCACCAGTATTTCCCTGAGTGATTACTACAGCTCTTACGATGCTTCGGAGGGCAGCAATATTGACGGCGGCAGCAAGGGCAGCCACGGCGATACCAAGCCGATACAGTCGGGCACGACCAGTGCCGGCACAACGACCACTACAACTACCACACCGGAAACGGTTGTCGGCGATATTACGCTGGACGGTACAGTGAACGTCAAGGACATGATCCTGCTGATCCAGTATCTGTCCGGAGAAAAGGTAGACAGCAAGGGCAAGGACTTCAAGGCTGGCGATGTGAACGGCGACGGCACACTGAACGGTCTGGATCTGGCTCTGTACCGGCAGGTACTGTCAAAGGCGATCAGCGGTTTCCCGAGCTAAGGCGGTGGACTGATGAAACGTGACGATTATTTGTCGTGGGACGAATATTTCATGGGCATTGCCCTGCTCTCGGCACAGCGAAGCAAAGACAGCAACACACAGGTAGGTGCCTGCATTGTCAATCAGGAACACAAAATCGTTTCTGTGGGCTACAACGGCATGCCTACCGGCTGCAACGATGACGACATGCCGTGGGAACGGGAGGGTGATTTCCTCAACACGAAATATCCCTTTGTCTGCCATGCGGAACTGAATGCCATTCTGAACCGCAGTGCCGGCAGCCTACAGGGGTGCAGTTTGTATGTTACCCTGTTCCCCTGCAATGAATGTGCCAAGGCGATCATTCAAAGCGGCATTCGGGAAATCATCTACTACGACAACAAGTATGCGGATTCTGATGCCACGAAAGCCTCCCAGAGAATGTTTCTGCTGACTGGTGTGACCTGCCGACCGTATCACCACACGGAACGACAGATGACATTGGTACTCTAAAGGAATACCGCACAAAGATTGTGCGGTATTGCCCTAAGGAAACGTTACATAAAACAAAAAACAAAGATTTCCAGACACCCTCTCCTTACGGTATTTCTGAAGTGAGAGGGTGTCTTTTTCTGTCCATGTGCAGCAACATTTTTTCTTGCAAAAGCAGGTTCTTAACAATATTTTTTGTGAAATATGCCTAATTTCAAAATTTTCTGGTTTTTTTCAATTTTCCTTTTGTGTTTTGTCGGAAAATATGCTATAATAAAATAGATCATAAACTTAGGAAAACACTGCATAAAGCCCGCCTGACGGCTTTACACGCAATCTGCTTGCAGATTTTCCCTAGAAACCGAAAGGATTGACACTTTTTCATGCGAATTCGCTGTAAACCTTGGGCAAAGCCGGAACTGGAAGCATGCCCGTTTTATATCTCTGATCCCAAAGCCTGCAAAGGACAATGGCAGGCACAATTTCCAAAGACACAGCCGCTGCGGCTGGAACTGGGCTGCGGCAAGGGCGGCTTTATTGCACAGGAGGCTCCTGCCAATCCGGAATACAATTACATCGCCATTGACATCAAAAATGAAATGCTGGTACTGGCAAAGCGAAAGCTGGAAGCCGCCTATGCCGAACAGCAGCTGCCGCTGGACAACGTCCGCATTATGATCGATAATATTATGTACCTGCGGGAATGTTTTGCTGAAACAGACCGGCTGGATCGAATCTACATCAATTTCTGCAATCCGTGGCCGCGGGGCAAGCACAAGAAACGCCGGCTGACACACCCGCGGCAGCTGGTGCAGTACCGCATGCTGCTGGACGGGGAAATCTGGTTCAAAACTGACGATAACGAATTATTTGAGGAGTCGCTGGAATATTTTCCGGAAGCGGGATTCCGCATTACGACAATGACCCGTGATCTCCACAGCGAACCGACTTTGCGGTACTTCGAAACCGAACACGAACACATGTTCGATGAAATGGGAAAAAAGATCAAGTTTCTCATTGCAGAACCGGATCCAGTGTTCCGGAAGAATCTCTGCGGGAACTGCTGCAATACAGTGAAAAATATAGCGAAAGGAAACGATGACAATGGACTTTTCCATGAAAAACAACAAGATTGTCAACCATTTTTCAAACTTCAAAGAACGCTCAACCATTACACCGATGGAAGTCCTTGCTGACGGCACACAGGCAAATGAAAACCCTGCCGCTTGTTATCGTGGACTAGGCTGCGTCAGCGGCAACAATTCCTCCCGCCTGCTGCTGGACTATAAAGTAGAACACCCTCATGCCTATGAGGAGATCATGCGGCTGCTGTTTCAGAAGGATTATGGTGCAGGTCTGACACACATCAAGCTGGAACTGGGAGCAGATGTCAATTCCTCCTCCGGCACAGAGCCCTGCACCAAGCGTTCCCTGAATGAACCGGCAGACGTGACACGCGGTGCCGGATTCCAGTTTGCCGCAGATGCCAAGGCAATCAATCCGGATATTACCATCGACATGCTCCGCTGGGGCGAGCCGAAGTGGGTCACAGATGCGTTTGTCATCAGTCAGGAACACGGACTGCGTGCCAGATACCGCTGGTACAAGGAAACGCTGGACGCAGCTTATGCGGTGTACGGGCTGAAATTCGACTATATCAGTGCAGACCAGAACGAAACGGATACACCGGACGAGGCGTGGATCCTCTACCTGCGGCACATGCTGGACAACGAAAAAAATGCCCCCTATGACTACAGCAAAATCAAGCTGATCGCCTCTGACGAGGTCGGCACGCGGAACATCGCGGAACAAATGGTGGACAACAGCGTTCTGCGAAATGCGGTCGATGTCATCGGCTTGCACTACACCACATTCGGGGATTCTTATACCAATCTGCTGAACGAAGCATACGGCAAGGAGATCTGGTACAGCGAGGGTATTGCCCCCTGCAATGTACCGGAACTGACAGTACAGGCAGACGAGTCCGGACTGGTAGGCAAAAATGGTCCTATCGATGTAGCAAACCGTATCATCAACAGCTATTACAACGGCAAAATGGTCATGTACGAGTTCCAGCCGGCAGTTGCCGCTTACTATGACGGTGCCTGCTATGCCCCGAAGCAGCTGATTCGGGCTTGGGAGCCGTGGTCCGGACACTTTGTTCTGGATATTGGTTTCTGGCTGGCAATGCATTTCAGCCGCTTTGCCAGAAAGGGCTGGATGTATGTCAACGGTGCCTGCTACGGGGACGGCGAGGAAAATCATGCCATTGCCAACACCACTCACAATTTCATGACGCTGACGGCACCGGACCGCAGCGAAATGTCCATGTTCTTCACCAACGAAAGCGAGGACGTTCGCATTTATACGGTGCAGGTCAAGGATATGGCATTTGAGCCTACCGTATTTTCCAGTGTTATCACCAAGGGACCTTCCGGCAGACAGGCGTATGATGCCAATTGGTTCCGTATCGGCAAGAAAATTCGGCCGATCCGGAATCATCGGGACACATTTACCATTAAGGTGCCGCCACGTTCCATTATGACAGTGACGACTATGGACGTGAGCTGGGTGGACGCGTGAATACATTTCCGGCAGTACAGCCGCATCTGTCCTCCCGCCTGACACTTCCCTACACTGAAAATTTACAGTACACCAAAGAAGAAATAGCTGTCCGCGGCTGTGCTCCCAGATACATGACCGATCAGGGCGGTGCGTTCGAGTTGGTAGAAACAGAGGACGGCTTTGCGATCTGCCAGAAGATCACGCCGCAGATCATGCCCACCAACTGGCGGTTCCGCGGGACACCGCTGCCGCTGACCTGCTTCGGCGATGACAAGTGGAGAAGCTACAGCATGGAGGCAGAAGTGAAGCTTTCCAATCTGGAGGAACACAACTTCGCCGGAATCGGTATCCGCTATAATTCTACTGTCACCTGTGAGTTCACTTCCATGTGCGGCTACAGCGGCAGACTTTACGGCGACGGCAGCTGGAAACTAATGGATATGGAAAGCGTTGCGGCAGAGGGCATTACGCAGCACATTGACCCCAAACAGTGGAACAAGCTGAAACTGGTGGTACTGGGCAACGCGATCTTCTTCTTCATCAACGGCAATTTCCTGGCAAAGTATACGCCGCAGTGTATGATCAACAGCGGTCGTGCCAGCCTTTGCAGTGAATACGCATGGAATATGTTCCGGAACATTCACCTGGAGCCGGCTTCGGTACAGCCGCCGTATGTCCGCCGTGTGGACTGCTTCGGAAACGGCATCTTGTACAACGAAAACTGGGAAGTACATGCCATGGAAAGCTACCACTTCTACAACCGCACCTCTATGGAAGCGAAAACCGGTGCGGAATTCTCCTGTACCTTTGAGGGCGGCGGCATTGCTATTGTTGGTACTGCGGAGAATGCAGAATTTACGGTATTGATCGACGGACACACCATGTACGAAAATTGCTTTGTTCCCAGCTGTCTGCCCCGTCAGGCTTGTCTGGTCATTGACCAGCTGCCGGAAGGCACACACAGCATGCGTGTCTTTATCACCGGCGGCAAGTTCAAGCTGGACGTACTGGAAATTCCGGAGATGTATCCCCGCATGACAGATACGCTTACCGTTCCGGCAAATATTCGTTCTACGGTTGCGGCTGAACTGCGGCAAAAACGTGCGGCTCAGGCTGTACAGAAAGACAGTGCGGACTTCATGGACGCAGACGAAATGCTCTGGCACCTGAAACACCCATTCACAGAGCCGCCGAAGCAGCCGGAACCGACAGAAACACCGGAACAGCCGGAAGAAACCGCAGAAACTCCGGAAACTGAAATTCCGGAAAATACAGATGTACCGGCAGCAGATGATGCAGATTCCACAGAGGCTGCTCCGGAAGCATCTGCGGCAGCAACGGAAACAGAAGATACTGTTACGGAACCGCAGGCAGAAGAACCGGCTGTTCCGGAACAAAATCCGACAGAACAGCCGGCTACAGAAGATGCTGCAAGTGAACTGTCGGCGGAGGACATCTTCCACGTGCTATCCGGCACGTCGCCTCATTCGTCGGAATATGATGCACTCACCAATCAGTCTATAGAAGAAATTTCGGAGATCTTTGACGCTTCGGAGGAACAGGCGAAAGCTGCCAAGGCTTCTGATGTGGAAATGGAATGGTCTGCCGACAAGATGCAGCAGTTCCTGAACGGCGAAGGAATCGACCAAGATGCTGACCATTCTGCTGAATCCAAGCAATCCTGAACACTGTACCAGCAGATCTGCACAGCCATTCGGGAGGATATTGCACAGGGCGTTCTGCACCTGACGAGAAACTTCCTTCCCGCCGTGCTCTTTCCGCACACTTGCAAACCAGCATAGTGACGGTACAGACTGCCTATGAACAGCTGGCGGCAGAAGGGTATCTGTATTCCCGCCCACGTGCCGGTTACTTTGTGGATCCGGATGCACCGCTGCTGGCACATATGCCGAAAGAAACGGCTTTTCCCTCATCACAGCCGGCAAAGACTGACCCGGACGACCGAATTGTTTTTTCCACCAGCGGTGTCGATCTGGAGCAGTTTCCCTTTGCCACATGGGCAAAGCTTTCCAGACAAGTGCTTTCCTCCAAACAGGAAAAGCTGCTGCAATCGCCGCCGGCAATGGGCTTGTACGAACTGCGGGCGGCAATTGCGGCTCACCTGCGGGCGTTTCGGGATATTCATGCGGCACCGGAGCAAATTCTGGTAGGTGCCGGTACGGAATATCTGCTGGGGATTCTGGTGCAGCTGTTGGGTGCGTCCCGCCGCTATGCCGTGGAAGAACCCGGCTATTCCAAGGGCAAACGCATTCTACGCAGCAACGGTGCCTCGGTGATCGATGTGCCGATGGATCAAAATGGGCTGCAACTGGCAGCCCTACAGCAATCCGGTGCTTCCGTGGCACATGTGACACCGTCCCACCAGTTCCCCACCGGTATGATCATGCCGGTACGCAGGCGGGCAGAGTTGCTGACATGGGCAAGTGCTCAGACAGACCGCTACCTCATCGAGGACGACTATGACAGCGAACTGCGGTTTCTGGGGAAGCCGCTGCCGTCGCTGTACAGCATGGACACTAGTGGGCACGTTATTTACATGAACACATTCGCCCGTACCCTTGCACCATCGCTGCGAATCGGTTATGTTGTGCTGCCGCCGCCTTTGGCAAAACAGTTCGAACAGGACTTCTCTTTCTATTCGTCCAGTGTCCCCTGTTTTGAACAGTACACGCTGGTACATTTTTTGCAGGAAGGCTATTTTGAACGCCACCTTAACCGCATGAAAAAGACCTACCGCCAACGGCAAAAGCGCTGACAGAACTGCTTCGCTCTCACCCGCTGGGAGCGTATCTGCACATCTGCGGAGAAGCTGCCGGACTGCACTTGTTGCTGGAAGTGCAGCTGCCCTGCACGGAACAGGAACTGGTACAGGCTGCCGCGGAAGCACACGTTGTTGTCTATGGGCTTTCCGACTACTATGAAACGCCGCAGGCAGTGCCGCCTACGCCGCAGATCGTACTGGGCTACGCCTGTCTTTCGCCGGAGGAACTGGAACAAGGTACGATGCGGCTGCTGGACAGCTGGCTGCCGTTCTTAAAATAACAAAAAACAGGTGCAGGGACTTCCCCACACCTGTTTTTTATCAGCAGATCATTTCAGCGTGTCTGCAATTAGCAGCCACAGCCGCAGCCACCATTGTTGCAGCCGCCACCGCAGCCATTGCCGCAGCAGCAGAACAGAATCACGAGCAGAATGATAATCCAGCAGCATCCACCATTATTTTCGAAACACATAATACACGACTCCTTTGTGTCAGTTTTATTTGAAACAAACTGTTTTTTGTCTGTTTCATAGTACATCATATGCCCGTGGAGAAAAAGTGTGACTGCTTCGACAAATCTTGCAGAAAAAATATGCTATACTTGTCCCGTTCAAAAGAAATAAAGTGTGAACACACAGCAGAAAGGAACGGCAATATGCGATATACAGAAGGTTTTACCGGCAAGGCGATCCTTGCCATGAAAGAAGCGATACACGCCGCGGAGGAGTTCGGGCACACGTATATTGGAAGTGAGCACCTGCTTCTGGGGCTGATGGAGGAGGGCGGCAATGCGGCTGCCAGTGCATTGGCGGCACAGCAGCTGAACACGGAACGGCTGCGAAACGGCATTGTCGATCTGGTGGGACGCGGGATTCCTGCACAGGTACAGGAGGATTGTCTGACCCCTTCACTGGTGGCAATTCTGGAAGATGCCAAGGAACGTGCCAGAGATGCGGGGTGCTGTCTGGCAGGAACGGAACATTTGCTGCTGGCAATTATCCACGCCCCCTGTTCCAGTGCAGTCACCATTCTGAAGAAGTTGGGTGTCAGTCTGAACCAGCTCTGCACGCTTTGCAGCAGCGACACTGCCTATGGGGTGCGAATGGAACGAAATCGTATGGATACCCTTTCCCGCAAAAATTGTCCGGCACTGTTTCAGTACGGAAAGCTGATGACAGACCCGTCAAATCCTTACCGCTATGATCCGCTGATCGGACGGGAAAAAGAATTGCAGCAGATGATCCGCATTCTCTCCAGACGCACCAAAAACAACCCCTGTCTGATCGGAGAAGCAGGCGTTGGAAAAACTGCAATCGTGGAGGGCATTGCCAGAAAAATTTTACAGGGTGACGTGCCGGAGTCCTTACAGCAAATGCAGCTGTTTGCACTGGATCTGCCGGCATTACTGTCCGGTGCAAAGTATCGGGGCGACTTTGAAGAACGGCTCAAGAACTGTCTGGCAGAGGCTTCGGAGCACGGCAATGTCATTTTGTTTATTGATGAGCTGCACACCATTGTGGGAGCCGGTGCCGCAGAAGGGGCAATTGATGCAGCAAACATGCTGAAACCGCAGCTGGCACGGGGAGAGATCCGGCTGATCGGTGCCACCACACCGGAAGAATTCCGAGCGACCATTGGAAAGGACGGTGCCTTGGAACGGCGGTTTCAGCCGGTCACAGTCCACGAACCCTCTGCGGAACAATGCTACGCCATGCTGCAGGGATTGCGGGAAACCTATGCGGAATTTCATCGGGTGCACATTTCAGACACCGTTCTCCGCACTGCAATTCACTATGCAGACCGCTATCTGCACGACCGGTTTCTTCCCGACAAGGCAATCGACTTGTTGGACGAAGCATGCTCTCGTGCCCGAATCCGATGGGAGGCGGAAAAGGACACCACAGAAATCGCTGATGTGGAGGAGGACGATGTTGCCGCCATTGTGTCTGTGCGAACGGGAATTCCCACGGAAAAAATCACGGAGGCACAACGGCAAAAGCTGCTGACACTGGGCAGCGTACTAAAACAACAGGTGGTCGGGCATGATGATGCAGTGGACACACTGTCGGCGGCTCTCTGCCGTGCAAGCACCGGCTTACAGGACAAGTCCCGTCCCATCGGGGCATTTCTTTTTGCTGGTCCCACCGGCGTGGGAAAAACGGCTCTGGCAAGTGCTCTGGCAGCACACCTCTTTGACGACAAGGAAAGCCTGATTCGTATTGACATGTCGGAATTCATGGAAAAGCATGCCGTTTCCAAGCTGATCGGTGCTCCTCCCGGATATGTGGGATTTGAGGACGGCGGCATGCTCTGCGAACGGGTTCGCCGGCGACCTTATTGCGTAGTGCTGTTCGACGAGATTGAAAAGGCTCACCCGGATGTGTGCAATCTGCTGCTGCAAATTATGGAGGACGGCATTCTGACAGACTCCTGCGGCAGGACGACCAGCTTTCGCCATGCATTGCTGATCATGACTTCCAATCTGGGCGGCGAAGCGTTGCGTACTGGTGAACAGCTGGGATTTCTCCCCGATTCCGGCAACAGCGGAAATGCTGCTGCCACTGATGCACTCAAGCGGCATTTCTTGCCGGAATTTCTGGGACGGCTGGACGGTGTGCTGTGGTTTCAGAAGCTGTCGGAGGAAAGCTTGTCCCAGATCGCAGAACGCATGTTACAGGAATTGCAGCAGCGGCTCTCTCATATGGAAATCGCCATGGAGTATACACCGGACGCAGTGCGGCTTCTGGCAAACGCACCGAAAATCCGCCAGTACGGTGCACGCCCATGAAGCAGTATCTGGCAACCATGGTGGAGAATCCCATTGCCGACAAGATGCTGCACAATGCGTTACAGGCAGGAGATGAAATTTGTCTGACTGCCAAGGAACAGCAGTTTGTGGTGCTGGACAAGGTGCTGCGGGCATAAAAATACCGGATACTGTATTCGATCGATACGGTATCCGGTATTTTTTTATAGTGCTTAGGCAATACCGCACAAAGATTGTGCGACAGATGCGTCGTCAAATTTTTCGTCAGATGAAACAAAAAGCGGAGTGAATACTTGATGTATTCACGAGCATTTTTGTGAAATATGAGAGTCTGCTTCGTAT
>ENA-OQDW01000736-OQDW01000736.1-human-gut-metagenome-genome-assembly--contig:-NODE-736-length-13147-cov-2.035484_pt1 | contig 13147 bp, 13 predicted proteins | sample MGYA00242784_ERZ504613 | MGnify/ENA primary metagenome ERZ504613 (study PRJEB26092, sample SAMD00036330) | human gut metagenome | host: Homo sapiens | study: EMG produced TPA metagenomics assembly of... | reverse complement strand
CTTTCCTATGAAATAAAAAACGCTCCGCGAGGATGCGCAGCTCGCGGTAAGGAAATATCGCTTTGCGAACCGCTTGCGCGCGGAGAATCTCGCAAGCGAGATTCTTTTTATTTGCTGTATTTCTATATACTGCAAAATTAATTCGGCAGCTTTCTCGATACCGATTTTCCCTGTATCAATACAAAGATCATACTCATTGCCGTCGCCCCAGCGGGTTGCCGTGCACTGTTCCTGAAATGCAGAACGCTTTTCATCTACTTCCCGTAATGTCTCCGCAGCCTCTTTTTCAGATACGTGGTCGCGCTCCTGGATTCTCTTTTTCCGTATGTCCGGATCGGCGTGGAGATAAACGGACACACAGTCCGGGTCATCCTTGTAGATTATGTTTGCACATCTGCCGATGATAATACAGGATTCCTGCTCCGTGACATCCTTTACAAAACGGATATATCGTTCACGCGGATTTTTGGAACCGTAGCTCATGATAAGACTGTAAAGAAAACTGTCGATCGGTTTCTCGTTCAGAAAATTTGCGTTTTCATCATAGACGTTTCTTCTTTTAGACTCTTCGATAAATCTTTTTTTGTCAAAAATCTCCATACCCAGTTTTTCAGACAGAATGTCGGCGACTTTGTGCCCGCCGCTTCCACACTGTCTTGCGATTGTTATTTTCATGCTTATTGACCTGCCTTTCTCTATTTTATAATAAATTAAAAATAAAATCTGTTGCAATGATAGTGCCGCCGATCAGGAACCGGAGAATCCATATCGTGTAGTAATCTTTTGCGATATCTTCCGGGCAGAACATCTTCTTCGGCTTTTTCGGATGGTAGAAAATTTCACATTCTGCGCTTTTGGCTTCCGCATGCAGCTTCTTATTGTACGGATAGATGCTATGCACGTTGGTATAATCCGTGCTGTCCACCTCATAGGCATAATAGTACTGCTCCGTGGTGTACGTGGAGTGATCCGCGTCGGTGGTTGTCGATTCGTGAAATGTTCTCGTCGCTTTTGTCTGCCGGTAGTTTGTCTTGCGAAGCCAGGGGGTGCCCAGCTGGCAGTAGAGAACAAATACCACAAACGAAACCGGAACCGGGACGTTTAGGGAACTGCCCCCGATTAAAAAAAGAAAGCCGAGCAGCAGACCTCTTAGAATTCCCCACATTGGTCTCCAATATACCGAAATCATAATAAGGATGATGAGCAGAAATAAAACCATGGTACCACACTCCTTGTTCATTTGGTGGTTATAGTATAGCATTTTTAGCGCAAGGAAACATGATTTTTTCAAACTGTGTCGAAAAAAATAGAGGAAATCCACTCCGGACGCAGAATTATATATATGGAGTCACTGCGTAGTGCGTGACGAAAAAGAGGAGATAATACATGTCGATACGGGAAGAAATAGAGAGAATGGAGTGCGAGACCTTAAGTCCGTACGCCACGCTCAGCATTCATTCTAAGGGCAGAGATGTGTATGAGGAGCCGTGTGATATCAGACCGGTATTTCAGCGTGACAGAGACCGCATCCTGCACAGCAAGGCGTTCCGGCGTCTTAAGAACAAAACGCAGGTGTTCCTGACACCGAAGGGCGATCATTACCGGACGAGACTGTCCCATACACTTGAGGTATCGCAGAATGCCAGAACGATCGCAAAGGCACTGCGTCTCAATGAGGATCTGTCGAGGCGATTGCGCTCGGACACGATATCGGGCATACGCCGTTTGGACATGCCGGCGAGTTCGTGTTAAACGGGCTCTGCGAGAATGGATTCCGGCACAACGAACAGAGTGTGCGTATCGTGGAGAAGCTGGAGAAGGATGGAAAGGGGCTGAATCTCACATGGGAAGTGCGGGACGGTATTTTGAACCATCAGTCCAGACTGATGCCGCATACGCTCGAGGGAAAGATTGTGCGTTTTTCGGATAAGATTGCCTATATCAACCACGATATTGACGATGCGATCCGTGCGCTGGTCTTAACGGAGGACGATATTCCGCTTGAACTCAGAAAGACCCTTGGTTTTTCCACCAAGCAGCGCCTCAATACGCTGATACATAACATTATCATGAACAGCAGGGAGAAGGATGACATCATGATGTCGCCGGAGATCGAGGAGGCGATGATCGATCTGCGCAAGTTCATGTTTGAGAACGTCTACAAGAACCCTGTGGCAAAGGGAGAGGAAGTCAAGGCGAAGGCGATGATCGAGCAGCTCTTTTACTTTTACAAGGAGCATCTGGATCAGCTCCCGGCAAAATATCTGCGCATGATGGACGAGGGCGAGAGCGCGGAGCGCGTGGTCGCGGACTACATCGCAGGAATGACGGATCAGTATGCCATCACCAAGTTTTCGGAGTACTTTCTCCCTCAGGCCTGGCAGGTGGACGGCTATTAGAATGGAAATAAAAAGCGGAAAGAAAGGAGCGGAAGATGCCGCGTTATTCGGATGATTGATAGAAGAAGTGCGTTCGCGCAACGATATCGTGGACGTCATTTCGCAGTATGTGCGGCTGTCAAAAAAGGGCAGTACCTACTTCGGGCTGTGCCCTTTCCATAATGAGAAGACCGGTTCTTTTTCGGTCTCTCCCAATAAACAGATGTACTATTGTTTTGGCTGCCACGCGGGAGGCAATGTTTTTACCTTCCTGATGCAGTACGAGAATTACACGTTCGGGGAAGCGATGGAAGCGCTTGCCGAGCGGGCGGGCGTCGACCTCCCGAAGCAGGAATATACGGCGGCGCAGCGGCAGGAGGCGGACCGGAGGGCACGTCTTTTGGAGATCAACAAGGAGGCGGCAAAGTATTTTTTTGTGCTGCTTCGCGGGGAACGCGGGAAACGTGCGCTTGATTATTTTAAAAAGAGGGCGCTGTCCGATGAGACGATCCACAAGTTCGGGCTGGGATATTCGGATCAGTACAGCGATGATCTGTACCGGTATCTGCGGTCGAAGGGCTATGACGACGAGATTCTAAAGGATTCCGGTCTTGTCACGATCGATGAGGTGCGGGGCGGACATGATAAGTTCTGGAACCGTGCCATGTTTCCGATCATGGATGTGCACAATAAGGTGATCGGATTTGGCGGGCGCGTCATGGGAGATGGAGAGCCAAAGTATCTCAATTCCCCCGAGACGAAGATATTCGACAAGAGCCGCAATCTTTACGGACTCAATTTCGCACGGGCGACAAAAAAGCCGCAGCTGCTCTTGTGCGAGGGATATATGGATGTGATTGCACTGCATCAGGCAGGATTTGACAATGCCGTGGCGTCGCTCGGTACGGCGCTCACAAGCGGTCATGCCAATCTGCTCAAGCGCTATACCAAGGAAGTCTATCTGACGTATGACAGCGACGGGGCGGGGATCAAGGCGGCGCTCAGGGCCATCCCGATTTTAAAAGAAGTCGGAATCACGACCAAGATCATCAACATGAAGCCGTATAAGGATCCCGATGAGTTTATCAAGGCGCTTGGTGCGGAGGCGTATCAGGAGCGCATCGACCAGGCGGAGAACAGTTTTCTGTTTGAGGTGCGCATGGAAGAGCAGCAGCACGACATGCACGATCCGGAGGGCAAGACGGCCTTTTACAATGCGGTCGCGAAGATGCTTTGCGGATTTACGGAGAAGTTAGAGCGCGATAATTATATTGAGGCGGTTGCAGCCAAATACATGATCTCGCCGGACGATTTGAGAAGGCTGGTCAACCAGCAGGGATTAAAGGCCGGACTTGCCGGAGGAGGCAGGGCGCCGCAGAGCGTCGCGGACGCACAGGACGGTGCGCGCACAGAATACAAAAAGAGTGCGAAAAAGCGCGAGGACGGCATGGTGCAGTCGCAGAAGCTTCTGCTGACGTGGCTGACGAACAGTCCGGCGTTGTTTCCAAAGGTGCAAAGATATGTTGGTGCAGATGATTTTACGGACCCGATCTGCCACAGTGTGGCAAAAATGCTGTTTGAACAGTATGAGAAGGACGGGACAGTCAATCCTGCGCGGATCATCAGCACCTACGAGGATGAGGAGCAGCAGCGGGAGGCAGCGGGAATCTTAAACGCGACAATCCACCGGTGGATACCAGGGAGGAACGCGAAAAAGCGCTGCGCGAGACCGTGATCCGCGTGCGGGAGAACAGCATCAATCATAAGCTGGCAAACACGTTTGACGTTCAGGAGATGGCGGCTCTGGCAAAAGAAAAGAATGAGCTGCCGGGAACGGTTCATATTCCGCTGGAGGAATGAGAGCGGGCAAAGAAGCAGGAATGTGGATGAAAATCTGCATTTAAGGACAAAATAGTAACGAACTATGAGAGGATGAAGCGAAAATGGCAAAAAAGAAAGAAAACACCGACAATAAGGAAGTTCTGGGAGAAAACAAGGAGAACTCTGCTGCGAAAACTGCTGATGCGGGAGCAGAGAACGGGGTGGCAAGCGCCCAGGAGAAGTTCCAGATAAAGTTAAGAGAACTGCTTGCGCTGGCAAAAAAGAAGAAAAACATGCTGGAGTATCAGGAGATCAGCGACTTCTTTTCCGACATGCAGCTGGATGCAGAGCAGTTTGAGAAGATTCTTGATTTCCTTGAGGCAAACAACATCGACGTGCTTCGTATTACGGATGACGACGTTGACGATGAGATGCTTCTTGACGTCGATGATGAGGATGAGATTGAGGTCGAGAAGATTGATCTTTCCGTTCCGGACGGTGTCTCCATTGAAGATCCGGTGCGTATGTATTTAAAAGAGATCGGAAAAGTGCCGCTTCTGTCTGCGGAGGAGGAGATTGAGCTGGCAAAGCGTATGGAACTCGGCGATCAGGAGGCGAAAAAGAGACTGGCAGAGGCCAATCTTCGTCTGGTTGTCAGCATTGCAAAGCGCTATGTCGGTCGTGGAATGTTGTTTCTGGATCTGATTCAGGAGGGAAATTTAGGACTGATCAAGGCGGTGGAAAAGTTTGATTACCGCAAGGGATATAAGTTCTCCACCTACGCGACATGGTGGATCCGTCAGGCAATCACGAGAGCCATTGCAGATCAGGCGAGAACCATCCGTATTCCGGTGCATATGGTCGAGACGATCAACAAGCTGATCCGTGTCAGCAGACAGTTGCTGCAGGAGCTGGGACGCGAACCTACTCCGGAGGAGATCGCTGCGGAGATGAACATGCCGGTGGAGCGTGTGCGTGAGATCTTAAAGATTTCGCAGGAGCCGGTATCCTTAGAGACTCCGATCGGTGAGGAGGAGGACAGCCATCTCGGTGATTTTATCCAGGACGACAACGTTCCGGTACCGGCGGATGCAGCGGCATTTACCCTGTTAAAAGAACAGTTGGAGGAAGTGCTCGGAACGCTGACAGAGCGTGAGCAGAAGGTGCTGACACTGCGTTTTGGACTGGAGGACGGACGTGCGAGGACACTTGAGGAAGTCGGAAAAGAGTTCAATGTCACACGTGAGCGTATCCGTCAGATCGAGGCGAAGGCGCTGCGCAAGCTGCGTCATCCGAGCAGAAGCCGCAAATTAAAGGATTATCTGGAGTAATCTATGGTAAAAATATCAGAACGTTTAAGAACGGCGGCAGGACTCATCGGAGAGGGAGAGCGGCTGGCGGATGTGGGAACCGATCACGGGTATGTACCGATTTATCTGGTGGAACGAAAGCACATCCCCAGTGCGATTGCGATGGATATCCGGACGGGACCGCTGGAGCGTGCCAGGGAACACATCCGGATGTACGGCATGGAAGACTACATACAGACTCGTCTGTCGGACGGCGTTGCGGCGCTAAAGCCGGGTGAGGCGGACACCATCCTGATTGCGGGGATGGGCGGCGGACTGGTCAAACATATTCTGGAGAGCGGGAGAGTCATCTGTGAGCAGGCACATGGCTGGTTTTGCAGCCGCAGTCAGAGCTTCCGAAGGTGCGGCGTTTTCTGATGGAGAACGGTTATGTCACAGAGAGAGAAGAGATGGTCATGGAGGATGGAAAATATTACCCCATGATGCGCGTTCACTTTGATGCTTCCGCAGTCTCTCATGCAGACAGCTTTACAGAAGAACAGGAACTGGAATTCCGCTATGGAAAGCAGCTTCTTACAGAAAACATCCGGTGCTTCTGGCGTATCTCCGCTGGGAAGCGCAGATCCAGCAGGATATTTTAACACAGCTATCCGGTCAGCCGGCGACGGAGCAGATTGCAGCCGGATTGACGACGTAAACAGATCCTCGCGCAGAACGCCAGGGCGCTTGCGTATTATGAATGACAAAAAGCCTTGAAGAAAAGGCAGAGGGGGAGAGATTCGTATGGGGAAAGATATGGTCAGCTTGACAATTGAAGGGGAAGTAAGACAATATCCGGCGGGAACCAGTTTCCTTGCAATTTCGCAGGAATATCAGGAAAAATATCCGGATGACATCGTGCTTGTGGTGTATAATAACCGGCTGCGGGAATTGAATAAGACGGCACAGCGGGACGGAACGCTTTCGTTTGTGACAACAGCCGATAAGACGGGAAAAAAGACATACCGCAGAAGCGTCACGCTTCTGATGCAGAAGGCGGTCTACAATCTCTGGGGAAGCGAACATATCAGCGTCCGTGTACTCTATTCCATCGGTCAGGGATATTACTGCGAGCTGCGTGAAAAGGCAGACGGACAGGAGCGCGTGATTGCGGTGGACGAAGAGCGCGCCATAGCGCTGAAAAAGGAGATGTACCGTCTGGTGACGGAGGATATCGAGATTGAGAAGCGCAGCATGAACACAGATGATGCGATTGCACTGTTCCATGACCTCGGGATGGAGGATAAGGAAAAGCTTTTTAAATACCGCCGCAGTTCCAGAGTTAATATCTATGTGCTTGATCACTATAAGGACTATTTTTACGGATTCATGGTGCCGTCTACGGGCTATCTCCGCTACTACGATATTGTGACGTATGAGGATGGATTTGTACTTCTGTTCCCGAATGAGAATACAAGAGAAGTGGCAGAGTTTGCACCTTCCGGGAAGCTGTTCCACACGCTGAAGGCTTCGCGTGAGTGGGGGCGCATGCTAGAGATCGGCACGATTGGCGCGCTTAATGACGCGATTGCGGAAGGACGCATGCAGGAAATTATTCTGACGCAGGAGGCACTGTTTGAGGAACGGATCGGTCATCTGGCAGATACGATTGTAAAGTCGGGAGGCAAAAAGTTTATCATGATTGCCGGACCGTCTTCCTCCGGAAAGACCACCTTTTCACACCGCCTTTCTATCCAGCTTGCTGCGAAGGGATTAAAGCCGCATCCGTTCCCTCTCGATGATTATTATGTGAACAGGGATCAGTGCCCGCGCGATGAGAACGGGGAACTCGATCTGGAATGTCTGGAAGCGCTGGATGTGGAGCTGTTTAACCACGACATGAATGAACTGCTTGCGGGCAAGCGCGTCAATCTGCCGGTCTTCAATTTTAAGACCGGCAAGCGGGAATACAAGGACCGCTACATGCAACTTGGAAAAGAGGACGTACTGGTCATCGAGGGAATCCACGGACTCAACGACAGGCTGTCCTGCTCGCTCCCGGTGGAGAGCAAGTTCAAAATCTACATCAGTGCGCTGACCCAGCTCAACATCGACGAGCACAACTGCCTGCCAACAACGGACGGCAGAATGATCCGCCGGATTGTGAGAGATGCGCGCACGAGAGGAACTTCCGCAAAGGAGACCATTGCCATGTGGGATTCGGTGCGCCGCGGTGAGGAGCGCTACATTTTCCCGTTCCAGGAGGGGGCGGACGTGATGTTTAACTCGGCGCTGATCTATGAACTGGCAGTGTTAAAGATGTATGCCGAGCCGCTGCTGTTTGCCATTGACAAGGATTGTCCGGAATATCTGGAGGCAAAGCGCCTGCTCAAGTTTCTGGATTATTTCCTTCCGATGCCGAGCGACGGTATCAGCCAGAATTCGATTATCCGCGAATTCATCGGCGGTTCCTGCTTCAATGTATAGGATTGCTTTGACATTTTGCGGAAAGCACATTATAATAAGCAATAGTTGCGGTGATAAGTAGAACAAATGATCGCGGCCCAGCATTGCTGGGGTGAGGAAAGTCCGGGCTTCACAGGGCAGGATGCCGGATAACGTCCGGTGGAGGCGACTCCAAGGATAGTGCAACAGAAATATACCGCCGGTTCCGGTAATGCCGGAATACGGTAAGGGTGGAAGGGCAGTGTAAGAGACTACCGCCGCGCTGGTAACAGAGCGGGCATATGTAAACCCCATCCGAAGCAAGACCGAACAAAAGCGTTGACGCGGCCCGCCAGCTTTAGGTAGGTTGCTTGAGGTGGCTGGCAACAGTCATCCTAGATAGATGATCATTCCGACCGTGGCTTGCCACGGTTTAGACATAACCCGGCTTATCGTTCTGCTTATCATTGTCACATAGAAGTATCTGAGAGTCGCGCAGCGGCTCTTTTTATTTCATAGGGAATACCGTGATACATTAATGTGTGAAAGTAGAACCTTCCTAGAAATAAAAAACGCTCTGCGGGGATGCATTGCATTTCCCTATGAAGCAATAAGAAGGAGTTTTTCTATGAACGGCATAAAACTTTTTAATGATCTTATGGAATATGCGGATGGCAAAGGTGCATCGGATGTACACCTTGTCCCGGGAAGAACGGCGATGCTTCGGATTGACGGAGAACTGACTGCCGCAGGGCAGGAGGACGCCGCAGAATGGCAGGATGCGGATCTTACAGAGGTGACGGAGCAGATCTTGTCCGGGGATCAGCTGGAAGAGTACCGCACGAAAGGCGCGCTGGTATGCAGCTATTCATTTTCCAAAGCGCTGCGTCTGCGCGTGTCCGTATACAGACAGCAGGGGAGAGATGCCATGTCCGTAAGACTGCATCCGGCCGGGGTTCCGATGCCGGAGAAACTTCTGTTACCGGAGGAGATTACGGAGCTTGTGAAAAACGGGCGCGGGCTGCTTCTTGTCACGGGAGGCAGAGGAAGCGGAGTGACGACGACGGTGGCATCACTTGCCGCACAGATTGCAGCAACACAGTCAAAGGTCATTGTCTCTGTGGAGGATACGACAGAATACATCCTTCCGCAGGGAAGGGGACTGGTTGTGCAGCGGGAGATCGGAGCGGACTGCGCTTCCAGGGAGGAAGCCCTTGCGATGGCGCTGCAGCAGGATGCCGATGTGATCCTTCTGGATGGAATCGGGAATGAGCGGGAGGCCGGGCTTTTGTTTGCAGCAGTCAGGAGAGGGCAGTTTGTGATTCTGGCAGAGAAGGAGGACAGTGTGACGGCGGCATTGCTCCATCTGGTACAGTGCGGCGGGAGCACATCCGGTTCGCAGATCCTTCTGGAAAGTCTGGCGCAGGGACTGGCGGGGGCTATGGCGCAGAAGCTGCTGCGGCGGCAGGGATGAAGCCGGGCGCGTGGCTGCCTATGAGGTCTGGTGGCGGATGCCGGGGTGCGCAGTCAGATTGCGGAGAACCGGATACAGCAGCTGGATACGTCCGCCGGAGCAGAGAAGGAGCGTGGCAGAGTGCAGATGATGATGCGATTTACAATCTTTATATGAAGAGCTGCATTACGTCCGGGACGGCGATCGCAGGAGCAAAAGATCCGGAGGATATGAGGAGAAAGGTGCGCCTGTTTTGACAGGCAGCCTGAAATCTAATCAAAGTCTAAAATGTTTCTAAAAAGACGATAGGAAGGTTGACAGTCTATTTTGCAGGGCTTAACATGATCTCATGATCCGGAAAGGAAGGAATGGATATGAGAGAAAAACTGCAGCGTTTTATGACTGGACGGTATGGAGCGGATGAGCTTGGGAGAACCTTGAACATCGTGGTATTGGTGAGTCTGGTTGTGTCGATGTTTAGCGGGCTTCTGCCGGTGCTTTCCGTTTTTTACTGGTTTGGAATTGCGCTGATGATTTATAATTGTTTCCGTATGTTTTCAAAGAACGTCTCGAAGCGTTACGAGGAGAATCAGCGGTATCTGAGCAGGCGCTACAAAGCAGTTGTGAAGCGGGATCAGTGGAAGAAGCGCTTCGCACAGAGAGATACCTACCGCTTTTTCAAGTGTCCTGGATGCAGGCAGAGAGTGCGGGTGCCGAAGGGAAGAGGCAAAATCTGTATTACCTGCCGAAGTGCAGGAGAGAATTCATCAGAAGAAGCTGATCTGGCAGGGCAAAGGAGAACTTGGAATGTTCGGTTACATAAATATCAATCAGAAGATCATGACAGAGGAGAACCGGAAGGCATATCAGGCATATTACTGCGGACTGTGCCAGAGACTCAAATCCAACTGTGGTGCAAAAGGACAGATGCTGCTCAACTATGATATGACATTTCTGATCGTTCTTCTGACGGGCTTGTATGAGCTTACGAATGAATCCTCCGAGATTACCTGCGCGCTGCATCCGACCAGGAAGCGGCAGGTGTGGATCAATGAGGCGACAGATTATGCGGCGGATATGAATCTGATTGTAGCCTATCATAATCTGATTGACGACTGGAAGGACGAGAAAGCCTATACGAAGAAGGCGTTTGCAAAGATGCTGGATAAGGACTATGCGCGCGTGATAGAGAAGTATCCGCGCCAGGTTCACGCAGTGGAAGAGTTCATGCGAAAAACAGACGAGGTGGAGGCAAGAGGCGAGACGAACCTTGATGTGGTGGCAGGTCTGACCGGAGAGATGCTGGGTGAGATTTTCTGCTGGAGAGAGGATGAGTGGCAGGAAGAGCTGCGCACACTTGGCTTTTACATGGGAAAGTTCATCTACATTATGGATGCCTATGAGGATTACGATGAGGATCGCAGGAAAAAGGAGTACAATCCACTCGTCTATGCGATGCGGGAGAGTGCGGATGACATGGATACGCTCTGCCGTCTGCTGCTCACGAGCATGATGTCCGAGTGCGCCAAGTCGTTTGAGCGCCTTCCGATTTTATTACATGCGGATATACTGCGGAATGTGCTGTATTCCGGCGTATGGTCAAAATACGAGTATCTTCAGCTGAAAAAACGCAAGGCGGAAGAGAAGAATAAGAAAAAAGCGCGCAAATAGCGAGGTTACACATATATGACAGATCCATATCAGGTGCTCGGCGTATCGCGGGGAGCCTCAGATGAAGAGATAAAAAAGGCATACAGAGCACTCAGCAGAAAATACCATCCAGATGCGAATGTGAACAATCCGAACAGGGATGAGGCTGAGGAGCATTTTAAGGAAGTACAGCAGGCATATGACAGATCATGAAGGAGAAGCAGCAGGGCGGTGGATACGGTTATGGCGGCGGCTACAGCAGCAATTCCGGCGGTTACAGTTACGCCGGCAGCCATGGATTCGGTCAGAATGAATCGCCGAAGATGCAGGCGGCTGCAAATTATATTGCAAGCAGACACTATGTGGAGGCGTTGAATGTGCTGAACGGAATTCCGTTTGGGGAACGCCGGGCGCGCTGGTACTATTTCAGCGCGATTGCCAATCAGGGCATGGGCAATAACATCAACGCGATGGAACACGCAAAGCGTGCGGTGGAGATGGAGCCGAGCAATATGGAATACCGGCAGTTTTTACAGCATCTTCAGTATGGCGGCACATGGTATACCAGCATGGGAAGTGACTACGACAGACCGTATGCGAGCGCAGGGAACTGGTGCTTAAGCCTGCTCTGTCTGGATCTCCTCTGCAACTGTTGCTGTTTCCGGCCGTTTTAGCGGAAGTTTTCCGCCTGACGGGCGGATATAGATGGAGAGAAATGTGTATTCTATTATAATAGAAGAAAGTGATGCGGGAATCCTCCGGAGGACATGGAACCTTCGGAGGATTTTTGCTATTTAATAAACAAACTATAAAATCACAAATAAAACACAAACTTTTATGAAAAATCCTGTTGACAAAGAAATAGGTTGGTGCTATCTTAAGTACGTAAGGTGTTAGCACTCCATAGCAACGAGTGCTAATAAGACAAAAGGAACTGCAGGAAAAGCAGCAGGAGACCAGCGATGGACGAGATGGAATTAGATGAACGTAAAATAAAAATTTTAGATGCGATCATCCGCAATTATCTGGAGACAGGCGAGCCGGTTGGGTCGAGAACCATTTCAAAGTATACAGATCTGAATCTGAGTTCTGCGACTATCCGCAACGAGATGGCAGACCTGGAGGAACTGGGTTATATCCTGCAGCCGCATACTTCCGCAGGACGTATTCCTTCCGATAAGGGGTATCGGTTTTATGTAGATCACCTGATGGAAGAGAAGAACCGTGAGGTAGATGACATGAAGAAGTTCGTCATTGAACACACGGAAAAAGTAGATCAGGTTCTTCAGCAGGTGGCAAAGATGCTGGCGGCAAATACCAACTATGCGACGATGGTGTCGGCACCGAGCTACCACCGCAACAAGGTAAAGTTCATACAGCTTTCCAATGTGAATGAAGAACAGATACTGGCAGTGATTGTCACGGAGGGCAATCTGGTCAAGAACAAGATTATTCCAGTATCCGAGCCGATCGACAATGAGACGATGCTGAAATTAAATATTCTGCTGAACTCGAATCTCAACGGTCTTGCCTTGCAGGATATCAATCTTGGTACGATCGCCAAGTTAAGGAGCAGGCGGGAATCCACAGCGACATCATCAGTGATGTGCTGGATACCGTGGCAGAGACGATGGGACAGGATGAGGATATCCGGATCTATACGAGCGGGACAACGAACCTGTTCAAATACCCGGAGTTAAGTGATTCCACAGAAAAAGCGAGTGAACTGATCTCCACATTTGAGGAGAAGCAGCAGCTTGCATCACTTGTCACTGAGAACCTGTTGGAAGATAAGAGCACAGGGATTCAGGTTTATATAGGAAATGAAAGCCCGATTCAGACGATGAAGGACTGCAGCGTGGTTACAGCAACCTATGAATTGGGAGAAGGGATTCGCGGAACCATCGGTATTGTAGGACCGAAGCGAATGGATTATGAGAAGTCATGGATAACCTGAAGGTATTGAAGAATTCTCTCGATGGAATTTTGGACAGACCAAAAGGGGAGACATAGATGGAGGATTGGAATGGCAGAGAAAAAAGAAGAAATGATGGAAGAAGTATTAGAGGATCTTGAAAAAGATGCCGCAGAGAAGCAGGCAGAAGAGGTAA
>ENA-OQDW01000735-OQDW01000735.1-human-gut-metagenome-genome-assembly--contig:-NODE-735-length-13148-cov-1.453037_pt1 | contig 13148 bp, 17 predicted proteins | sample MGYA00242784_ERZ504613 | MGnify/ENA primary metagenome ERZ504613 (study PRJEB26092, sample SAMD00036330) | human gut metagenome | host: Homo sapiens | study: EMG produced TPA metagenomics assembly of... | reverse complement strand
GAATACCTCACAACCTCAACCATGTTTATAATTGATAAAGTCAGGATATTTTCTTATATAATCAGCTTCTTCATAAACCTGAGAAGCCAACACAAGGCAGACCGAACCCGAAGAGAAATCATCAAGTTCACGCCATATACCCGGCACAATGAGCAGTCCTTGATATGGTCTATTCAATACGAACGTGCGCTTCACGGTCCCATCATCCAAAATAACACTGAAACTGCCACTGGCCGCCACCATCAACTGATACAATTCTTTATGCGCATGTCCTCCGCGTGTCTCCCCGCCCGGTACATCATACAAATAGTACACACGCTTCACATCAAAAGGAACCGTTATTCCGTTCTCAACAACCGTAATGTTCCCTTTTTCATGATGATGCTTGTCCAGCTCCACCATAGTACAGTCATATACCGTATTACCTTTCATTACGAAATGATTTAAATTCCAAGTAATTCCGTATATAATCAGCCGCATTATAAGCAGTAGAGGCCAGTATCAAAGCAAGTGAATTCGTAGAGAAATTACTCAATTCACGCCACACCCCCTTAGGGACATATAAACCATAATACGACCTGTTCAACGATAGGTACGTTTATGTACTCCGTCATCTACAAAGACATCAAAACTTCCTGATAAAGCAATGATAAACTCTTCATTCTCCTTATAGGCATGCCCACCCCGGGACTCGCCTCCCGGCACATCGTATATCCAATAAGTCCTCTCGACGGCAAATGGAATATGCGCCATCTCTTCAACAAAAGACAAGTTCCCTCGCTTATCTCCTATCTTAGGAAGATTCAGTATTTTACAGTCGTATATATTCATTCAATCAAACTTAACCGTTTACGGACATGGATGCAACTGCCATAACACGACATCGTATTTTCCACACAGTCCAACTATCATACATTCACCAAAAGCCGGCTAAAATTTTTATATATAGAACAAAAATCATTCAAAAGTAGCCATTATATTTCTCTTGGACAAGAATAAGTACCTGCTACGCATCAACAACTGTCACGATAAATACCCCTCTTACAGCAGCGGGCTTGCCAAGCGGGCGAGGGATTCGTAAACGGCATGGAGATTGGGGCGGTTCTCCCACGATTCGGGGGTAACAGCAACGCTGTTGCCGATATCGCCCAGGAAGTAACCGGTCAGTTCTTCCGCCACTTTGGGGTCGTACATGATGGCCGACACCTCGAAATTATCCTCGAAACTCCGTATATCCATATTGGCCGACCCCACCGAACAGAAGTTGTCGTCTATTATCAATATCTTGGAGTGGTTGAACCCCTTGCAGAAGAAATAGACCTTGATACCGGCATCGAGCATCTCGCCGATGTAGGAACGGGAAGCCCAATAGACTATCTTGCTGTCGGAACGGAAAGGCAGGATGATACGCACGTCCACACCGCTGAGGGCCGCCACCTTGAGTGCCGTCAGAATGGCCTGGTTCGGCAGAAAATAGGGAGTGGATATGTAGATGGATTTCCGCGCCTTGTTGATGGCGGCGAAAAACGCCTGCATGATGGAAGCCCAGTCGGAATCGGGACCGGAAGAGGCTATCTGCATCGGGGAACGGTACGTATCCGGCTCTTGGGAAAATATTTCTCGTCGTTGAGCAGTTCTTTGCCGCTGACGAAATACCAATCCGTCATAAAGATGGCCTGCAGCATGTTCACCGCATCCCCCTCTATCCGCAGATGGGTGTCGCGCCACGGGCCGAACTTCGTCCCGTGCACATAACGGTCGGCGACATTAATCCCGCCCGTAAACCCTATCTTGCCGTCCACGACCACTATCTTGCGGTGGTTGCGGTTATTCAGCTTGCTCGTGAGCCACGGGAACACGACCGGCATGAAACAGCATACCCGGATTCCCATGGCCCTCAACCGCCGGGCGTGGCGGCGCTTCATGTTCCAGCTGCCGACATCATCGTATATCAGACGTACCTCCACCCCTCTTTCACCTTCCGGGCCCAACAGGTCGGTCAGACGGCGCCCCGTTTCATCATTCTCGAAAATGTAATATTCCAGATGCACGGACGATACAGCCCCTTCGATAGCCTCGAACAGCTCCTCGAATTTCGCCTTCCCGTCATTGAGTATCTTCACTTTGTTCCGTACCGTCAGGAGCGCCTGTTGTTATTCAGCAGCAGGGTAATGATATCCTTATTGGCTTCGATGGGTTCGATGTGCTGAATATCCGGGTCTACGAGTCGCGCAACTGCACCCGGCAAAGCCGGCCTATCTGCTCGAAATCATCTATCTCCTTGCGGTTGAAAATCTTCTCTTTCCGATAATTGCGGCCGAACACCATGTAGAAAACGATGCCGACCACGGGCAGCAGCGTAATGACGAGTATCCAGGAAAGGGCCTTGACCGGGTCGCGCAGGTCATGGACGATGACGATGACGGCGGCGGCAATAATCACGAAATACAACGCCATGATTACGCTCCGAATATCGGACATGGATATCATCGATGCGAACATACCAGCCATAACCGCCACATTACGTTAGATGGACTGACAAATATAGCAATATATTCGTTGAACACCGAAAATTGCCGTCGGACGGCTGCCCGACCCGCACTCGCAGATACGATTCGGTAGAGACCAATGCACGAAATCCGTCCGGATTCCTTCATCTACCCGACAAACGCGCCTGACGGACTACCGCATCCGCCGGCACGTTCCAAATAAGCAAGGGCAAATTTGTTTTTCGGTTTAATTGCCTAACTTTGTAAGCGTATTCAAAAGTGAAGCAAGAGGGTTCCGGCAGCGGAATTCTTTTTTGCATGTACCTATATAAACTGACGGCACACACCGTGAATACCGGAGGAACCGCCCCTACGCCTATCCCGAAAGGGACGTGCAAGGTACCTGACGGTCCCGTACAAGACTCGAACGCCACAGGGATTCCGGCCGATGCGTCGGGATTGCTCTTTTCAGGGAGAGGGCTGTTCCCCGTGCGTTCGGGAGTTTTTATGAATCATATTAACCGCTTAACAGCCGGAACCGACCGGCAACAGTAGTTATGGCAGAAGTTACATACATGACCCGCGAAGTACAACAAGCTCAAGGCAGAGTTGGAACACATGCGCGCGAAAGAGCGCCCGGCTGCAGCCGCAGCCATAGCCGAGGCACGCGACAAGGGCGACCTCTCGGAAAATGCCGAATACGATGCGGCCAAGGAGGCTCAGGCCATGCTGGAGATGCGCATAGCCAACATGGAGGCTACGCTTGCCGGTGCCCGTATCCTCGACGAGTCCAATGTGAATACGGACAAGATACAGATACTCAGCCGTGTCAAACTCATGAACCACTCCACGAACAAAGAGGTCGAGTACACGATAGTATCGGAAAAAGAGGCCAACCTGAAAGCCGGCAAGCTTTCGATAGGCACCCCCATCGCCCAAGCCCTGCTCGGCAAAAAGAAAGGCGACAAGGTCGATGTACAGGTACCGGCCGGAACGGTATGTTTCGAGGTACTCGACATCTCCATATAGATTAAAGGACACACTCCGCCGACGGACTGCCGGTATGCTCAGGCGTACCGGCAGTTTCATGTTCCGTCCGACCTATCGGGCCCCGCCCCCGTTCCCCGAGCCGTGCAGGATGTCTTCCTGACACGGTGAAACGGCTCGGAGAAGCGGCTCCGTCCACACAAGCCGAACGGCGCGCCACGAATCGCCAAGGAAACCGCTCAGGTCTCCTGCATTCCGGGGAGTCTTTCACTTTGCCAAGAGAGATTCCCGCCGGCTGCGCGCAATCCGCCGGCCTACGATATCGGACAGACAACGCGTAATTCCTCTACCGCACCGCACGTGGAGTACGCCGACCGACATTGCCGGCAGAAAAAATTTGCTGACAATCGTTTTGCGGCAAATCCCGGAAGCAGCCGGAGTTTGTCCCGGTTTTTGTATGCCGACCATATGTGCTCCGGAAAACGTCCGGAACAAAACACTCCGGCGAAACGGGCCAAGATACCCGTACCGCCGGACAAAAATATTCGAAGCGATGAAAAAAATTCCGATTCCGTTCCTGCTGTCACTCCTTCTGTTCCTGACGGTTCCCGCATGCCGCCATACACGCCAGTCTCCTGTACGGAATGGCTCCGCTCCCGAGGTAGCTGCGGCAGTGGATTCCCACAACTCCCGCAATGCGCTCGACTGGGAGGGAAGCTATTCGGGAATCCTACCCTGTCCCGACCGTGGTACAGCAACCGTAAGGCTGACGCTCTCCGGGAGCAAATACCAGCTGCATATCCTCTACGGGAACGGAGAGACGAAAGAAACCGAAGGCGAATTCGTTTGGGATACCACGGGCGGAATCATCACGCTGCACGGAGAGGTTTTCCCGTCCGTCTATCGTGTGGGCGAGAACCGTCTCATTCCGTACGGACCGAACGGCAATCCGCTTGGTCTTCCCGACTTGGAGAAAGAGGGACATTAATGCCACGCCCTCTTCCCTCTCACTCCTCCGGAAAATCGAATTCGAGCTGTCCGCACTGCGGCTGTTCGAGGTCGGCGGGATTGCCGATACTCAGCCCCAGCAGCCTTACCTTACCGTAGGTAAGGTCTACGCCCGACAGCAGACCGAGCGACGCATCGAGGAACTGTCCATACTCTGTCACGAATCCAGGAAACGTATGACTTCGGGTTATCTGCCTGAAATCGGCATACTTAATTTTGAGCGTCACCGTCCGCCCGTAGAAATCGCGCCGGCCCGCACGACGCCAAACCTCCTCCGCCGTAGCACGCAGTTCGCGTTCGAGCATCTCCGGTTCCCCTATGTCGGCGAAAAAGGTATTCTCGCATCCCACCGACTTGCGGACCCTGTCCGGCGTGACCTCACGGTTATCTATTGCACGGGCATTGAGATAATACGTATGCCCCGCCTTGCCGAAGTGCCATACCAGTTCGGCCTCGCTGCGCATCTTCAGGTCCGCGCCGGTATGGATGCCCATCCCGTGCATCCTGTCGGCGGTCACCTTCCCGACTCCCCAGAACTGCTCTATCTTCAGCCCTTCGACGAAGGCCTCGGCCTCTTCGCCCGTCACCACCGTCAGTCCGTCGGGTTTGTTGTAATCCGAAGCTATCTTGGCGAGAAACTTATTGACCGACACGCCGGCCGATGCAGTCAGACCGGTGGCCTCCCTTATCCGCCGGCGAATGTCCGAAGCGATGATGGTGGCCGAAGGCATGTTGTAGTGATTCACCGTGACATCGAGGTAAGCCTCGTCGAGCGAAAGGGGCTCCACCCGGTCGGTATAGTCGAAAAAGATATCCATTATCCGGTGCGACACTTCCCGATAGACGTCGAACCTCGCCGGCACGAACACGAGTCCGGGACATCGCGCCAGTGCGGCCCGCGACGACATGGCCGAACGCACCCCGTACCGGCGGGCCTCGTAGCTCGCAGCAGCCACCACCCCCCGTTCGCCCGAATGTCCCACGGCAACGGGCACTCCCCGCAGCCGGGGATTGTCCCGCTGCTCGATGGAGGCATAGAAAGCATCATATCGATATGGATTATCTTACGCATCGGCAGGATGAGATGAAGAGACTATACGGAAGAGGCGGTACGGCAGCCATCTTTCGGCGGTACCGGGGCCGGACAAGCGGCCCCGTCCAATCATAACGGAAAGCGGAGACCCGATAGTACGCACCGTTCCCGAAAGGCCCTACTCCGCCGCAAGTTCCAGACCGGCGGCTACCGGCATATGGTCGGAATAGACATTGTCGAACGTGTAGTAGTGCAAGACCTCCACCCCCTCCGAGACGAGGATATAGTCTATCCGGAACATGTTGAAAAGCCTGTCGTACGTACCGAAGTTCCCGACCCCTTCTCTACGAAAGCATCGCGGAGACCGTGCGTCACCCGCCGGTAAGCGAACGACGCAGGCGTATCGTTGAAGTCGCCGCATACGACAACCGGATAGGGCGACTGCGCAACATACTCCGCCACCAGTTCGGCCTGGGGAGCACGGCGCATATAGCTCTCGCGCAGTTTGCCTGCTATCTCCGAAAACCGGGCCCGCGTACGCTCTTCCGAAACGAATTTCAGACTGGAAAGGTAGTCGATATCGTCGTTGTCGATATAAGTGGAATTAAGATGATTGTTGAACACCCGTACCGTATCCCGCTGTATCCGGATGTCGGCCCACATGGAGAAGGCACGGTCGCTGCCGTCGGCAGGCAGCAGCCCCGAAGCCACTATCGGATAACGGCTGTAAATTCCCAATCCCGTGAAATAACTCCCCTCCGACCATTCGAGTTCGTAGGGAAATGCCTTGTAGTATTTCAGGTCGGGTATAAACGAATTGACAGCGGGTTTGGAGAGGTCGCCGCCGAGCTCCTGAAAACAAACGATATCGGTATTGTTGGCATTGACGAGGTCGGCTATCAACTGTACGGTGGGCTTTCCCTCTCCGGCGAAACGGTTGTTGAACCCCATCACATTGTAACTCATAACAACCAGTTCGCTCCGCGAGGGTTTGGGCTCCGCATAACACTTGCGCAGGTCGGGCCGGTAGAAACGGCCTGCCGCCCCGATTCCGAGCAGGAGCACCGCAGCCACACCGAACGCATACTTCTTCCATCGTACCACCCACCACAGACCCAACAGTACCTCGGCGACATAGATGGCCGGAAAGACCAGGCCGGGAAAAGCGAATATCCATGCTTTGCGGGGGTCGATATACGCCGCCAGGTAGGCGGCAACGAGCAACAGCGTAACACAAGAACCTCAGCACGAGCATGACGATGTCGATTATCCTGACAGCCAACGGAGCACCCGACCGCTGCCGTCGGGCCTTCTTCTGGTAATACCCGTAATCTTCCATGACAACCGCGGAGCGGTACCCGCTAATAATATATCCAACCCTTCTTCTTCCAATACCACAGCAGCAGCCAGCCGAAGAGCATGCCGCCCAGATGGGCGAAGTGGGCCACGCCGCCGCGGCCGCTGATGCCCGCTACGAGTTCGATGACGCCGTATATCACCACGAACCATTTAGCTTTCAAAGCGATGGGTGGAAAAACAAGCATAATGACGTTGTTCGGATGAAGCAGGCCGAACGCAAGCAGCAGGCCGAATACCGCACCCGAAGCGCCTATCGTATAGGTATGCGCATAACGGGCGAGCAAGGCGGGCGGCACACCGGGGTCGGCAGCGGCGGCCGCATACTCTATCCAGTTCACCCCGAGCTGTATCAGCCCGGCCCCGATACCGCAGACGATGTAATAGGTGAGGAAACGCCGGCTACCGAGGTCGTATTCCAATCCCCTGCCGAACATCCACAGGGCGAACATATTGAAGAAGATATGCCCGAAATTGGCATGCAGGAACATATAGGTCAGCGGCTGCCAGATATGGAAATCGCCCCCTTTCCAGAAACTCAGCGCCCCGAATTCGAGCAGCGCATTGCTTATCCTTCCCGGCAGCAGTATCTCCGCCAGAAAGACGAGAATGTTTATTATCAGCAGGTTCGCCACTACGGGCGGGGTTCTGAAAGCCCCGTTAGCTATCGCCATGACAATCTGTTTTTTCTTTCGTTCACACCGGCCCGCAGGCCGTAACCGTCCGCCCGTCTTCCGGCGGCACGCCGCTACTTTCGGAAAAGTTTCCTTATCTCATCCGGTGCCATCCGGACGAGGACCGGACGCCCGTCATAGGTATGGTTATACCGTCCGCCGTCGGAGAGCGCCTCCATGATAGCGGTCATCTCGCCTTCGGAGTAGCCGGAAGGCGCACGCTTCGCCCCGTCGCGGGCCAGTACGGCCGCCAGACGCTCCCGCCCCTCTTCGACAGGCTGCGTTCCGTCTGAAAGGGCATCCATGATGTCGTACAGCAAATCCTGTATCTCATCGACCGAGAAATCGGCGGGAATGCCCGTCACCTCGATGCTATTTTCATCCCGTCTGACATACTCAAATCCCAGCGCGAGAAACTCCTCGTACCGCTCGGTCAACAGTGCGGTATCATCGGCCGAAAAGACGAGTACCTCCGGAAACATCAGTTTCTGTGTGACGGAGGTTTCGTTGCCCAGCATCACCCGGTAACGTTCAAACAGAATAGCCCCCCTCGCTCGCCGAAGGTCTACCAACACCAGCTCGCCGGAACAGGAGGTGGCCGCATAAACCGCCTCCCAGCGCGAGTGCGCCACGGAAGCCTTCCGCCGAGTCGCCGAACGGCAGCTCTCCGCCGCCCGGTCCCTCCTCGATATACTCCAGCACGGAGCTGTCGAAACGCTCCACGGCATCGTCCCGACCGATACCGGCCAAAGTATCGTACCCGCCGGTAAAATCCGACAGCCCCGCCTGCGAACGCCGCCCCATCCTTCGCTCCGGAAAGGGTTGTACGAAGGATTGGTCGCCGCGGGGGGTATCCGCTCTATCGGGCCCTCTTTCCTGACGGGAATCTCCACGCTTCCCCCATCGTCGAAATCCATGAACGAAACGGCTCCCGTTTTGGCGAGCGATTCCCGCACCGATGCGTGTATTATCTGCCATATCGCGGGCCCGTCGTCGAACCGTACCTCTATCGTTCTGGGGTGGATATTTACATTCTATTTGTCGGGGTCCAACCTCGAAAAAGAGAAAATAGGAGGGCTGCGTTCCGGCGGGAATCAGCTTCTCGTAAGCCTGCATGACGGCTTTATGAAAATAGGGGCTCTTGAAGAACCGGCCGTTCACGTACATGTACTGCTCGCGGTTGGTCTGCTTGCTGGACGAAGGCTTTCCGACGAAACCGGTGATTTTCACCAGCGACGTCTCGGTTCCCACTTCCAGCAGATTGCCGGCGGCGTGCTTTCCGACAAGACCCACGATTCGCTGCTTGAGTCCCGAAGGATGGAGCGTGTACACCGGAGCATCCTCCCCGTAAAGCGAGAACGACATCTCCGGATGACACATGGCCACCCGCCTGAACTCTTCGGCGATATGACGCGGTTCGGTCGTACTCTTGTCCAGAGCCCGGCGTCGGCCGGTACGTTGAAGAAGAGATTTTTCACCGCGAACTGGCTCCCGACCGGCGCCACGACATTCTCCTGCGACTGGAAGCGGCTTCCTTCGACGACCAACTGCGTGCCGAGCTCGTCCTCCGGCCGGCGCGTAGTCAGCTCCACATGCGCGATGGCCGCGATGGAGGCCAGCGCCTCGCCGCGGAACCCGAACGTATGCAGCGCATAGACATCCTCTATGCGCGTTATCTTGCTCGTCGCATGCTTGTCAAATGCCATCCGCGCATCCAGAGGCGACATACCCTCTCCGTCATCGATGACTTTGATAAGCTCCTTGCCCCCGTTGCGATAACTCACGGTGATGGCTGTCGCACCAGCGTCCACGGAGTTTTCCATCATCTCCTTGACCACCGATGCGGGACGGTTCACCACTTCTCCCGCCGCAATTTGGCTTGCGACGGTATCGGGCAGCAATCTTATCTTGTCTGGCATCCTGTAAACTGCGGAAAATTAAAACGGTCAACTGATTACCCACACCACGGCCACGACCAGCGCAGCGAGTATCACCAGCAGGAAAAGCACGCTTCCCGTCCTTCTCCTGCCGCGCCGGCGGCCGGCCTCCGACTCCATCATGCGCTGCATTCTCCGCCGGCGCAGCATATCGCCGGGAACATACTCCCCCTCAGTTGCGGGACGCGCTCCAAGCAGCTCTTCGCGCCGCTTCTCACGCGCCTCCTTCTCCGGGTCATAATAACGCGGCCGGTAATCGAACTGTCGCGGTTTGGGCGTATAAAAGAATCTTGCCATACTTCTGCGGGGTTACGTGACGTTGCCTTCGGTCCGAACGGTCATAATAACGCGCGTCCGTACCGTTCAAGTATCCGCTGCCGGAACCGAAAGTGCACGAACGCCGCTGTGACCGAACAAATATACTCCTTATCTGAAGAAATTCCGCATACGCTCGAATATATTTTGTTCCGGCCGCGAGTTGTCGGGCGTGCCGAACGACGGACTCTGCGCAAGCTGTTCGACCGTCTTCCGCTCCTCGACAGAGAGTTTCGACGGCACGTCGATGTCAACCACGACCAGAATGTCGCCCCGGCCCCGGCCATTGATATCCGGAATACCCTTCCCGCGCAGGCGCAATACGCTCCCCGCCTTGGTCCCGGCCGCTACCTTCACCTTCGCACGGCCTTCCACGGTCGGAACCTCTATCGTTCCGCCCAGCACCGCCGTCGGTATCGAAATTTTATGGCTGTGCAGCAAGTCGTTGCCGTCGCGCACGAGCTGCGGGTCGCGCTCCTCCTCGATGACCACCAGCAAATCGCCGTTGATGCCGCCTCTGCGGGCCGCATTCCCCTTGCCGCTGACCGACAGCTGCATTGCCTTCGCCCACACCGGGCGGGTATTCTTTATCTCCACGACCTCCTCGCCGGCGTACGACACCTTCTCCCTTGCACTTGGGACACGTCGGTAATGACCTCGCCGCTGCCCTGACATGTAGGACAGGCACGCTGCGTCTGCGTCCGCCCGAAGAAACTGTCAACCACCTCGGTCACCACACCCGTTCCGTTGCAGGTCTTGCATTTGGAAACTCCCGAATACGGGCCCCGCTGCCACCGCACTGGTCGCAGACGACGAACTTGCTTATCTTCAACTTCTTCGTCGTCCCGTTCACGATTTCCTTAAGCGTCAACCGTACCTTTACCCGCAGGTCGGAACCCCGGTTCACCCGACGGGCTCCGCCGGCCGAACCGCCAAAACCACCAAAACCGCTGAAGCCTCCGAAACCGCCGCCGAAGTGACCGCCGAATATATCACCGAACTGGCTGAATATATCCTCCATGGAGAATCCGCCGCTGCTGTACGTTCCGCCTCCCGCCGGGCCGTTCATGCCTGCGTGTCCGAACTGGTCGTAACGCGCCTTCTTGTCCGGATTGCTCAGGACATCATACGCCTCGGCCGCCTCCTTGAACTTCTCCTCAGCCTCCTTGTCTCCCGGATTCTTGTCCGGATGGTATTTCAGGGCGGCCTTCCGATACGCCTTTTTTATCTCATCTGCGCTGGCGCTACGTTCCACGCCCAGCACCTCATAGTAATCCCTTTTTGCCATATCAAATCACGGGACGCAACGTCCCCGCCTCTTATCTTCTCTTTTACGATACCCGCCGCCGGGCCGGCTTTCCGTCCGGATACGGCGCTACTCGCCTACCACCACCTTGCTGTGGCGTATGACCTTGTCGTGCAGTTTGTATCCTTTCTGTACGACATCGACGATTTTCCCCTTCTGTTTCTTATCCGGAGCCGGTATCTTCGCTACGGCTTCATGAAAATCGGTATCGAGCTCCTGCCGAAAGCCTCTATCTCCGACAGCCCTTTGGTACGGAGCGTATCCCTCAACTTGTTCGAGATAAGCACCACTCCCTCACGGACAGCCTCCACGTCCGACGCCTTCTGCGTGGCATCAAGGGCCCGTTCAAGGTCGTCCATAACCGGCAACAATGCCTTGATGACATCCTCGCCGGCGGAAGAGATAAGGTCCATCTTCTCCTTCAGCGTCCGTTTGCGGTAGTTATCGAACTCGGCCGAAAGCCTGACGTACTTATCGCGCCACTGCGCAGCCTCTTCTGCCATTTTTACAGCAGCGGAATCCTTTTCAGCCTCCTCTTCTGCCATCTTGACACCGGCGCCTCCGTCGCTTCCTGCGGACCGTTTCCGGCGGCATCGGCAGGTTGTTCCTTAACTTCCTCTTGTTCTGACTTTTTCGTCTCCTTATCCTTACTCATGGCTATCTGTTTGATTTTTTCCGCCCTTACAGGCTCAAAATATATACCAAGCACACGCGGCCCACAATCATGCCACATGGAGCAGACAGAGTGCAAAATAACGGAAAATTAACGGGTTTAGAAAATTTCAGCCGAGGCCTTTCCTCCGGGGATGCAAAAAACACGTTCCGGGAGGTATATTCCCGGAACGACACAACACAACTAAAACTGATAAAATCTGACACAGACCGCCGTATACGGACGGCCTATCTCTTTGCTGCAAAACCTTTTCCTTTCTTTTACAGTATCCCTCTCACACTGCATCCGCACGACATACTCCGGTAAAGCACGGGATTACCGCCACAAAAATAATCTGTTTTTCTCACTTTCAAATATTATTTATCGTTAATCAATAATAATATATCAAATTCCGCATCATACCATCCCCGCATTCCGCACCTGCGCATCCTGCCGCATCGAGACGACCGGAAAACTGTACACCGCCGTATTTTAATAGACGGACAACCTCTCTTTCCTATAACAACCGAAAGAGATAATTTTCTCATACGCACCATATGCGATACATAATAATATTTATTGCAAATATAAATAAATAACAATATACTATGCAATACACACAATACATTTTTTCGATAAAAAACACGAAAAATGTTGCGGGAATAAAAATTTAGCCCTATTTTTGCTCCGCTTTTTCAAGGAATATTGGGCTATGGTGTAATGGTAACACTACAGATTCTGGTCCTGTCATTCCTGGTTCGAATCCAGGTAGCCCAACACAACACACCGATAAAACCCACTAAAATCGCAAGTTTTAGTGGGTTTTTTATTGCTTTTCGACCATGTGCAAATTTTTCATAATCGGTATTCGGGTTCAGTTTGAAAACTCGGTGGTCGAATCGGTGGTTGTGTCAAAACAAGAATATCAGCGAGTTTCGTTTTGACACAACACTTTTTATATGCTTATTATTATAAGATTATCACATCTACTCCCGGCTTTAGCTTTTCTTGATTTTGCGGATCGGCAATCTGCATATCCGTCACCTTACCTTTGCTTTTCTTTATTTGTACAACACAGGGCTTCAGGGCTTTTACCTTTATTTCTTCATTGTCGAAAGTGCCGGGCTTGAAGAATACGATTTGCAGAATTCCCGATTTCCGATTATTGACGGCTTGTATTTCCGTATCATTCCGTTCTATTTTCAGATGACGGCAGGAGTATGTTTTCATTTTTTCCGGATGGTTGATTCCCGGTACAACGATATATGCGTAAGATGCGTTTCGGGGAGATTGTCCGTGATTAATGACCAGATTGAATATCGGCATGCTGATTTCCGTAGCAGGATAATTGAAATTGATTTTGCCAGTTGCCTTTTGTCTGTCCATCTTTA
>ENA-OQDW01000734-OQDW01000734.1-human-gut-metagenome-genome-assembly--contig:-NODE-734-length-13217-cov-1.850649_pt1 | contig 13217 bp, 19 predicted proteins | sample MGYA00242784_ERZ504613 | MGnify/ENA primary metagenome ERZ504613 (study PRJEB26092, sample SAMD00036330) | human gut metagenome | host: Homo sapiens | study: EMG produced TPA metagenomics assembly of... | reverse complement strand
TTTCTCGTGGTTTGTGTTCCATTAAGCCATTACCATATTCCTTCTCATATTTTGTCTCTTTTACTGTCAATTCAGCAGTCCTCAATTTTCCAGCAGAGAGAAACTTTGTAATGAAACGGAAAGGCATCACGTGGACTTGTACCTGCTGATTTCAGCTTGGATTCCCTACAAGGCTATCAATAGATACTTCAAAGTACTGTGCAATTCTATATACCTGATCAAGAGTAAAACGTTTCTTTTCGTTACGATTCAATGCTTTGCTTACGTTAGCCTGCGTCATACCTGCAATTTCTGCGAGTTTCTGCTGCGTTATATTGTTTTTCACAAGGAGCATACGGATATTTTCTTCAAGTAACTGGAAATTCAATTCTGACATATTCATATTCCTTTTCAATATATTATTCCTAATTTGACATGAAAACTAAAGATTTGATTATATTATATCACATTTGATATAATTTTTTAAGAGGGCGGAAGTGATTTTACGCAAAATTTACAAAGTTACAAAAACCGTTCGTTTTAACCTCTACTTTTTCCATGAATAACGGGAGAGGTTGACTTTTCCGTCTATTTATGTCCCCAGTATGACGTTAAACTGCTGACTCATACATACTGACACCGGTTGCTCAACAGGCTGTGTGGGACAATAGAATAACAAGGCTGTCAATTTGAGCTTGACGGCTGCAAACCGAATGGAGTGAAATCCCTTTTGGAGTGCAGTCTGATTTGTTATGCCATTTTGCAGCCGGGCGATTCCTCCATTCAAGACAATGGAGGAATTTTTTATGCCAATTTATGAGAAAAAAGATGAAAAACTGAGAGTACGCAAAACGCCAGCCGCCAAAAGGACTACATACACCTATCCGATTTATGACGGCAGCACAATTACCCTGATACCGGGAAAAGACGGTATTACTGAAGAGTTTATTGTACTTCTGCATCATTTGGATGATGCAGAAGTACGCAACAACCTGAAAAACGGTCGTCCTGAACTGACCGCTGAAGAAAAGCAGGCTGTAAAGGAATGGGAAAACGCTCATCCCGGTGAGAAAGCACCAAAAAATTGGAATCTTTCCATTGACTATGTGATGTCTGATGATGAACATGATTCTGAGAAAGCCGCTATTGAAAATATTCCTGACGGCAGTGAAGTATCTCCGGAAGTAGAAATGCTCCGTGCGGCTGTTGAAACTATGTCAGAACGTCAGAAACAGGTTTATGAACTTCATTATCTGCGAGGTTTCAATGTGAAGGAAACCGCCGCAATCCTCGGTATGTCATCACCGACAGTTACTGCTCACAAAAAAAGAATTGTTGGAAATTATAAAAAAGTTTTTTGAGGGGGCTAATTTTTCAGGCTGATCCGAGGACTGTATGGTGAGAAGGAATGATTCCCAATCAAAAAAAGATGAAGAGGTGAAAACCATGGACAAAATGTTCGAACTGATTAATTCTCTGAACGCACTGACGAAAGCAGTAACTGCACTGACGGAGAAAATCACAAGTGAGTATCTCAACACATTCGAGACCATCTACGATTCCGAAAAGGACGAGCCACAGGAAATCACTGCAAAGGAACAGCCAACACCTGAACAGCAGACTGTTACTTTTGTAGAACTCCGCAGCCGTCTGTCGGAGATTTCCCGCAATGGTCATACTGCTGAAGTCAAGGAGCTGCTCCGGAAATTCGGGGCAGACAAGCTCTCCGATGTGGCAGAGTCGGACTACACAGCACTGCTTGCAGAAGCGGAGGTGATTGCAAATGCTGGGTAATCACGCACTTCTCGCGCCTCATCCAGTGCAATGTGGTTAGAATGTACACCTTCGGCTATGAAAAATGCCGCCGTAGCGGATACATCCAGCAGTTATGCTCAACAAGGTACAGATGCCCACACACTCTGCGAGTACAAGGTAAAAAAGGCTCTCGGACACAGGGTTCGAGACCCCACTGAAGATTTGACATACTTCGATGAGGAAATGGCGGAATGCAGCGATACTTACTGCGAATTTGTCATGGAGCAGGTCGAAACGGCAAAGCAGAACTGCTCGACCCGCTTGTCCTTGTAGAACAGCGTCTTGATTTTACCCGTTGGGTGGCAGAGAGCTTCGGCACAGCCGACTGTATTATCGTAGCTGACGGTACGCTTACGGTAATAGATTTCAAGTATGGGCTGGGAATTTTGGTAGAAGCCGAAAACAACAGCCAAATGCGGATGTATGCCCTCGGCGCTCTCAATCTCTTTGAAAGCCTGTACGACATTCAGACCGTCCGCATGATTATTTTTCAGCCCAGACGTGACAACATCAGCATTGCCGAAATTACCAAAGAAGAGATGCTCGAATGGGCAGAAAAAATCCTCGTTCCGGCAGCGGTCCTTGCCGCCAATGGTGAGGGCGAATACAAGGCAGGCAAACACTGTCAGTTCTGCAAGGTAAAGGCAACCTGCCGCAAGCGTGCGGAGTACAATCTCCAAATGGCACAGTACGACTTTGCCGTTCCTGATACACTTTCCGATGATGAAATCAGCATGATTCTCAATCGTGCGGACACCTTTATCGGTTGGGTAAACGATGTAAAAACATATGCACTTGAACAGGCAATCAGCGGTAAGGAGTTCCCCGGATATAAGATCGTGGAAGGTCGCTCCAACCGAAGATACACAAATGATGATGTCGTTGCGGCAGTTGTCACGGATGCAGGATATGACCCATTTGAAAAGAAGCTCATGGGCGTGACCGCAATGACAAAATTGCTCGGCAAGAAAAAATTTGATACCCTGCTCAGCTCTCTTATTGAGAAACCACAGGGCAAACCGACACTGGTTCCCGATTCCGACAAACGGAAAGCGTGGAATTCCACAGCAGAAGATTTTAAAGAGTAAAGGAGTTTTTATTATGGCAAAGATTATGAATCCGACAAAGGTGGTCACGGGCAAAAATACTCGCTTCAGCTATCTCATCGTAAACGAGCCGAAGAGCATCAACGGCGGCACTCCGAAGTACAGCGTATCTCTTATCATTCCGAAAAGCGATACCGTAACGGTGGAGAAATGCAAAGCGGCAATCAAGGCTGCTTATGACGAGGGACAGTCCAAACTCAAGGGAAACGGCAAGTCTGTTCCCGCACTGAAGATGCTCAAAACGCCTCTTCGTGACGGCGATGAAGAAAGACCGGACGACCCGGCTTACGCAGACAGCTACTTCATCAACGCAAACAGTGCAACAAAGCCCGGTGTCGTAGATGCCGACTGCCAGCCGATTCTCGATACCAGCGAACTTTACAGCGGTATCTACGGTCGTGCAAGCATTAATTTCTACGCATTCAATACCAATGGCAACCGTGGAATTGCCTGCGGTTTGAACAATCTCCAGAAGCTCCGTGACGGAGAGCCGCTGGGCGGTAAATCCCGTGCAGAGGACGATTTTGCAGACGATGACGACGATGATTTTCTTTCATAATTAACTGATACAGACGGGTGGGCGTTTGCGGTGTGAACCGTGGGTGGGTTCTAAGGAAGTGATGATATGGAAGTTTGGAAAGATATTCCCGGATATGAAGGGAAATACCAAGCAAGCACAGAAGGCAGAATACGGAGTTTGGATAGAATGATTCGTGGCAGAAGCCCCTATTCAAAGTCTTATTACTACCGTCCGATGAAGGGGCGCATTCTGCGTCCGGGGAGATTTTGCAAGAATGGTCATGTTTCTGTTGTTCTCGAACATGGTGGTATCGGACAGCCCGTCCACCAACTTATCATGAAAACATTTGTGGGTGATCCACCGGAAGGAATGGAAGTCCTCCATAACAACGGTGATCCTACTGACAATCGCTTAGAAAATCTCAGATATGGTACGAGAACTGCAAATATACTTGATGTGTATTGGCAGGGCGGACGCTGGCGGAAACTTTCAATCGATGATGTAGATGCAATAAGGTTTGGTCTGACTTGCGGTATAAAAGGCACTGAGCTGGCTGTTATGTTCAATGTATCACCGTCTACAATATCTTGCATAAAAAGGAGGAAGTCATTCTCATGGCTATAAGTACCTTGCTTTTGGATTTAGAAACAAAGAGCGATGTTGATTTAACGAAATCAGGTGTGTACCGCTACGCCGATTCTCCTTATTTCGATATTTTGTTATTCGCATATTCTGTGGACGATTCTCCGGTGAAGGTCATTGACCTTGCCAGCGGTGAGTCGCTCCCCGATGATATTCTTCATGCCTTGACGGACGATTCTGTCACAAAGCACAGCTTCAACGCTTCTTTTGAGCGCGTTTGCCTGTCGGTCTGGCTGAAACGCAATTATCCCGATATTTTCCACAGTTACAGCATTCCACAGGATTCTGTCGGCAATTATCTTAGTCCTGATTCTTGGCACTGCTCTATGGCAGCGTCCGCTTACCTTGGATTGCCGCTGACGCTGGCAGGAGTCGGCTCTGTATTGAAACTCGAACAGCAGAAAATGACAGAGGGCAAAGCTCTCATCAAGTATTTTTGTGTCCCCTATGCCTATGACGGCGATAAACCGCTGTTTCATGTTCCGTCCGATGCTACTGATAAGTGGGCGGTTTTCAAAGCATACAACAAGCGTGACGTAGAGACGGAAATGGGAATTGAGAAGAAAATAAGCCGTTTCCCTGTTCCTTATTTCGTGTGGAAGGAATACCACCTTGACCAAGAAATCAACGACCGCGGCATTCAGCTTGATTTGCCGCTTGTCCATAATGCAATTCGTATCGGCGATTGTGCAAAACAGCATCTTACTGAAAAGCTGTGCGAATTGACAGGACTTGAAAATCCAAACTCCGTGCAGCAAATGAAAGGCTGGCTGAAATCGCACGGCGTAGAAATAGAATCACTCGGCAAAAAGGAAGTGCAGGAACTGATAGATAAAGTTTCGCCGAAAATTCGTGAAGTACTGCTGCTCCGACAGCAAACCTCCAAATCCTCGGTCAAAAAGTACACAGCAATGCAAAATGCGGTCTGCTCGGATGGCCGTGCAAGAGGAATGTTCCAGTTCTACGGTGCAAATCGTACAGGTCGGGAAGCAGGCAGGATTATACAATTACAAAATTTACCGCAGAACCATATTCCCGATTTGGAAGCGGCACGAAATCTCGTTCTTTCCGGTGATATGGAAGCTTTGGAACTTCTCTATGAGGATATTCCCGACACGCTGTCACAGTTAATACGCACGGCATTTGTACCGAAAGCAGGCTATAAATTTATCGTAGCGGACTTCTCTGCTATCGAAGCCCGTGTCATTGCATGGCTTGCAGGCGAACAGTGGAGAATGGACGCTTTTGCAAATGGCGAGGATATTTATTGTGCATCGGCGTCAAAGATGTTCGGCGTTCCTGTTGTAAAACATGGCGTGAACGGACATTTGCGGCAGAAAGGTAAATGTGCCGAATTATCGTGTGGTTATGGCGGCAGCGTAGGTGCTATGAAGGCGTTCGGTGCAGACGCTATGGGACTTTCAGATAATGAGCTGAAGCAAATTGTCACAGATTGGCGGAAGGCATCGCCCAACATCGTACAGCTCTGGTGGGACGTGGAGAGGGCGGCAATCAAGGCAGTCGGCGGCAAAACTCAGACAGAAACACACGGTATCAAATTCAGTTATGAATCGGGATTTCTGTTTATTGAACTCCCGTCCGGCAGACGGCTTGCCTATGTAAAGCCACGTATTGAAGAGAACCGTTTTGGCGGTGAATCTATTACCTATGACGGTGTCGGCACATCAAAGAAGTGGCAGCGGCTGGAGACATACTCCGGCAAGCTCGTGGAAAATATTGTTCAGGGTATAGCTCGTGATTTGCTGTTTTATTCCCTACAGACATTGTCTCACTGCTTTATCGTCGGGCATATCCACGATGAAATGATTATTGAAGCTGATAGACGAATGTCACTGCAAGTTGTCTGCGAACAGATGGCTCGTACACCGAAATGGGCAAAAGGATTAACTTTGCGGGCGGATGGGTACGAGTGTGAATTTTATAAAAAAGATTAGGAGCAGGCTAATTTTCAGCATATTTTTAAGGACTGTATAATGAGAAGAATCTTAGGAGGGTTTTGCTATGTTTTATGTAAAGGAAAATATCAATGACACTGTTGAAGTCAAGGTAGAGCTGAACGATGAAAATGTGTTCTGCACCTGCCCTACTGCGGTAAGGAAGTATCCGTTGACCTGTCTGTTGTATTTGCAGACGGCATGGGCGATATGTATGGCACGGCAGTTTGCTGTTCTGCCTGCTCGAAGAAAAGAATGGAGGCACTGAAATGAAAAGTTTGATTCCTATGGACGATTACGGCGTGTTTGTCGATAAACATGACACCGCCAGAGTAGACAGCCGCTATGTGGCACAGTTCTTTGAAAAGGAACACAGAGCTGTCCTCCGTGATATTCGTGAACTTGATTGCTCGGAGGAATTTCGACTGCACAATTTTGTGCAGTCGGCATACATCAACGAACAGGGACATAAGCAGCCGTGTTACATTATGACCCGTGACGGTTTCGTCTTTCTGGCAATGGGCTATCGTGGTAAAAAGGCGGCACAGTTCAAGGAACTGTACATACGCCGTTTCAACGAGATGGAGTCTTTCATCAGAACGCTTGTATCGGCAAGGCAGGAATTTCCTCTGCTTACCGAGAATATCCGTCTTATCAACGACAACCCGAAGCCTTATCACTTCAGCAATGAATGCGATATGCTCAACCGTATTGTACTTGGCATGACGGCAAAGCAGTTCAGAGTGCTTCATGGTATTGAGAAAAAGACCAGCATCCGCCCATATCTGACGCAGGAGCAAATCAATATGCTTGAAGTTCTGCAAAAGGCTGATATTGGTCTGCTGCTGTCAGTTCCAGATTTTCAGACGAGAAAGCGTCATCTGGAATGGTATGCGGCACGCATAAAAAAGGAGCACGGCAATGGCAGATAAGTACAACGCAGAGGGCTATTTCAGCCCTACAGAACACGAAGCGTTCACCCGTCTGGAAAAGGAAGAAAAGGCAGTCCGCAAGGCTGCCGCCTTCCGACCCATTGTGTATATATGCTCTCCTTACTCCGGAGATACGGAGAGAAATATCAAGAACGCCAAGAGATACAGCCGCTTTGCCGTAGACAAGCACTATCTGCCGATTGCACCGCACATCTATTTTACGCAGTTCATGGACGACGATATTCCAGAGGAACGGGATACAGCCATTTTTATGAATTGGGTGCTGATGAGCAAGTGCGTGGAGCTTTGGGTGTTCGGTGAGAATATCTCCGCAGGCATGAAGGCGGAGATTGACCGTGCGAAGCGTAAACACATGAGAATTCGTTATTTCACGGAAGAATTGGAGGAAAAGCTATGAAATTTACCCTGTATACTGCCGACTGTACCGGCAATGCGAAGAACACCAACTACCCACACCAGAAAGTCATTACCTCTGAAGCTGACCTAAAGAAGGCGGTCGCCTTCGATCATGTGTGCGCACTGTATGATAATTTTTCCCGCAGTGACACTAACTTCCAGCTCTCGGATGTTGTGCCGATGGACTGTGACAACGACCATTCCGACGATACGGACGAGTGGATCACGCCCGAAAAGCTGTCGGAGATGCTAACAGATGTGGCATTTGCGGTCACATACAGTCGTCATCATATGCTGGCGAAAGGCTCGGTATCCGCCCGCCCTCGTTTCCATGTATTTTTCCCGACAACGCCCTGCAAGGATGCAACATTTCACAAAGCAATCAAAACCCGTATCTACAAGGAACTTCCCTTCTTTGACGGCAATGCGCTGGATGCCTCCCGTTTTCTGTTTGGCTCGAAAGGTGAGGTGGTTTGGCACGAAGGGAGTCTGACTATCGAGGACTGGCTGACACTGATGAAATCGAACCGCAGCATTCCAGAAGGGCAGCGCAACAGCACCCTGTCCCGTATTGCGGGCAGACTGGTCAAGCGTTTCGGTGTGACGGATGAAGCCCGTCAGAAATTTCTGGACAAAGCAGCCGAGTGCAATCCTCCTCTTGATGATACGGAATTGGAAAGCATCTGGAACAGTGCCTGCAAGTTCGGCAGCAAGGTTACCGCGCAGGACGGATATGTTCCGCCCGACCAGTTCGGACAAAATCCTCTCCTGCCGATGATTTTTCCGATGTCGGTGAAGCCCGTACTTTCGTGGACTGCTTTGGCGAGGAAATCACCTTCACGGTTGCTACCAATTACCTGCGTTACAATGGTGTATATTGGGAGGAATCGGAACAGGCGGCGGTCATGGCGATGATTGAACATACCGATGCCCAGCTTTCGGATGCGGAAAGCAAGATGGAAGAACATTTATGTGCACTGGAAAAGCTCGGCGTTCCCAGAATGCTGGCAAAAGCGGGTGGTAAAAAGTTCCGTGATAGTTTGAATCCGGAGCAGGGTGCTGCATATGGGCTATTCAGATTTTCGGAGATATACCACGATTTCGTGATGAAGTATCGCAACATCCGAAGTCTGAATAACGCCTTGATGCCGCCAAACCACTGGTACTGAAGCACCCGGAGCAGCTTGACGGGAATCCTATGCTGCTGAATACGCCCGGCGGCACTTATGATCTGACGAAAGGTATTAACGGTTGGAGAGCGACTGATCCTGCTGACCTGATTACCAAAGTGACAGCGGTCGTGCCGAATGAGGAAGGCAGGCAGTTATGGGAGGAAGCCTTGCAGGTGTTCTTCTGCAGCGACCAGAGTCTCATTGACTATGTCCAGATGATCTGCGGACTTTGCCTGATTGGAAAGGTATACACCGAGGCGATGATTATTGCTTATGGTGATGGACGCAACGGCAAATCGACATTCTGGAATGTAATTTACAAGGTGCTGGGCAGCTATTCCGGCAATATCTCTGCTGACGCCCTGACCGTCAACTGCAAGCGGAACGTGAAGCCCGAAATGGCAGAGCTGAAGGCAAGCGGCTGATTATTGCTGCCGAGCTGCAGGAAGGTATGCGTTTGAATACCTCTGTGGTAAAACAGCTCTGTTCGACCGATCCCATTTTCGCAGAAAAGAAGTTCAAGGCTCCGTTCTCTTTTGAGCCAAGCCACACGCTGGTGCTGTATACCAACCACCTGCCGAAGGTGTCTGCCTCCGATGACGGCACATGGCGTAGACTGATCGTGATCCCGTTCCATGCAAAGATTCAGGGACAGGCTGACAAAAAGAATTATACCCAGTATCTCATTGACAATGCAGGCGGTGCGGTTCTTTCGTGGCTGATCGAGGGTGCGATGAAGGTGGTCGCTGCCGATTTCAAGGTAGACCGCCCACAATGTGTGTTGGATGCGATCGGAGCGTATCGTGACGGCAATGACTGGCTTGGAGCATTCATCAATGATTGCTGCGATGTAGATGCATCCTATCAGGAGAAGTCCGGAGAGCTGTATAAGCGTTATCGTGAGTATTGCATAGAGAATGGTGAGTATGTCCGCAGCACGACCGATTTCTACGGTGCGTTGGAGCAGGCAGGATATAAGCGCAAGAAGCTGAACAGCGGAATTACCATCTATGGGCTTCAAATTCGTCTGGAATTTCTTGATTGACCTGCACTTTCATCATTCAAAAACGACGTAAAATCGGGAAAGTGCAGGTCGGTGAAACTCATATACAGACCTTACGCAGGCGAGAAAAAACATAGAATTTTCTTCCTATAGAAAGGTTTGGAAATGACATTCACGACCTGCACTATTTCCCAGAAAGGTCGATTTTATGCGAGAAAAATCAATTGAAGAAAAACTGGTCGCTGCCGTAAAAGTACAAGGCGGTGTCTGTTGGAAGTTTACCTCTCCCGGAACAGCAGGTGTGCCAGACCGCATCGTATTGATGCCATTCGGCAGAATCGGTTTCGTGGAGGTCAAAACACCCGGCGAAAAGCCCCGGTCGCTGCAGCGACTTCGTATCAAAGCACTTCGGCGGCTGGGCTTCAAGGCGTTTGTGTTGGACAGCCCCGATCAGATTGGAGGGATCATTGATGAAATACAAACCCCATGACTATCAGAAGTTCGCTGTGGACTTCATCGAAACACACCCAGAGGCGGCAGTCCTGCTGGAATGCGGACTCGGCAAGACCAGCATCACCTTGACGGCGCTGAACGACCTCATGTTTGACAAGTTTGAGGTACGCAAGGTACTGATCATCGCCCCGATTCGTGTATGCAAGAATAGCTGGGCTGCCGAGATCGCCAAGTGGGATCACCTTGAGGGCTGAATTACAGTCTGGTGCTGGGCAGCCGTGAGCAGCGGCTTGCGGCACTCCGGCAAAAGGCAGACCTCTACATCATCAACCGTGAGAATGTGCAGTGGCTCATTGAAAGCAGCGGAATGCCGTTTGATTTTGACATGGTCGTTATTGACGAGCTGAGTTCCTTCAAGAATCATCAGTCCAAGCGATTTAAAGCACTACGGAAGGTACGACCTTTCGTAAAGCGCATCGTAGGGCTGACCGGAACACCATGCAGCAACGGACTCATGGATTTGTGGGCACAGTTCCGTCTGCTGGACAAGGGTGAACGTCTCGGCAAGCGTATCGGACAGTATCGTGATGCTTATTTTACACCGGACTGGAACGGCTTCACTTACACACCGAGAAAGGGCGCGGAAAAGGAAATATACGGCAAAATCGCTGATATCAGCATCTCCATGAAAACCACCGACCACCTGACCATGCCGGAGCTGGTAACGACAGCGGATAGAGTGGAACTTGATGAGAAGGCTGCAGCAATTTACAAAGATATGGAACAGGATATGTGTCTGGACTTCGTGCGGGATTCCATTACAGCAGCAAATGCAGGTGTCCTGTGTGGAAAGTTGACACAGCTTGCAAGCGGTGCGGTTTATACCGATGGCGGCAACGTGATGCGGATACATTCCCACAAGCTGGACGCACTGGAAGATCTGATCGAAGCGCAAAACGGCAAACCTGTTCTGATCGCATACTGGTACAAGCATGAACGGGACAGCATCATGGAGCGTTTCGAGTGCAGAGAGATCAAGACCGATACAGACATTGCCGACTGGAATGCAAGCAAAATACCAATCGCACTGATACAGCCTTCTTCCGCAGGTCACGGGCTGAATTTGCAGTCCGGCGGTAGCACCATCATCTGGTACACGATGCCGTGGTCGCTGGAACTGTATCAGCAGACCAACGCCCGCCTCTGGCGTCAGGGGCAGCAGTCCGAAACGGTCGTAATCCACCACATCGTATCGGTGGGAACGATTGATGAAGATATCATGAAGGTTCTGGAAAACAAGGATAAAACACAAGCAGCAATGATGAGTGCAGTGAAAGCGAGAGTAAAATGAGCGAAGGATATGTGCCGCTGTCTGCGGCAATTATTGAGAGAGCTTTGCTGGACTACAAACAGGCATTGAGCGAAAAAGACGAAGGCACGATCCGCGAATGCGAGCGTTTCCTGCGGTCGCAGTGGTTTGCCTTTCTGTCCGACTTAGATGGTGAGAAGCTGATTGTTATGATGAAGGAGGAAGCAGCATGAAGGAATACTGGAACAAAGCGGAACGACTCCGCAAACGCATCAACCGGAAAATACATGAAATCCGTCTGCTGCGTCAGAGAGCTGAGGGTATGAATGGCAACGGCATCAGCGATATGCCAAAGACGGTATCTCCCGACCACAGCAAGATGGAAGGAACTGTATTCAAAATCATGGCACTGGAACAGGAGATACAGGAAACGCAGGCGGAGTATGATGCCCTGATATCTGACATGGAAAACCGCATCCGTCAGGTGGAGGACAGTGATGCACGTGACCTGCTTACCAAGCGTTACCTTGAATTCAAGCCGTGGGCAGTAATCGCTTCGGAGTTCGGCTACAGCGTACAGAATATCTACCGTCTCCATACCAAAGCCCTCGAAAAGTTGAGATTGATGAGAGTTCATAAAACTTGACTTACACGAGGATATGTGGTAAACTGTATAATAGAAGAATTATGTAAAGCCGTTGTGATCTGACCGCAGCGGCTTTTGTTATACCCGAAGGAGGTGTCGGCTATGCGAGGAAGAGTAAACGCCCATGCAGTCACCCCGGCTGTCCGAATCTGACCGAGGACAAGTACTGCGAGGAGCACAAGTCTCTTCACCCCGACCGACCGTCTGCTGCCAAGCGTGGCTACGGCAGCAAGTGGCAGCGTGTCAGCAAGGCATACCTCCGCCGGCATCCTTTGTGTGTGCGGTGCAAAGCACAGGGACGGTTCACGGCAGCGACCGTGGTCGACCATATTGTTCCTCACCGTGGTGATCCGCATCTGATGTGGGATGAAAGCAACTGGCAGGCTCTTTGCAAGTCCTGCCATGACCGCAAGACGTGGACAGAAGACCGAAATCCCGTCTATCGGTATTGATTGTGTCTGAAATGCTGCCGGTGGGGGGATAAAAATCGCTAATTGTGAATTTTTTACAGACCGGCGTCCCCTCTTACGCACAAAAATGGGTATTCAAACACCCTATTGACCCCTCAGAGATAAAAATACTGAAAAACACTGATAACAGCTAAACTTTGCCGACTTTTGCAGTCGGCATTTTTTATGCCCGATTTTAAGTTTTGTTTGATTTTCTTTGATTTTTCGGAGGTGATGACATCATGGCGAAAGACGGTACAAACCGAGGCGGTGCAAGAGCGGGTGCAGGAAGACCAAGAAAGGCTCTCACCGAGAAGATTGCAGAGGGCAAAACAGCACAGGTCATGATGCAGCCTGCTGATATTGAGTCGGCTGATACACCGCCTGTGCGAGAATTCATGCAGGAATTACAGCGTGACGGCACAAAACTCCTTGCAGATGATGTGTATACAGAAACATATCAATGGCTGAAAGAACGCTCCTGTGAGAAGATTGTCAGCCGACAACTCGTGGAACAGTATGCCATGAGCATTTCCCGCTGGATACATTGTGAGCAGATTGTCACAAAGTACGGATACATTTCCAAACATCCTACAACTGGTGCGGCAATTGCCTCTCCCTATGTAGCGATGTCACAAAATTACATGAAACAGGCAAACCAAATCTGGAATCAGATTTTTCAGATAGTCCGTGAAAACTGCTCTGTGGAATTTCAGGGCAATCCGCAGGAAGATATGATGGAAAAATTGCTGAGAAGCAGAAAGTGAGAAATACATGAAAGCAGATGTTCAATTCTGGAGAGAACTGAAACAGCAGAGA
>ENA-OQDW01000733-OQDW01000733.1-human-gut-metagenome-genome-assembly--contig:-NODE-733-length-13218-cov-1.675808_pt1 | contig 13218 bp, 18 predicted proteins | sample MGYA00242784_ERZ504613 | MGnify/ENA primary metagenome ERZ504613 (study PRJEB26092, sample SAMD00036330) | human gut metagenome | host: Homo sapiens | study: EMG produced TPA metagenomics assembly of... | reverse complement strand
ACCCTGCCTACCTGCGTCTGGGACTCAGTTTCGCTTCCCTATGGGGCGTACTCTCTTTCTCCATGTGCGGATTGTCATTCCCTGCCATGGGCATGCACCCCGTATTGCAGGCATTGGCAAATCTGTTCCCCCTGCGCCACTATTTCCTGATTTATGTGGACCAGGCACTGAATGGATACCCCATGATTTACTCGTGGGTCAACTACGTAGCGCTGCTTATTTTCATGATGCTCCCGTTCCTTATAGCCCATAGGCTGAAAGGAGCGTTGGTTTACTATAAATACATGCCCTAATGAAAGACCTGACGTTCAGACAGAAAGTGATACAAGGCATTCATGACTTGTTCTATATATGGAAACGGGAATTCGGCACCACCTTCCGCGACCAGGGCGTGCTCATCTTCTTCGTGCTCGTTCCGTTGGTCTATCCGTTGATATACGCTTTCATCTATACCAACGAAACTATCCACGAAGTGCCCACTGTCGTGGTGGATGACTCACGCTCCTCGTTGAGCCGCGAATACCTGCGGAAAGTGGACTCCAGTCCCGAAGTGAGCCTCGTGAGCTACTGCGCTGATATGGAAGAAGCCAAACTGATGTTGAAGGACCGCAGGGCATACGGTATTATCTACATCCCCTCCACCTTCAGCGACGACATTGTACGCGGTAAGCAGACGCAGGTCAGCATCTTCTGCGACATGAGCGGACTGCTGTATTACAAAGCCTTGCTACTGCCAACACCAACGTGTCGCTCGCCATGAACGCAGACATCAAAGTGGAGCGAAGCGCCAATACCACCGACCGCCAGGACGAAATTACCGCCTACCCGATAGTATGAGGATGTCGCCCTCTATAATCCGACCAACGGATTTGCCGCTTTCCTGATTCCGGCAGTATTGGTATTGATTATCCAGCAAACGCTGCTACTCGGCATCGGCTTGTCTGCCGGGACGGCACGCGAGCAGAACCGCTTCCGCGACCTGGTGCCTATCAACCGCCACTACAACGGCACACTACGCATTGTGATGGGAAAAGGGCTGAGCTACTTCATGGTATATTCACTGGTATCGGTATATATACTGTGTGTGGTTCCATGGCTTTTCAGCCTCAACCAAATAGCGATACCCGGTGTCCTGACTCTGTTCACCCTGCCTACCTGGCCGCTTGTATTTTCTTTGCCATGACAGCATCCATTGCCATCCGCAACCGCGAAACGTGCATGCTGCTGTTCGTGTTCACCTCCGTGCCGCTGCTGTTCCTCTCCGGCATTTCATGGCCGGGAGCTGCTATGCCCGCTTTCTGGAAGTACTTCTCGTACATCTTCCTTCTACCTTCGGCATCAACGGCTACGTACGCATCAACAGCATGGGAGCCACACTCAATGAAGTCTCTTTCGAGTACCAAGCACTATGGATACAAACGGGCTTCTACTTCATCACCACGTGCCTGGTATATCGCTGGCAGATATTGCAGAGCAGGAAACATGTGATTGAAGAGTATAAGAAGCATAAGAGTATAGAAGCGTAACACATTGTTCCAAGCCTACGAAACAAAGTGTTCACATGCGTTTGAACACTTTGTTTCAGCGTATCAGAACAATTTGTTCCAATATATAAAACAGTTTGTTCGCCATATTGAAACAGTCTTGTTCCCTTATAGGAAACCAGACTGTTTTGTTAAAGGAAACAAATAGTTGCTACAGCATCGGCAAGGCAGCAAACAGACAAACGGTTGTAATACCTAATTACGGTCGCATGTGTTTCTCCAATATCGGGTAAAGTATCTCAGCATACCTCATAAAGCCCAAATCGGTAAAATGAATGCCGTCTACTGTAGCCTCCCCGTCGTGGCCGATGATGTCACGGGAAGAAAGGAAATAGATGTTTTTCTCTCCACGTTGCTTCAAAGAACGGAAAAAGGCATTCAATGTCTCATTCTTGTCCTTTACCTCCTTGGCAATCCTGGTGTCAAAAGGAGAGTGGGTAAAGAGAGGGTCTTCCACGAAAAGGACAGGCGTATCGGGATGCTTGCTGCGGATGATGGTATAGAATTTGTCAGCACGCTCCTTCATCTGCTCTACAGTGGCATTGGGTACGAAGTCAAGGACAAACATGGAAGCATCTACGCCAGCTATGACATCAGCAATCTCCAAATCGAGCAAGGCATTGCCACTAAAGCCCAGATTGATACACTCGCGATTGAGCCAACGTTCCAGAATATTGGTATGTGCCATACCCGGACGAGAAGCACAACCACCCTGCAAGATACTGGTACCATAGAACACCACCGGTTTCTCGCGTTGCGGCAAGTCCACTGCCGGTTGAGTAATCTCGGCAAGAGAATCCACTCCGATAGAAAGTGAAGTAACCCCGTCATATAAAGAAAGGTACAAGAGATATTCACGCTCCTCAGGCAACATATTGCTTACAATAGTTGCCTTGTTGACTTTGCCCTGCGGACGCCCGCTACCGGCAAATATCCACTTGCCGTCTTGCAAGCAGTAGAGGTCGAGGCCTTTAATGCCGGTCGGTGTCATGTGGTTCATACTCATATTGTTCCTTACTTCCCATTTGGCAGAAATGCTTGTAGAGTTGGAACGGAAGCGCACGGCGAGTCCGGCACTGTTGCGGCCTAAGTCCCACAACGGCTTGCGGGAGATGTTCTGCAGAGAGTCCGGCAGACGCTCATAGCGGGTAAGGGTAGATTCTGTTGCTTTGCCCAGAAAGGGGAAGGCGGAAGCATCATGATAGATAGTCTGGGCATTGGCAACAGCGGCCAACAACAAGCCCATCAAAAGAATTCTGGTTCTCATATGACAAGATATTAAGTGTTAAGTATTATCGGCAAAGATACAAGGTTTCTTTGAAAAACGAAGAAATGGAAGTATTTTACATCAATTAACTCCCACATGCTTGTTTCTTTACGAAACATTCGTATTTTCGCAGAAAACAATTCATATGAGACACATCCATTTCCTCTTAGCAGGCTTCCTACTGTGTATCTGCTGTACCCTGCAAGCCAAAAACCGTGTGATTGACCAACCACCGTTTATCGTAAGAAACACGACTTCCATCGAAGTGAGTAAAGTAGTCATCAGTGACACGGCAACCGTGCTCCACATCTATGCCAAGTATCGTCCCAAGTACTGGATACAGATTGCACCCGACAGCTACCTGACAGACAATAACGGAGAAACCTACCAACTGCGTTCCGGTATAGGCATCATACCAGGTAAAGAATTTTGGATGCCCGAATCGGGCGAAGCGGAATTCCAGTTGGTCTTTCCTCCCCTATCCGACAATGCTACCTCCTTCGACTTCACCGAAGGCGAAAAGGTGGAAAACGGATTCAGCATCTGGGGAATACAACTGAAAAGCAAGAAACTGCCGGAACTGGCACTTCCCCAGAACGCCGTAGTACACAAAGCCGACCCTAATGCCGAACTTCCCGAACCGGTCATCCAATACGGAAAAGCCATGCTGAAAGGAAAACTCCTGGATTCACGCCCCAATATGGGAATGCCAATCAGTATTGCCGTGTGGGAGAATATCAAAGGAGACATCACGGACATACCACTCGACATCCAGCCTGACGGCAGTTTCACCAAAGAAGTAACATTGCCCGGCACTACCCCATGTACCATATATTTGGGTAGAGAGCATATGCTCCAGTTCTTCATGGAACCCGGCAAGACAACAGAAATATACGTCAATCTACGCGAAGCTTCCCGGCGCAAGTCTAAATTCCACAGCGAAGGGAAACCCTATGGAGAAATGGTATATATCAACGGACCGCTGGAAACCGTGGCACAAGAGTTGAACGGAAACCACCTCAGCATCGACATGCAAGACAAGCTCTATCAAAACATAGCTGCACTGGCTGGCAAGGATATTGATGCAGCCAAAGCATACGTACTTCAAATATCCGACGAAACACAAGAAGCAATAGACAAGTTGCCTTATAGTGCTTCTACCCGACAACTTTTGACTATCAATAACAAACTGATTACAAATGCCATGCTGTCTTCCGTTGCCAGCATCTTGACATCGGCTGCCCTACACGCCAATCTCATCAAACGGGAGGAAGCAAACAACTACTATCAGGAACTTGCCCGGAAAGTACCCGCCAACTACGTGTCCGACGAAGATATGAGTATATTGAATGTGCCGCAGGCAGTCTTGTCCAACCAGTATGTACAAATGGCTTCAAGGAATGTCGAACGGAGTGGAGAATTGGCCAAAGCCTGGGGAACCGACAAAGGTATCTTCTTCGATATAGCCGTAATGTCACCCTCTACCGGGTAGTCAAGAACTTCACCCCGCTCACCGACGAGCAAAAGGCCACCGTTGCCGCCATGCCCGCCGCATACCGTGAAATGCTGACTGCCGCCAATGACGAACTGCTGGCACAACTCGAAGCCAACAAGAAAAAGACGGGCTACACCATCAACCAAGTGGACACCAACGTCAGCAACGAAGATTTGTTCACTTCTATCATCAGCAAATTCAAAGGAAAAGTATTGTTAGTAGATTTCTGGGCCACTTGGTGCGGTCCATGCCGTATGGCAAACAAGACGATGACCCCCATGAAGGAGGAACTGAAAGACAAGGATATCCTATATCTGTACATCACCGGCGAAACCTCCCCCTTGAAGACCTGGGAGAATATGATTCCCGACATCCACGGCGAACATTTCCGTCTGACAGATGCCCAATGGAAATACCTATCGGACGTATTCAAGATAGAAGGGGTACCGACTTATCTGGTTGTAGACCGCAAAGGAAACACCACGTTCAGACAAACCGGCTTTCCGGGAGTGGAGAAGATGAAGGAAGAGTTGCTGAAAGTGACTAAATGACAAACTGATAAAAAACAGCAGGCTTATCACCTGCTGTTTTTGTTTTATCAATATACCGCTATTACTTTTCAGCCCATTCCTTGGCTCCCTGCTCTTTCAGTTTAGCAGTAAATGCCTTTGCCTTCTCCATAGCAGCCGCTTCCTCTTCCGGAGTTGCATATGCATGCTTGTAGCCCTTCACCACATTCCATTCACCACGGGTGAAATCGGGGAATGCCACAGCCGCACAACCGTTGTCCATAGAAAGTTCTCCCAATTCTGCAAGGCAGCACCACTCAGCAAGGTCGTATACATCCATATCCAAAGGAAGACCGTTTTGCAGGCAATATACCAGACGGCTATCCATCACGAAGTCCATGCCACCATGACCTCCTACTTCCTTCGCCATCTCACCGTACTTCTTCAAGATGGGATGCTGGTATTTCTCCACGAGTGCCTCCATCTCCGTCTCCGGCAGGAAACCGTGTGAATTCAAATCATCCACTTTGGCTGAACGCCCGATGCACTCAGCTGGTCAGCGTCAAGCGCATACCCTTCTACCGGATATTTGTTGGCGAATCCCTTGGTGCCCGTAAGCTGATACAGACGGTTATAAGGCTGTGGTGTCATCACATTGTGCTGAATCTCAATCACCTTTCCATTGGCTGTACGAATCATGGTCGTGGTATGGTCACCGTTACGGAACTCCTTGCACTCCTTCACCGGTTCTTTCTCTACCAGCTCCTTGCCTACCACAGACTTGGTATCCATGGCTACCAGCGTTTCCATACGGTCACCACGGTGAATATCCAGTGCTTGCGCCACCGGACCAAGGCCGTGGGTGGCATACACGTCACCGCGATGCTTCATGTTGTAGTCCAAACGCCAGCCCAACTTGTCATTTTCTCCATTCTTCCAGTAATGGTCCAAAACGGGCTCAAATTATGTATATAAGCACCTTGTGCACGGATAACCTCACCGAATACGCCATGCTGCGCCATGTTCAGCGTATTCATCTCGAACCAGTCATAACAGCAGTTCTCCAAATGAAGCAATGCTTGCGGGTAGACTCACTCAGGTTAATCAAATCCCAGCATTCCTGCAGGTTCATGGCCGAAGGTACTTCTATCGCTACATTCTTTCCGTTCTCCAGCGCACACTTGGCAACGGGGAAGTGATGCAGCCAGTCCGCAGCAATATAAACCAAGTCTATGTCATCACGTTTGCAGAGTTCCTCGTATCCCTTATCACCGGAATAGACGGCGGCTTTGGGCATGGATGCCTTCTTCAAGAGCTCCTGACATTTATCTGCACGGGCCTCTTCATAATCACAAAGAGCCACTACCTGCGTACCGGAATATAAGTGAAACGTTCCACTGCTCCGGGACCACGCATACCCAGACCAACAAAACCCACACGGACTGCCTCCAGCTTCGGAGTAGTCAGTCCCAATACACTCTTTTGTCCTGCCGGACGCTCGGGAGTCTTGACAACAATGGTACCATTCTGCCATTCCCATTGAGTTCCCTTCTCTGTGGTTTGCACAGTAGAAGTCTGGCTTGTGCATGTACCCAATACGAAGCACATTCCCAGCAACAACGATTTAACTGTTCCCATATTTCTACTTTATTTAAGGTAAAAGAATTAATTGCAACAAAGATAGATAATCTTAACCAAAAGAAGATTATCAACAGCCATGTTCTTTTCAATCAGACAAAAGAATATACATACAGTAAACGCATTTAGATTAATTAACTCACTGTTTGATGCTACTTTACGAAATATTCGTAGATTTGCATTGAATTCATTTAAATACTTTATCCATGGAAAAGTTAACGATACAAGAAGAAGAAGCAATGTTGTACATTTGGGAACTGGGCAGTTGCTTCGTAAAAGACATTGTTGCCAAATACCCCAAACCGGCGCCTCCCTACACAACAGTAGCATCTATTGTGAAAAACCTGGAGCGCAAGCAGTATATCCGTGCCGCACGTGTAGGCAACACCTACCAGTATACTCCGCTTATACGCGAAAGCGAATACAAACGTACCTTTATGAGCGGTTTTGTGCGCAACTACTTTGAAAATTCTTATAAGGAAATGGTTTCGTTCTTCGCCAAAGACCAAAAGATTTCGGCCAATGACCTGAAAGACATTATAGATATGATAGAGAAAGGAAAGGAGTAAACATGTTAGCCTATTTTCTGAAAGTGAACGTAGCGATAGTACTGTTTTATGCATTCTATCGGCTGTTCTTCTACAAAGACACGTTTTTCGGCTGGCGCAGAACCGCACTGCTCTGTTTCTTTGCCGTTTCCGCCGCCGTACCTTTGCTGAACATACAAACGTGGATTACGGAGCAGGAACCGATGGTAGCCATGGCAGACCTCTATGCCAGCGTTGTACTGCCGGAACTCACAGTAGGCACCGAAGCGGCTCCGACCGACTGGAAAAGCATCCTTCAGAATATGCCAATATCGCCTATTGGGGAATAGCGGCATTGCTGATGATACGCCTCGTCGTGCAACTGGCAGGCATCATCCGCCTGGCATGCCGATGCCGCAAGATACAAATAGGCAGCACAAGTATACATCTGCTTCCCAAGGCAGACGGGCCTTTCTCTTTTTTCCACTGGATTTTTATCCATCCGTCCTCGCATACGGAAGAGGAGTTCAACGAAATATTGACCCATGAGCAGACACACGCCCGGCAATGGCACTCCATTGATGTCATCATCAGTGAACTGGTGTGCATTTTCTGCTGGTGCAATCCCTTTGCCTGGCTCATGAAACGGGAAATCCGTACCAATCTGGAATATATGGCCGACGCCCGCGTATTGGAAAACGGCTATGACTCCAAAACCTACCAGTACCATTTGTTAGGATTGTCACATCAAAAGGCTGCAGCAACTATCTATAACAGTTTCAATGTTTTACCTCTAAAAAAACGCATCAAGATGATGAACAAAAAGAGAACAAAAGAAATAGGAAGAACCAAATATTTGATGTTCCTTCCTTTAGCGGCCTTACTTATGATTGTCAGCAATATCGAAACCGTGGCACGGACTTCCGAGATATGGATGCCCACCCTAACGGCAATAGAAGAGCTGCCCCTCAGTATTATAAATCCTGAACAGAAAGGCGAAACGACCTTCCACGTCACCATAATAGACAAGCAAGGGAAAGTTGTGCCGAACGTAAAAATCCAAACCACGCTGGCGGGAAAGCAACTGGACTTCAAGACCGGAGGAGATGGAAAGACCGACATCACCTTAGACATGAACGGACTGAAACATGCCACGATGTATGCCACCTCCCAAACCGGGAACAACTTCATTTTTGTTCTCTCTCAAGGAGAAACCACACGCACCATCAACATGGATGAGCATCAGTACACCCCACCTACACTCGCCCCCGATGCGAATGGTATTTTCGAGGTAGTAGAACACATGCCCGAATTCCCCGACGGAGGAATGTCAGCACTGATGGAATATTTGAAAAAGAACATCAAGTATCCGGAAGCAGCCATGAAGAAAGGTACACAAGCGGGTAACCGTACAATTCGTGGTGGAAAAAGACGGTAGCATCGCCAATGCGAAAGTGCTTCGTGGTGTTGACCCTGAGTTGGACAAAGAAGCCGTGCGCGTAGTCAGTGTCATGCCCAAATGGAAACCCGGTACACAAAAAGGAGAAGCCGTACGAGTAAAATATACAGTTCCCGTGATGTTCCGTCTGACAGAAGACAATACACAAGTTAAGTATGCTCCCATTGAAAACAAGATAGATGAAATGGTAGTAGTGGGTTACGCTCCCGAAGAGACAACCTACCCGGAGGAAGTAACCGTTTTCGAAGTCGTAGAAAAAATGCCGGAATATCCCGGCGGCATGTCTGCAATGATGGCATTCATCAGTAAAAACATCAAATATCCGGTAGCTGCACAAAAAGCTAAGATTCAGGGAAGAGTGGTCATACAGTTTATAGTGGATAAAGAAGGGAACATCATATGCCCCAGAGTAATCCGTGGTGCCGACCCACTGCTGGACGCTGAAGCAATCCGTCTGACTACCATCATGCCCAAGTGGAAGCCCGGCATGCAAAGAGGACAAGCTGTAAACGTAAAATATACAGTCCCCATCATGTTCCGTCTGCAAGAACCGGAGAAAAACCCTGCTGTCCAGAATGCCACTGTTACTCCAACTAAATAAACTAATTTTCTCTCTAAACAAGTTTAAATGAAAAAGGAGCAGTTACCCGGCGACGGGCAATTGCTCCTTTTTCATAAGGAAAATATCCATGTTTATTTATGCACTTCCACAATCCGTGTCGGCGCCATTTCCATATTTCTGCGGTCTACCTGACGGACTACGGCAGCAGCCAGTTGCAGGAACGCACGCCCGGTCACTGTATTCTCATCCAAAGCAACCGGAGTGCCCTTATCACCACTCTCACAGATGCTCTGTACAATAGGTATCTGCCCCAGCAACGGTACATTCATCTCTTCCGCCAACCTCTTGGCTCCTTCTTTACCGAAAATATAGTATTTATTCTCCGGCAGTTCGGCAGGTGTAAACCAAGCCATATTCTCTACCAAACCGAGGATAGGCACATTCACTTTGTCATTGGTGAACATATTGATGCCTTTGCGTGCATCTGCCAGTGCCACAGCCTGCGGTGTGCTGACAACGATAGCCCCCGTCAGCGCCAAGGTCTGCACCACGGTCAAGTGAATGTCACTCGTTCCGGGAGGAAGGTCAATAAGGAAATAATCCAGTTCTCCCCAGTCGGCATCACCAATCAGTTGCTTTAAAGCATTGCTTGCCATGCCTCCGCGCCACAAGGTGGCTGATCGGGGTCGACAAAGAAACCGATGGAAAGCAGCTTGATGCCATACTTCTCTATCGGAACAATTAAATCACGTCCACCAATGTTCTCCGCCACAGGACGGGCATCTTCCACTTGGAACATCTTAGGAACGGAAGGCCCGAAAATATCTGCATCCAGCAGCCCTACCTTGTAACCCAACTTTGCCAAAGATACAGCAAGGTTGGCAGCAACCGTAGACTTGCCCACACCACCTTTTCCGGAAGACACTCCGATAACATTCTTCACTTGAGGCAAAAGTTTGCCTACTTCCGGTCGCGCCGCCTGGCGGCTCTCTGTGGTAATCACAACCTCCACTTCGGGAGAGACATATGTGTGTATAGCTGTCTCGGCAGCTTTCACCATCGACTTCATGAAAGGATCGGTCGGTTTCTCAAACGTCAGCGAGAAGCTGACCTTCATCCCGTCAATTCGCATATTATCGGCTACCATCTCTGCCTCGACAAGGTTCTTCCGGTTGCCGGGATAACGCACTGTTGCCAATGCATCAAGGATTAATTTTGGATATAATGCCATTGCATTTACTATTTGACAATTTACTATTTACTATTTTATGCGAATCAGTGGCTTAAACTACTACTGATTCGCATCACTTGCTGGTTTGCAGTCCGCTACGCTTGCTACGGTTATAACTGCGGTACTCATCCAGTTCTATCTCCACATCCGGCTCCTGCAACTCGCCTGCTTGCGGAAGATGGAACTTGATGTACTTGATATTCAAACCACGATCCAGCCATTGTTGTTCATAATAGGTCTTGATGCTGAGTATTTCATCAGCCATGCCGGAATGGTATAAGTCTTCCGTCATCACATCCACCGGCAACCGGTTTATTTCAATCATGTACCGGGTATAGGTAAACATGAAGTTGCTGTCCGTCTTCAGATGGACTATGCCGTCATTCTTCAGAAACTTGCGGTAGCGCTCCATGAAATAAGTGGAAGTAAGCCTTTTGGTAGCCTTCTTCATCTGCGGATCCGAGAAAGTAAGCCAGATTTCACTCACTTCATCCGAAGCAAAAAAACGGTCGATGATTTCGATATTCGTACGCAGAAAGGCCACATTCTTCATTTCCGATTGCAGCGACTCGGTAGCTCCCGTCCACATACGGGCTCCCTTTATATCCACTCCGATGAAGTTCTTGTCGGGAAACATGCGTCCCAATCCGACAGTATATTCTCCCCTACCACAGCCCAGTTCCAGGACAATAGGATGGTCGTTCTTGAAAAATTGCCCGTGCCAGTTCCCTTTCATGTCAAACGGTACATCATCTACCGCAGAATACGGATATTCGAAAACATGCGGATAACTCGCCATATCAGCAAACTTCTCTAACTTGTTTTTTCCCATAATTACTTGGTCCTATATATATATATGCTATGCCCCGAAAACAGAAAGTGCACACAGATACACAGATTAGACAGATTTTTCACAGATTATTTTTTTTCTTCTTTATTCTGTGGTCATCCGTTTAATCTGTTGTCATCTGTGTGCCATCTTGGTTTCGGGAAACTTTCACGACACAAGAGAATCTCTAATTATTCAACGATAGTCACCCAGCCATGAGTATCCGGCTCATCGCCATACTGGATAGCACGCAGCTTGTTGTAGAGCTTCGTACATACCGGTCCCGGTTTTCCATCTTTGGAAATAACGTATGACTTACCGTTCTCTACGTCGTCAATACGTTCGATGGGGCTGATAACGGCAGCCGTACCGCAGGCACCCGCTTCCTCGAAAGTCAGCAACTCTTCTTCAAGAACCGGACGGCGCTCTACCTTCATACCCATGTCCTCTGCCAACTGCATCAGGCTCTTGTTGGTGATGGAAGGCAGGATGGAAGTGGATTTCGGAGTGATATACGTATTGTCCTTGATACCGAAGAAGTTGGCAGCACCACACTCGTCCATGTATTTCTTTTCTTTGGCATCCAGATAGAACTCGCAGGCATAACCCAAATCGTGCGCTTTCTTATTGGCACGCAAGCTGGCTGCATAGTTACCACCTACCTTATAAGTACCGGTACCCAACGGTGCAGCACGGTCGAATTCGCGGATAATGACATACGGATTGGTTGAGAATCCACCCTTAAAGTAAGGACCTACCGGGGTCACGAACACCACAAACAGATATTCGCTGGCAGGATGCACACCTACTTGTGCACCGGTACCCACCAGCAACGGACGAATATACAGAGAAGCACCCGATTCATAAGGCGGAATGAAACGCTCGTTCAGCTTCACCACCTTCAAAATGGCTTCCTTGAAACGCTCCGTAGAAAGCTCCGGCATCAAGATACCCCGGCAGGTGGACTGCAGACGCGCCGCATTCTCTTCCAAACGGAAGATGCGCACCTTACCGTCTTTACCACGAAAAGCTTTCAAACCTTCAAATGCTTCCTGACCGTAGTGCAAACAAGTGGCAGCCATGTGCATAGGAATGGTTTCCTCACTGCAAACTTCCAGTTCGCCCCATTGTTCGTTACGATAGTAAATTCTCACATTGTAATCTGTCTTCATATATCCGAACGGCAGATTAGCCCAATCAAGTTCTTTCATATCTCAAAGTATTAGTTACTTCTATTACGTACATTTTGCAACAAAAATAGCTTTTATTCTTCAGATTCCCACTTCTCCGACAGTAATTTTTCAATTTCCTTGTCAGCTTTGGTCAATTTATCGCTGCAAAATGCTATAATTCCGTTTGCTTCCTTTATTTTTTCAGCAAGCACATCTATCTCCAGTTCGTTGTTGTCTATCTGGCTGACAATTTTCTCCAAACGTGCCATGGCTTCGGAGTAGGTCTCTTTTTTCTTGGTTACCGGCATAATTGAAATTAATTAATCGTTGTACTTCTCAAGCCGTTTGTCAGAATTCCCGTCTTTGGACGATGCGTTCTCCCACTTCATATCCTTGGACGTCAGTTTCAAAATATGATATTGTTCAGTATAATGTCCCTCTTTATCATACAACGTAATCAATTTTTCATCAAGACTTATGATATAAGTTCCACGAAAAGGGACTCCGTTAGATAACGGGCTTCCGGTATAAACTTCATAGGTCTTGTCTGCATTAAACGTATAGCAGGTCACAAAATCGTCCTGCAGGACTGGTTCTTTCACAATCCACTTACCTACCAGTTGAGGAATTTCGACCTTATCATCCTCATCCGTACATGAAATAAAACTAAATGCCATACTTATCAGTATCAGCATAAAAAACAAATTTTGTGTTTTCATCTTTGTTCATTTTAAATGATTTAAGCAATATTCATAAAATACAGAGATTTGCAAAACACTGCATGAATGAGAGTTAAATATGTACTATTGAAACCACTTCACCATTCTGCAGACGGGTTGTTATCATATCATTCTCCTGCAGTTCATCTGCATTCTTCACTACTTTCCCATCTTTCAACGTAATGCTGTAACCGCGAGCCAACAACTTTTCCGGTGAAGCATCTGCCAATCGTTGTTGCAACAATTCCAGGCGATGGCGATGGCGG
>ENA-OQDW01000732-OQDW01000732.1-human-gut-metagenome-genome-assembly--contig:-NODE-732-length-13222-cov-9.608706_pt1 | contig 13222 bp, 14 predicted proteins | sample MGYA00242784_ERZ504613 | MGnify/ENA primary metagenome ERZ504613 (study PRJEB26092, sample SAMD00036330) | human gut metagenome | host: Homo sapiens | study: EMG produced TPA metagenomics assembly of... | reverse complement strand
CATAATCCTTGTATTTTTCTACAAAGATACAAAAAATATTGCACATATGCAACTTTTGGGTACACTATTTCAAAGATCGAATGTTAAACTAACATAACCCATGAAGGGACTTTTTCAGTGCCCTCCTGGGTATAATGGCAATCTGTAAGACGCCCTGTAAGGGCAAAAGCTTTGTATATTGCCCTATATTTAAAGCTTTGCCCTTACAGGGCGACAAGTTTGTGTCCGTAATTACCCAGGGCGATGCCCTGGGCTAGGAGCTTCTGCCCTTTCAGGGCGTGTGGAGCTTATATGCGAAACTTGAGTTCACTACTCACTAAGATAGAATTCTTCCGTTATTTTCCTATACCATTCCGAGCGGTTTCCCTGCGAATCCATCATCGTTTCAACATGCTCTTCATAAGGCGAAATACGATGCTTGGCAAAACTCAGCATAAAGCGCTTTGGCTGCTTGCGTTCCACCGTCTTTACACCACACTTCCGTATAAGATAAAAACCTAATATACAAGACTCTGCAACAAACTGCTCCACTACTTCTACGGGAACAATTGCAGAGAAAAAACCATCATCAGAAAGCAGCCGTTTTACACCCGCAAACAAATCGCGGAACGGAAGACTGTCCGTATGTCTCGCCATTGTCCTCTTACTGTCCGGATTTTTCAAGCTATCTACAAAGAACGGAGGATTGCTCACTATCGCATCAAAAACACCATCAGCCTTCAAAACTTCAGCAGTTCCAGAAGCCTCAGCAGCTTCCGAAGCTCCCCCGAAATCCTGCAGTCTGCAGCATTCTATTTCCACCCTGTCGCGAAACGCACTTGCCATCACATTCTCCCTCGCCTGTCCGCAGGCATCAGCATCCATATCAATCCCCACTACCTCAGCTTCAGGAAAACGCTGCGCCATCATGAGCGAAATCAGTCCCGTTCCGGAACCAATGTCCAGAATCCGCCTGCCACCTTGCGCCCATGCACCCAGCAAAACGCCGTCAGTTCCCACTTTCATGGCACAACGGTCTTGCTCTATCTCAAACTGTTTAAATCGAAAATTACCCATAAATTCTTCTGTCTCTTTACAGAAGAAAACGAAGCCGCCGCCGATTTATTTTATCGCAAACAGCAGAAATTGCCACTTCCACCTGCAAAAGCAGCTACTTACATCTATAAAAACGGGTACTAATATATAGAAAAAGCAATTTTATTATTAAATAATCTATCATCTTCCACGATATTTCATAAAAAATGAGTACCTTTGCACGGAAAATAGAAATCATAACAAAAAAATGGATAATAGAAGAACAAGTACCCGAATACAAATGATTGCAGATTACGAGGGCGACCCGAAAACCCTGATTGAAGACCAGGAAGAAGGTTTGTACCCTACCCTCTGCATGCGAGATATTGTAGTTTTCCCTACCAACATGACCCCTATCGTTGTGGGCAGAAAGGAAAGTCTGAATCTCGTCCGGATGCTGGAAAAGAAACCAGACACCACATTCTGCGTATTCTGTCAGAAGAATAAAGACACAGAATTGCCCTACGAAGAAGACCTTTACCCGGTAGGCGTCTTCGCCAAACTCATCAAGGTTATCAAGATGCCTGGCACAGACCAGATGAGCATCATCATCCAGGGTCTGGGCAGATGTCAGATGAAACATCTCGTTCAAAAAGAGCCTTACACAGTAATTGACGTAAAAAGTCTTCCGGAGAAATGGCCTGACGAGAACAACGATGAACTCTTCAGAATGCTATATGAGAACTTCCATTACGAAGCGACAGACTATATCAAATCAAGCGCCAACTATAGCATGATGCTATCCAGGCCATCAACGAACTCTCGAGCATTCACATGCAGTGCAACTTCATGTGCTCCCTCCTCCCTTTCTCCATCGAGGATAAAATCAAGATGCTGAAAGAGGAAAATCTCAGCGAGCGCATCATGATTGCCATCAGATCCCTGAACAAGGTGCGCCATCTGCTACGCATCCAGACTGAGATTGAGAACAAAACCCACTACGACCTCGATGAACAGCAGAAGGAATACTTCCTCAAGCAGCAGATCAAGAACATCAGGGAAGAACTGGGAGAAGGCAACGCCAGTCCGGAAAAGAAGGAGATTCTGGAGAAGGCGAAACAGAAGAACTGGAGCGAAGAGACAGCCAAGATTTTCAAGAAAGAAATTGCCAAGCTCGACACCCTGAACCCGCAGAGTCCTGACTATTCGATACAGATAGGATTCCTGCAGACCATGGTAGATTTGCCTTGGAACTCCTACACCCAGGACGACCTCAGTCTGACCCGTGCCAAGCGCATTCTGAACCACGACCACTACGGCATGGAGAATGTGAAGGAGCGCATCCTGGAATTCCTCGCCGTAAGAGCACTGAACGGCGGCGGCAAGAGTCCTATCCTCTGCCTCTACGGTCCTCCGGGCGTAGGAAAGACCAGTCTGGCAAGAGCATCGCAGCAGCCATGAAGCGCAAGTATGTACGCATGTCGCTGGGCGGTCTGCACGATGAAGCCGAAATCCGCGGTCACCGCCGCACCTATGTGGGAGCCATGCCGGGCCGCATCATCAAGAACATGCTGAAGGCAGGCAGCAGCAATCCGGTATTCATCCTCGACGAGATTGACAAGGTGGCGCAGAGCAATTTCAACGGCGATCCTGCCTCAGCCCTGCTCGAAGTGCTGGACCCGGAACAGAACAATGCCTTCCACGACAATTATCTCGATATGGATTACGACCTCTCCAAGGTGCTCTTCATCGCCACAGCCAATGACCTGAGCGTCATTCCGCGTCCGCTCCTCGACCGTATGGAGCTGATAGAAGTAGGCGGCTACATCACCGAAGAGAAGACAGAGATTGCCAAGCGCCATCTCGTACCGGAAGAGCTGGAAAGCACCGGACTCGACAAGGTTTCGCCGAAGGTAAGTTTCAACAAGAATGCCCTCGAGTTCATCATCGAGCACTACACCCGGGAGAGCGGCGTAAGACAGCTGAAGAAACAGATTGACAAGAGTCTGCGCAAGATGGCTTACAAACTTGCCTGCAACCAGGAGCTGAAGAACTACACCATCACCCCTGCCGAAGTAAAAGACCTGCTGGGCAATCCGCCGTTCAACCGCGACATCTACCAGGGCAACGACTATGCAGGAGTGGTAACCGGACTTGCCTGGACCTCAGTGGGCGGCGAAATTCTCTACATCGAAACCTCGCTCAGCAAGGGCAAGGCAGGAAAGCTCACCCTGACCGGAAACCTGGGCGACGTGATGAAGGAATCAGCCATTATCGCACTGGAATACGTCAAGTCGCACATCGACCTGCTGCAGGTAGACTACCGCATCTTCGAGCAGTGGAACATCCACATCCACGTGCCTGAGGGAGCCACTCCGAAAGACGGTCCTTCTGCCGGAATCACCATCGCCACCAGCATCGCCTCAGCCATCACCCAGCGCAAGGTGCGTGCCAACACAGCCATGACCGGCGAGATTACCCTCCGCGGCAAAGTGCTCCCGGTAGGCGGAATCAAGGAGAAGATTCTGGCAGCCAAGCGGGCAGGAATCAAGCACATCGTGATGTGCAGGGAGAACCAGAAGAACGTAGAGGAAATACCGGAGAAATATCTCAAGGGCGTAGACTTCCACTATGTAGAGAATGTGGCTGACGTCTGGCAGTTCGCGCTGACCGACGAGAAGGTGAAAACCCCTACAGACTTCAGCATTGAGGAAAATGATAAAAAAGAATAGAAATGAAATTTGAATTACAAGTAACAGATAAAGCAAGCGATGCGCGTACAGGCATCATCACCACCGACCACGGACAGATCAAGACCCCAATCTTCATGCCCGTAGGAACCGTAGGAAGCGTGAAGGGCGTCCACTTCGAGGAACTCAAGAAGCAGGTCATGGCACAGATTATCCTCGGAAACACCTATCACCTCTACCTGCGCCCAGGTCTTGACGTCATCAGGGCAGCAGGCGGATTGCACAAGTTCAACGGCTGGGACCGTCCTATCCTCACCGACAGCGGCGGCTTCCAGGTCTTCTCGCTCACCGGCATCCGCAAGCTCAAGGAAGAAGGCTGCGAGTTCCGCTCCCACATCGACGGCAGCAAGCACTTCTTCACACCGGAGAACGTGATGGACACCGAGCGCGTCATCGGAGCCGACATCATGATGGCCTTCGATGAATGCCCGCCGGGACAGAGCGATTACCAGTACGCCAAGAACAGCCTCATGCTCACCCAGCGCTGGCTAGACCGCTGCATTAAGCGGTTCAATGAGACCGAGCCCCTCTACGGCTATCAGCAGAGTCTCTTCCCTATCGTTCAGGCTGCACCTTCCCGGACCTGCGCCGCGAAGCAGCCAAATACATTGCCGACAAGGGAGCCGACGGAAATGCCATCGGCGGACTTGCCGTAGGAGAGCCTACCGAGGTGATGTATGAGATGATAGAAGTAGTGAACGAAATCCTGCCGAAAGACAAGCCGAGATATCTGATGGGCGTAGGAACCCCGCAGAACATCCTCGAAGCCATCGAGCGCGGCGTAGACATGTTCGACTGCGTAATGCCGACCCGCAACGGCCGCAACGCCATGCTCTTCACCTATCAGGGCACGATGAACATGCGCAACAAGAAGTGGGAGAAAGACTTCAGTCCGGTAGATCCAGACGGCTGCGACATCGACCTCGTAACCACGAAGGCCTACCTCCACCACCTCTTCAAGGCACAGGAGCTGCTGGCGATGCAGATAGCCAGCATCCACAACCTCTCTTTCTATCTGCGCCTCGTGACCGATGCCCGCCATCATATCGAGCAGGGCGATTTCGTGGCATGGAAGAATTCCATCATCGACCAGCTTGGCCGAAGAATTTAAGTAAGCAAGCATCATGAAAGATTTTAAGAAAATAAGAAAACACCGCCGGCTCTACCGCACCGGCCGATGGGCTTCCCGCAAGTTCGGGTGGCTCATCAGGGCTGTGCGCTGGCTGGCTCACAAGCTCCGGTTCCTGCGCATATTCAGGTTTCTCAACCCGTTCAGGTACATCAAGAAGCTCGACTGGTACATTATCAAGAAGTTTCTGGCTACTATTTCTTCTCCATCGCCCTGATCATCTCCATCGCCATCGTCTTCGACTTCAACGAGAACCTGTCAAAATTCACAGAGCACCATGCACCGGCGCGCGCAATCATCTTCGATTACTACGCCAACTTCGTGCCCTATTTTGCCAACCTCTTCAGTGCGCTGTTCGTGTTCGTGGCGGTCATTCTCTTCACCAGCAAGCTGGCAAGCAATTCCGAAATCATCGCCATCCTGGCGTCGGGAGTATCCTTCAAGCGTCTCCTCCGCCCATACATGATTACCTGCGTGCTGCTCTCAGCCCTCTCCTTCGGGCTTTCAGCTACGTCATTCCCCACGGAACCGTTATCAGGCAGAACTTCGAGACGATGTACAAGAACAAGAAGAAGAATACCAGTGCCGAGAATGTACAGCTGCAGGTAGACAAGGGAGTGATTGCCTATATGCAGCATTACGACAACAGCATGAAACGCGGCTACGGATTCTGTCTCGACAAGTTCCAGGACAAGAAACTCGTAAGCCACCTTACAGCGATGGACATCCAGTACGACACCATTTCCGACAGCAAGTATCACTGGCAACTGAGCAACTGGAAAATCCGCAAGCTCCAGGGCATGAAGGAGCATATTACGAGCGGAGCCCAGAAGGACACCATCATCATGATGGAACCTACCGACCTGGTCTATTCCAAGGGTCAGCAGGAAACCTTCACCAGTCCTGAGCTCCGCGATTACATCTCCAAGCAGATCAACCGCGGTTCGGGCAACGTAGTGCAGTACGAGGTAGAATACCACAAGCGCATCGCCTCTTCCTTCGCCTCGTTCATCCTCACCATCATCGGTGTCTCCCTCTCAGCCCGCAAGCGCAAGGGCGGCATGGGAGCAGCATTGGGCGTTGGTCTTGCGCTGAGTTTCGGCTACATCATGCTGCAGACGGTTTCTGCCACCTTCGCCATCCAGGCCAACTTCCCGCCTGTTCTGGCAGCGTGGCTTCCAAACTTCCTCTTCGCCATCGTAGCCTACTTCTGCTACCGCAAGGCACCGAGGTAAAATCAGAACCGGTTATCATAACCCGGTAATTGGATTTTGAGGGAAAAAGTCAACATTCAACATTCAACATTCAACATTAAAAAAAAATGTATTTCGACGAATTAGATTTAAACGACAACGTGCTCGACGCATTATACGACATGCGCTTCGACACATGCACTCCAGTACAGGAAAAGTGCATTCCAGAGATATTAGAAGGTCACGATGTATTGGGCGTAGCCCAGACCGGAACCGGCAAAACCGCAGCCTATCTGCTGCCAGTATTGAGCAAGCTTGATGACGGCGGTTATCCGAAAGACGCCATCAACTGCGTCATCATGTCACCAACCCGCGAGCTCGCCCAGCAGATAGACCAGGCGATGCAAGGCTTCGGCTATTACCTCCAGGGCGTGAGCAGCGTAGCCGTATACGGCGGCAACGACGGCAACCGTTACGATCAGGAGTTGCGCAGCCTCCGCATGGGTGCCGATGTAGTCATCGCCACCCCGGGCCGTCTCATCTCCCATATCTCTCTGGGCAATGTAGACCTCAGCAAGGTAAGCTTCTTCATCCTCGACGAGGCCGACCGCATGCTCGACATGGGTTTCTCTGACGACATCAAGACCATCGCGGCAAAACTGCCAAAGACCTGCCAAACCATCATGTTCTCGGCAACCATGCCTGAAAGATAGAAGAACTGGCTAAGACCCTGCTCAAGAATCCGGTAGAAATCAAACTTGCCGTCAGCAAGCCAGCCGAGAAAATCAAGCAGGAAGCATACGTATGCTACGAAACCCAGAAGATGACCATCATCAAGGACATCTTCAAGGCAGGCGACCTGAAGCGTGTCATCGTCTTCAGCGGCAGCAAATTCAAGGTGAAGCAACTCGCAGCTTCCCTCCAGCAGATTGGAGTAAACTGCGGAGCCATGCACAGCGACCTGGAACAGGCTGAACGCGACGATGTGATGTTCAAGTTCAAGAGCGGACACTATGATGTTCTCGTAGCTACCGACATTGTGGCACGCGGAATCGACATCGATGATATTGAGATGGTCATCAATTACGATGTTCCTCACGATACAGAAGATTACGTTCACCGCATCGGCCGTACAGCCCGTGCCAACCGCGATGGTAGAGCCATCACCTTCGTGAGCGAAGAAGACCAGTACTGGTTCCAGCAGATAGAGAAGTTCCTGGAGAAGGTGGTAGACAAGATGCCTCTCCCTGAAGGATGCGGCGAAGGTCCTGAATACATCAAGCTTAACAAGCCGAAGAAGAAAGGCGCAAACGGAAGAAACAACAGACGCGGTAACGGCGGAAACGGCGAGGCCGGAAAGAACAGCGCCAAGAACCGCCGACAGAAAGACCGCGACCAGACTTCTCACAAGCGCAAGCCAAACAAGCCAAACGAGCGTCAGGAAAAAGCGCCACGCAGCAACGAACAGCAGCCTCAGCAAGGCAACAAGCAGCAGAACGCAAAGCAGCAGCCTCAGCAGGGCAACAAGCAGCAGAACGCAAAGCAGCAGCCACAGCAGGGCAACAGGCAGCAGAACGCAAAGCAGCAGAATAGAAAGCCAGCCCAGCCAGGCGAGCAGCCAAAGAACAGCAACAGCCAGAAGCGCCGCAATAACAGCAATAACAGCAACCAGCAGCGCCCAGGCACCGAGAACAATGTTCGTCCAGGCAGCAACGGCCGTGGCAGAGGCGTAGCCCAGAAAAAGGGCGACAAGCCGGCTGCACGCAAGCACACCCCTATCGTAAATCCACAGAAGAAAGAAAACGCTGTGAAGACATTCATCAAGCGCATCTTCGGATTCAAGAAATAGGAAATAAATTATCTTTTAAAAAGGAAAGAGGAATGATGAAAGAGCTATCCCTCACCCCGCTCATGACCATCAGCCTCACACTGACGATCGGAATCATCATAGCCAAATGGGGCTATGATGATTTCAACATGCGCTTCTGGCTCATCATCTCCATCATTTCATGCGCCCTTGGCAGCATCATCTTTTTCCTTACTGAGTTCTTAAGCAAAAAAGCTTACTTCAGCAGGAGCCACCAGTTTCTCATCTTCTCCCAATGCGTGATGATTCATTTATGCATCCTGAGCCTTGGGGCTTTTCTTACCTGTAAGCAAATAGCTGATTCCCAAACCTCTACACAACTGAAAAACTGGCAGGAACTGTCTTACCTCACACGGGCAAAAATCAATACCGAACGCTATAAAAGCAATATTGAAAGCAAACTGGTTTCCCTTCACGTAAAACAGCAAGACTATGCAGTCATCGCAGCCATGGCGCTGGGCGACAAGAGCGCACTCGACTCGAACACCCGAAACAGTTACTCCATTTCCGGAGCCAGTCACATCCTGGCAGTAAGCGGACTTCATATAGGCATTATCTTCCAGCTTTTCATCTTTCTGCTAGGCGGCAGAAAGTACTCAGTTTACACCATCATCCTGTCCCTCATCTCCATCTGGACCTACGTTTTTCTCATAGGATTGCCGGCAAGTGCAGTCCGTTCAGCCATCATGCTTTCAGCCTACAGCTTAAGTTTAGCTTTTCATCGTACCGGCCTGCCGCTCAACACCTTAGCCTCAGCTTATATATTGATACTCTTCATCAGTCCGCTCTATCTTTTCGAGTTGAGTTTCCAGCTTTCGTTCCTTGCCGTAGCCTCCATTCTGCTGTTCTTCTCACCCCTTTACTCCCTTCTCCCCATCCGCAGCCGTTTCATCCGTTGGGCATGGGGACTCCTTTGCGTTTCACTGGCAGCCAGATAGGAACCCTTCCGGTCATCGTCTACACCTTCGGCAGAATATCGTGCTATTCACTTCTCACCAATTACATCGCCATTCCCGCAGCAACCCTCATCCTATATCTTGGAGCAGCTTAATTCTGTTCTCCCCACTCACGTTATGGGCGCCCATAGCACCGGTTGTCGCCCCACTCATCAGCCTTACATCAGGCGCCCTGACCAGCATCACCCAGTTTTTGAATACAGCCATAAAACTGATCAGCATGCTGCCCGGAGCAAGCATCGAAAACGTAAGAATCAGTCTGCCTCAGGTAATCGGTCTCTACGCTATCATCCTGCTCATTTATGCCCTATGGCACAGGATAGATAAACAGAAGTCGCCAGAATGCAAGATTCCCTAAAACAGAGATAAAGGCTTAAACCCCGGAAAAAACGTCTCTTATATAATAAGGTGTGCGTACACAAATGCGCTACAAAACGTGGCTAAAAATGTTAAAAAATGACTTTTTTCTACTTTTTCTGCATTTTTCTTTCTTTTTGTTGGTGTTTTCAAGAAAAACATGTATCTTTGCAAGCAGAAATAAAAAATAAGAATTTAAACACAATAAAAGATTAAAGATTATGAAAGCATCTGAAGTAATCGCGAATCTCCAAAGAAGATTCCCAAATGAGCCTGAGTACATTCAGGCAGTTAGTCAGGTTCTCGGTACTATCGAGGAAGAATACAACAAGCACCCAGAGTTTGAGAAAGCAAACCTCATCGAGCGTCTCTGCATTCCAGACCGCATCATCCAGTTCCGCGTATCTTGGGTAGATGATAAGGGCAACGTACAGACTAACATGGGTTACCGCGTTCAGCACAACAACGCGATTGGCCCTTACAAGGGAGGTCTTCGCTACCACAAGTCTGTAAACTTGGGTATTTTGAAGTTCTTGGCTTTCGAGCAGACATTCAAGAACTCTCTTACTACTCTCCCAATGGGTGGTGCTAAGGGTGGTTCCGACTTCTCTCCACGTGGCAAGAGCAACAACGAGGTGATGCGTTTCTGCCAGGCTTTCATGACAGAGCTTTACCGTCACATGGGTCCAGACGAGGATGTTCCAGCTGGTGACATCGGTGTAGGTGGCCGTGAGGTAGGTTACCTCTTCGGAATGTACAAGAAGTTGACACACCAGTTCCAGGGCGTCTTGACCGGTAAGGGTCAGGAGTTCGGTGGTTCATTGATTCGTCCTGAGGCTACAGGTTACGGTAACGTATACTTCCTCTGCAACATGCTCGCTACCAAGGGTATTGACATCAAGGGCAAGACTGTTTTGGTTTCAGGTTCAGGTAATGTAGCCCAGTACACTATGGAGAAGTTGCTCCAGTTGGGTGCTAAGCCAGTTACATGTTCAGATTCAGATGGTTACATCTACGACCCAGACGGAATCGACCGCGAGAAGCTCGATTACATCATGGAGCTCAAGAACGTAGAGCGTGGTCGTATCAAGGAGTATGCAGAGAAGTATGGTGTAAAATATGTTGCAGGTGCTAAGCCTTGGTTTGAGAAGGCAGACATCGCTCTCCCATCAGCTACTCAGAACGAAATCAACGAGGAGGCAGCCAAGGCTCTCATCGCCAACGGCGTAATCGCAGTAAGCAGGGTGCCAACATGCCTACTACTCCAGAGGCTATCAAGGTATTCCAGGATGCTAAGATTCTCTACTCTCCAGGTAAGGCAGCCAACGCAGGTGGTGTTGCTGTATCAGGTCTTGAGATGAGCCAGAACTCTGAGCGTCTGAAGTGGTCTCGTGAGGAGGTTGATGCTAAGCTCCACGACATCATGAACGATATTCACGCTAACTGCGTGAAGTATGGTACTGAGCCAGACGGTTACGTAAATTACGTAAAGGGTGCAAACGTAGCCGGCTTCCTGAAGGTAGCTAAGGCTATGATGGCTCAGGGCATTGTATAAGGCAAGAAAATTAACAATAAACATTGTTTAAAAATTTTAAATTATAGGAAATAGCGGGTCTGTGACAGATCCGCTATTTTTGTGTTTACTCCTTCCCCCACTCCTTCTTTACATTAAAGCAGGGACAGGCTTTGTTGGCAAATTCATTATGACCATGAATCGTGGCTAATGGATATTCCTCCTTCAGCTGCTCGATGAGCGAGCGCATTGCCGCTTTCTGGTCTCGGGTTCTTGTATCCTTCGGCTTACCTTTCTTTGATAAGCCGCCGATGTAGCAAATGCCTATACTGATGGAATTATGGCCCTTGCAATGGGCGCCGACCTCCTCTATCGCACGACCTACATGAATGCTGCCGTCACGATAAATCACGAAATGATAACCTATGCAGCGCATTCCGCGCTCCCGGTGCCAGCGGTCAATATCCGCTACGGTGAAGTTGCGACCTTCCTTGGTCGCACTGCAATGAATGATGATTTCCTTTATCTTACGCATGATATTGAATATTAATTATTGAAAAATAAGCAGATAATTAAGGGGGATTTCGTCAACACCCCAATCCCTGATAAACAGATTGATTCTGCACGGTAGATGCTTTTTCTTCATCCTCTTGAATTCCTCATTCAACAACTGGCAAAATTCATTATAGCATTCTTCTGATTGCGTAACGATTCCGGTATAATGAGACTTGCCAGAATGATACTCTTGTTTCTCAGACGTAGCGGACCGTTGCCAGGCACAAAGCGAGCTCTGCGCCTAACAGTACGAGGCACGTAATGGATCTTAACAGAATAACAGGCTTGATAACAATTTCATATTTTCCTCTTTCATACTTATTTTTCTTCTTTGTCTCCGACACCTTCTTTTGCTTGGTAGGAATGAGAGAAATCTTATAACGTCCTGCTGGCAAATGACGGTTAGGACGTTCTAAGGTGTCGCAGAAAATCTTGCCACCTATAACCATTGTGCCATCCACACTCCATGGAGTGAAGCGACGGCGGAATATATTGATGTTCATGATAATTTACAATTAATAATGAATAATTGGGTCAAGGCCGGCCATTAAGCCTGATTTAAGCACCGAAAAACTTGATGACACTTAGTGACCTTGACCCTTAATAACCCCCCAAAATTATATGGTAGGCGAAACTTTCTGATAATGTCTGTCTGGCAATACGCTGATTAAGCCCTGGCGTTTCCAGTTTTTCAGCATCTGTTTCACTGATTCATGAGTGGCACTTGCCCCCTTAACAGCAACGCTCTGCTGCTCTGCCTGTTCGAAGGTGAAGGTTACGTCCAAACGTTCGAAGATGGAATCATTCTTACCCCGACGACAACGGTCCCAAGCAGATTGGCAGCAATAATCCTTTGATGAGAAAGCCTCTTCAATACGATTACGGAAGAAGTAAAGTGCATTATCCAGCTGATAGTCAGCCAGTACATCAAAGACATTCAGCATGGTTGGTGTCTGCGTCTTTACGAGCATTCCCTTCCACAAATCAGGCGACTCCTTCAGCTGTTTCTCGGCTCCATTGAAACCATGCTTCTGAATCAGCGTTTCCAGAACCTTGCAGAGCATGATGCAGGTCATCATTCTCATCGTGGTTGGACAGATACGGAAACGCTGGCGGGCTTTCACCTTGTCGTCATTTTTCATCGTTTCCAGTCTGATCTGTTCCAGCCATTTTCTACCCTTTTCCTCCAGCTTCGGCAGCACTACCTCACCCGACATCAGCGGCAGAAGATGAGCTATCTGAATAATGCGGTCGCGCTGACGTTCGTTCATCACATACATGTTGTCAGAAAGTGGAGTGAAGGTATTATCGGGCGTTTTTGCCACGATGATACGGCTCTGGAAACCATCCGTATAATTGCTTACTACTCGATAGAGCGCATCAGGCGTTCCGCACATCACCACGTTCCATAACAGTCTGTCTATATGAACATTCACTGCATCCGCACTTCTAGCTTCACGCTCATAGCTTGTTCCGTCGTAAGCCTGTCTCAACATGACTGAAAAGTCGCTCATTGCCGATTTCCACTTCTGCGCTACGGTGTCAGCTTCCGGAGTAAACGAGAAGGCGTGCTTGCCTTCTGTGTTAGCCAGTCGTTCAGCCAGATTCGCCACCGTATTGTTCAGTGTCAAGCATCTTACAGGCAGTTTCGGCTCTTCCGGCTGCTCCTTCTTGTTCTTGGCTGCACGTTTCTTGGCTCGCCATTCATCCTCCTTCTGCTGATACATTTTGTCCATTTCCTTCACTTCCGAAGTCCATGCGTCAATCACGGGGTCAATACTACCCTTGCCAGATGCAAAATCTCCGGCGATGTAGGAGATGAGGTTCAGCGAGTTCATCTTGCCGTGAACGGAAACCTTCACGCCCGTTGCGAGCATTCCGATGGCAG
>ENA-OQDW01000731-OQDW01000731.1-human-gut-metagenome-genome-assembly--contig:-NODE-731-length-13233-cov-5.684114_pt1 | contig 13233 bp, 14 predicted proteins | sample MGYA00242784_ERZ504613 | MGnify/ENA primary metagenome ERZ504613 (study PRJEB26092, sample SAMD00036330) | human gut metagenome | host: Homo sapiens | study: EMG produced TPA metagenomics assembly of... | reverse complement strand
CCTGCCGCCGGTGGTGGCGGAGCGTCGCGAGCGCTATAGGCTGCCGGTATTGCGACCGATGAGCCGAGCTTGCCGCCGGCGTTGCCGGCGTGCAAGGCGTGTGGATGCTGCCGAGGGTGGCTATAACCGCGCGGTGCGTCGTCTGTACGGCCCCGGCACGCCTTGGGGCGCAGTCGCCGAGTGGCAGACGGCAACGATGGAGGAGCTTGAGCAACAGCAGCGCATCAACGAGACGGCGAAGCATCGCGTGGTGGGACTCGTTATCGAGACGCGCCCCGATGCCGTAACGCCGCAGGCGCTTACGCTTATCCGCCGCCTGGGCTGCACCAAGATTCAGATGGGTATCCAGAGCCTCGACCAGCACCTGCTCGATATCAACGAGCGCCGTATTACGGTGGCACAGATCGAGCGAGCGTTTTCGCTTGCGCGCCTGTTTGGCTTTAAGATTCACGCGCACTTTATGCTCAACTTGCTGGGCGCCACGCCCGAGGGTGACAAGCGCGACTACGAGCGCTTTATGACCGAGGGCGCCTTTATGCCCGACGAGGTCAAGGTCTACCCGTGTGCGCTCATCGAGGGTTCGCGCCTGGTGGGCTGTTACGAGCGTGGCGAGTGGCGCCCCTATACCGAGGAAGAGCTGCTCGACGTACTGGCCGATGACATCGTGGTGACGCCGGCGTTCTGCCGCATCAGCCGCATGATTCGCGACTTTAGCTCCGACGACATTATGGTGGGCAACAAGAAGCCCAACCTGCGTCAGCTCGTTGAGAACCGCCTGGCTGCTCGGGGTGACGGTGCGACGGTGCGTGAGATTCGCTATCGCGAGATCAGCACGGCGGGTGCCGACCTGAACGAGTTGGCCCTTGACGAAGAAGTGACGTACGAGACGCCGGTGACGCACGAGCGCTTTTTGCAGTGGGTGACGCCGCAGGGCAAGATTGCGGGCTTTTTGCGGCTGTCGCTGCCCGATCGCGCATTTGTTGCCGCGCATGCGGACGAGTTGCCGACGACGCCGGACGAGGCGATGATTCGCGAGGTACACGTGTATGGCATGGCGGCGCGCGTGGGGGATCAAGGCCAGGCAGCCCAGCACCATGGATTGGGGCGTTTGCTCGTAGAGCGTGCGTGCGAGATTGCCCGGGATGCGGGTTATGCACGCATCAACGTGATCAGTGCGATCGGCACGCGTGAGTACTATCGCCATTTGGGTTTTTACGACCATGGACTCTATCTGCAAAAGGAGCTCTAGATGAACAAGCCGAGTGTTTCTGCCGGCGTCGTTGCCGGCGTTGCTCTGGGAGCCGCGGCGCTTGGTGCGGCCGCCGTCGCTGTTCGCGCCGCCTGCCTGCAGGTCGCGAGGACCCGCAATGGGTTGGCGCGTGTGAAGCGCGTGCACGATGAGAGCGGTGAGGAAGTCCGCGTGTTGGTGCAAGGCAGCGTCTACCAAAGCGCGACCTACGTTGGCGAGCGTTGGGCAGAGCCCGTCTTTGCGTACTATCGTGCGTTTGACGATGTGTTTGAGGCCGAGGATGCCATGCGCGATGCTTATGGTCATGGCATCGACCGCATGCTTATGCTGGGCGGCGGAGGGTTTGCCTATCCCAAGTTCGCGCTGATGTCGCACGAGAGTTTGCGCATGGACGTCATTGAGTACGACGCCGAGATTACACGTCTGGCGCGTCGTTGGTTCTACCTAGACGAGCTGGAGCACGCGGTGGGCGATCGCCTGCGGGTGATTACCGCTGAGGCTCGCTCGTATCTGGGCGTGACGAGTGTGGGGCATCGTCGCTACGATGCGGTCGTGAGCGATTGCTTTGGCGGTGCCGAGCCCGTGCGCGAGCTGGCGACGATTGAGGCGCTGCGTTTGGTGCGGGGCAGCCTGAACCCCGGCGGTATCTATGCGGCCAATATCGTGAGTGCGAACGAGGGGAGCGATGTGACGTTCCTGCGCGGTTGCGTTGCCACGGCGCTCGAGGTGTTTGCGCATGCCTGGGTGGTTCCCTGCGGCGACGCGGAATTTGGCGGCGAGGAGAACTACCTGCTCATCGCCAGCGACGGCGACTATGTCTTCGCCGAAGCCGTGCCTTTTAACGCCGACTTCCTCGGCACCGTCCTTCACGACAAGTAAGTCTCCCCGTACCAAAAAGACTGGTTTTATGTGTGGTCGCACCAGCCGAGAACGCGCTGCTTCATGCCTTCGATGTCGAGCACGCCTTCGGCAAAGCCCTTACGCACGAGCTCTTCGGGAACGAACTCATCGTAACGATCAAAGTAAGGCACTTCGCCGGGATAGACGAGCTCGATGGGATCGAAGTCCTTCTCGGCCTCGGCGGCGAGCACCTCAAAGAACGTCTCCTCGTCGGCCTTCATCTTAAACTGCATAAAGTACGGACGCGACGGATCGAGCCCGCGAAGGCCCAGTTCCGCGGCACACTTAATTTTGAGCATGCGCTCGAGCGCCAAAAAGGCGTAGCTGCCAGCCAGGGGAAAAGTGCCCAGGTATCGCCGCCCAGGTTGATGAGCGGCTTAGTTCCCGCACCCGAAATATCGGCCGTATGACGAGCCTGCGCCAAGCGGGCTCTCGCGTTGCCCATAAGGTACGGATATGTCGCGTGCTCGTTGAGCGCCTTGCGCATGCGCTCGAGTACGTGTGTATTGATGTCACCGGGGCAGTCGCCAAAGTAGGCCGGCACCCGGCCCTTGACCTGCGTGGCAAAGACGGTATGACGCTTCCAGTCCACTTCCTCGACAATCCAGCAGTGTCCGGCGATGGCGATGCGCTCACCGGGCGGTGGCGGATTGACGATCGTGCCCAACTCGGCCGACTCGCTGCGAACGGTGAACTCTTCGTTTTCCTGGAATACGGCGTAGAACTTAAAGTTGTTAATGATGCGCTCGCCCGCGAGACCCACGATGAGCCCGCCACCCTCGGTGACTTGGATATGGTCGATGGTAATGAGGTGACGCAGCAACACGCGATAGTCATCGGCCGAGATGCGATGGAAATAGCTGAGTGTGAGCACGCGCTGGGCAAGCTCTGCCGGCGTGAGTTCGCCGGTGCTGGCAAGCGTCGACATAGTCTGGTGATAGAGCAGACTGTAGGGGAGTCGATCGAGCTCGGGCGGCTCGACCCACTTTTCCTCGCGATAGAGTTGTACGAGTGCGATGCCCTGGAGGAGCTTCCAGGGAATGGTCTCGGGCATCATCGTGCGCGGCTCGGGTTCTTCCTCGCGCATGACGAACCACATCTCGGGCGGAAGATCGCGGCGTCCCGTGCGGCCCATACGCTGCAAAAAGGAGCTGACGGTAAACGGCGCATCGATCTGGAACGCGCGCTCCAGACGGCCGATATCGATGCCGAGTTCCAGCGTAGAGGTGGTGACGGTTGTCTGTGCCTGCTCCTCATCGCGCATGAGTTCCTCGGCCGTCTCGCGCAGCGATGCCGAAAGATTGCCATGGTGGATGAGGAAACGGTCGGGCTCGTGCCGGCTCTCGCAGTAGCTGCGCAGCATGGAGCACACGGCCTCTGCCTCCTCGCGCGAGTTGGCAAAGACCAGGCATTTGCGGCCGCGCGTATGCTCAAAGATATAACCCATGCCGGGGTCGGCGTTGTCGGGCGCCGTGTCGGTGGGGTTGAGAAGCGCCTGCTCGGTCGCACGTGGGATGTCGACTTCGCCCTCGGGGGCCGAGGAAGTGCGACGGTCTTTGGGAGCGGCCTTGCCCCGCGCCTGCTCACGACGTTGACGGTGTTCTTCCTGTGTAAGCTGTCCGCTGTGGCACATGTCTTGTCCGGATGCGGGCAGCGCCGCGGGCGCCGCCGTCTCAATACGCTCGCAAGCAAGCACCTCGGCTTCTTGTGGACCTGTGCCTACGAATCCTCGCTGCTGAGCCTGGGGGCCCGAGTTGTAGAAGTGCTCCATGGAGATGCGCCACACGCGGCGCGGTTCCTCAAAGCGGGGGATGATGCAACCGCGTCCCGTTCCCTGTGAGAGAAAGGCGCCCGTGCGCTCGGGGTTGCCGATGGTGGCAGAAAGGCCAATGCGGCGAGGCTGCACGCCGGCCATGCGCGAGAGTCGCTCGATAAGACAGAGCGTCTGACCGCCGCGGTCGCCGCGCATGAGCGAATGAACCTCGTCGATAACCACATAGCGCAGGTCGCAAAACATGCGCGGGATTGCCATGTGCTTATGGATCAGGAGCGCCTCGAGCGATTCGGGCGTAATCTGTAGGATACCGCTCGGCTTTTTGATGAGTTTGGCCTTGTGTGATTGTGAGACATCGCCATGCCAGTGCCAGACGGGGATATCGGCTTCTTCGCACAGGTCGTTGAGGCGGACGAATTGGTCGTTGATGAGCGCCTTGAGGGGGCCAATGTAGAGGGCGCCCACGCTTGCGGGCGGGTTCTCCCAAAACTCGGTCAGGATGGGAAAGAAGGCTGCCTCGGTTTTGCCGGAAGCCGTTGACGCCGTCAGGAGCACATTGTCCTGTGTGTTGAAGATGGCATCTGCCGCCGCAACCTGGATAGAGCGCAAGCTCTCCCAATCGTGGGAGTAGATGAAGCCTTGGATAAACGGGGCGTAGCGGTCAAAGGCGTTCACGGGGCCTCCTTTCAACAACGAATTTCTCAACGCGGCTGGCAACGGCTTGCTGCATTACTGCTTCAACGTTTGCCCAGATAAAACCCTGCCAAAATAAACCTGTCCCTTTTTGGTAGGTTAGATGGTGAACTCGGCGAAGTTGCGGTCGCCGCCTGCGGTGCCGGTGTCGCCTGTTGCGGCTGCCGGCGCCAGCGCGTCGCCGCCGACGCTTTGCAGCAGCTCGGCCACGTTGGCGTCGGGGTTTTGGCATAGGATGTCGAGCAACTCGATAAAGTCACGAATGACTCGCGCGGCGTCAGGTGCGTGTCGGCTCCCACACGACCGAACTCAATCTTGAGGAAGTCAACCAAGTCGTTTTCGGTCAGCGTGGGCGTCCAGCCAAAGTAGCCGGCGTGAATTTGCATGAGTTTTTCGATCAGCACCAGCAACTCCTCGTAGGTGAGTGGTTGCAGGCGGATGATGGGCGCAAGCATGTCCTTAAGGTCCTCGCGCGCAAAGCGGCCCTGGGCGAGTCGGCTGCGTAGGGCCTCGTAGGAAAACACACCGCGGCGGCGGTCCTCGATGGAGGTCGGCGTGCCACCCATGATCATGCCCAGGTACTGCGCCTTGCCCTGAAGTGTGTCGTTGTACATGGTCAGGATCTTCTCGTAGTTGTACTGGCGCGTGATGGCGTTGGGAATCTTATACAGATTCACGAGCTCGTCGATGAGCACCAGCATGCCCTTGTAGCCGCTGCAAACCAAAAAACGCGCGATGAGTTTGACGTAGTCGTACCAGTCATCGTCGCTGATGATGGTTGAGGACCCAGTTCGGCGCGAGCCTCGCTCTTGGTGCGGTATTCGCCGCGGATCCATTTGGTCACGCGGCTCATGGCCTCTTCGTCGCCCTCGGATACGGCCGTGCGATAGCGGCGAAGCATGCGGGTGAAGTCGAAGCCGTGGACCATCTCCTCGAGCGGGGTCAGTTGGGCATTGACGACCGACTCGTCGACGTTGGCACACGAGGCGACCCAGCGATCCAGAATAAGGTTGAGCGCACCGCCCTCGGGGCGCGTCTTGGTCGATATATTGCGGATGAGCTCGCGGTAGGTGGCAAGGCCCTGCCCCTGACCGCCCTGCAGGCGTCGCTCGGGCGACAAGTCGGCATCGGCGACGACGAATCCCTCGCCCATGGCGTGCGTGCGGATGGTCTGGAGCAAAAAGCTCTTACCGGCGCCGTAGCGACCGACTAAAAAGCGGAAGCTCGCGCCGCCATCGGCGATGAGACTTAAATCGGTGAGCAGGGCGCGGATCTCGACCTCGCGCCCTACGGTGATGTAAGGAAGGCCGATGCGCGGGACCACGCCGCCCTTGAGCGAGTTGAGAATGACGGCAGCGACGCGCTTGGCACGCGGGGTGCTGCGGATGCGGTATCACTCATGGTCTAGGTATCCTCTCACGTCTGCTTCGTAGTCCTCGATAATCTGCGGCCCTGCCGCGCCGAATTCGATAACGGTGTCTCCCACCAGGTCAAAGAGCGCCTCGTTGATGGTATCGACAAGCATGTCCTCACTCTTGCCCGACTGCGCCACCGCCGATGCCGTCTGCGCTGCGTTTTGCTCGAGTAGTGCTCGAAGATAGGCGTCTGCGGCGGGATCGAGTGCGGACGCGGTGTCAGCGGACGTGGGTGCTGGTGCGAGGAGCGGGGCCACGACGCCAAACTGCTCGGTGGAGATGGTCGGCTCGCTAGCCTCGTCCTGCTGCATGGTCGTCGCGACTGGTTCGGCGATCGTGCCGGCCACGGGCTTGGCTTCCCGTCGTTCGGCAACTGTCACCTCGGCATCCGCAAGCGTGCCGTCCTCGCGTTCCTCGTCGATCAAAAGCGCTTCGCGCGTTTGCGCGGCGGCGCTCCGAATGTGTCCCAGCTGACTCAGATCGATATCGATCTTGACGGGCTGGTGTGCGGCATCCCATGAAAGCCATGCCACAATCTCGTCATCGATAATCTTGGCCAGATATTTGGGGACCTTTTCTTCCTTAAGGGGATGGGCGGGGTCCAGCGCCAGGCGCAGGCGTTGGTCGCAGGCGCGCATCATTTCACCGAGCTTGCTGCTCTTTTGCCTACTACCGTGGATACGCATGCATTCCCAAAAGCCGTTTTGGCAACGGTAGATATGGATAGGATCCAGGCGGTATTCGCAGTCCTCGTGGCGCTCGGGCGCAAAGAATACGGCCGAGGCAAACATGGTGTAGGGCATGGCCGTCTCCTCCCCAAATAAGCTCGCCACGATGCCGGTCTTTCGGTGCGTGTCATAGTAGCGCGCCATACGGACATACACGGCGCACGCCACGTGGCGCAGATCGCGGTGGTGGCTGCGGCCGAGCCGCGAGTTACTTAGGTTGTACGTGGAGAGGGCGTTGATGGCGGCCATGAGTCGCTCCTCGCGCACCTCATCGGGCGGAAGGGGGAGCGTGGGTTCGGAGGTTTTGCGACGCTTAGGGGTCTGGCCGGACGGTGCCGGTGCTGGTACAAGGTCTCGTGCCGCGCGCCGCAGCTCGATAAGGGCGTTATCGAACATGACGGTTTTAGAGTCGCGAAGCAGCTTGGGGTCGAGCCCGTGGAACACGGCGTAATCCTGCAGCCACACGCGTGCAAACCGGTCGATGCCGGGCTCAAAGGCGCGGTAGGCATCCCAAAAGGCCTTGATCTTGTTAAAACCATCGAGCGGGTCATCTACGCCAATGCCGCAAATCAACTCATAGAGATACAGAAAGGCAAACGAGTCGATGTCTCCTCGATATTTCCGCGGCGCACTTGGCACGCCAGGTAAAGTAGCCGCGCAACTGTCGATCGCTCATGGCATTGTAGGTGGGAAAGTACGACTTAAAGGTGCCGTTGTAGGGGCAGTCGTCCTCAAAGTCGGCCATCAGCAGGCCCTGGCGGTAGAAAAGCTCGGCTTCCGAAAGCCAACGACCCGCGCCGCCCTTGGGGTCATCCTGCCAGCGCGATATCTCGCGCATTTTGCGGTACTGGTCGGGGAGGAAATTCTGCATCTGTCGGCCGGTTTTGAGAATCGGCTCGTCTGCGTAGATTTCGTTTGAGAAGCGGGCGGACTGATGGGTCCGGGCCTCGGCCATAATGCGCTCGATGAGCATCTTGATGTCCTGGTCGGCCACCGCTTCTCCTCTCCTAACGCAGCTTCGGTGACCTCATATCATAGCACAGCATCAAACAGGTGTTCGAGATACTGCTGCGTAGATAGATTTAGAACAGGAGGGCGTAGATGACGGCGATGACGACGGAGGGGAGCATATTGGCCGTGCGGAAGGTCTGAGGACGGATGAGGTTGACGCCGACGCAGAAGATGAGCATGGAGCCTACGAGCGAAAGGCTGTCGAGGGCTGCCGTGGTCATGATGGGGGAGAGTGCGCCGGCAAACAGCGTGATCGTCCCCTGGAACACGGCGACGGGCAGGGCGGAGAAGATGCAGCCGCGGCCAAGCGAGGCCGTCATGGTGCAGACGATGATGCAGTCCAGTGCGCCCTTGAGGCAAGCGTTGACCAGTCGCCGAGCAGGCCGTCCTGGATCGATCCCACAATGGCCATGGCGCCGATGCACACGGTGAGTGAAGTCGAGACAAAAGCGTTGGTGAACTCGTTATCGCCCTCACTGCCAGTCTTGCGCTTGAGCCATTCGCCAAGGTTCTCGATGGCGGCTTCCAAGTTGACGGCCTCGCCGATGAGCGAACCGAGCGCAAATGAGACGATGAGCATGGTGGTACCGGTGGTCGACAGCGCCTTTCCATCGATGATGAGCATCTTTTGCATGGTGCCGCCCAGGCCGATAAACAGGACGCACAGCCCCGATGCTTTCATGAGCGTGTCTTGGATGCGCGGTGTAATGAAGCGGCCGCCCGCTAATCCCAAAAGACCGCCCGCAACTAAAAGCGCAACGTTGATGATTGTTCCCAAGCCCGGCATGAGCCTCCTGTATTGATGCCAACGTGGCAATCGTAGCAGAACGAAATGCGAGGCACATCGCGACTCATCTAATACGTTATATAAGTGGTATTAGGAATGATGCGCAGCATTTAAGCCTCAGGTGGTTGTCGGGACATAGGGGTAGTAGTCAAAGCGCAGTGTCATAAGCCGCTGCGGGGATTCAATAGCCGCGGCGATGATATTGGCATCGCGGGCACGATCAAACCCTTCGAGTTCGATCTGATACGAGACGTCTTGCATAATGTCCAGACGTCGCCAGGCTAGAAGTGTGTCGCCATCGAATTCCAAGGTCTTGCCTCCGTCTGGGGCAACGGCGTATAGACGCAGTTTAGCGGTGGTTGCAGGGTCGACAACCGTGACCTTTTTAATTTCGTTTCGAGTATTCTTGGCGCCCAACAAGGTGAGCAGTGTTGGGGCCACGACCTCGCCCGATGGCAAAAAGACGACTTCGATGGATTCGGGAAATGCGATGATGGCCGACTTGCGGACGGGCTGATTGGCGGCGGCAACTTCGATGTTTGCAGCATCGATGACCTCTGTGTGGTCGAGGGCGGCAAGCACGCAGCAGTTACCTTCATCGATCTCCTGAGGATCAGCAAGTCCCAGACTGTCCGCGAGCTCGGGATCGTTTGGACCGGTAGCGGGCTCATTCGGTGCTTCGAAAGAAGCTGGGACGCTGTTTGTCGGCGACGGCGTGTCGCCCGCACCTGCTTCTTTGTCCGTGCTCTCTTCTTGTATGGTTGCGTTGATGGGTTCGTCGTTTGAGGGGAGCGTCTTGGCGTCAAGCGCGGAGGGGACAATCCCGATGGCTCCGGATCCGTTCCACTCCATCTCGAGAAGCGCCGGGTCGGCAAGAATGCGTTGCCTGCCTAGCGTGTGGGTATCGATCGCAATAGGGCCTGCCTCCGTCCCGCGCGTAAGGCTGAGCGATCCGGCCGGCTTCTCGAAATGAGCGTCTGTGTCTTTGGTGCTGACGGCGTAGAACAGCAGGGACGCTTCTCCCGCCGCGATGGCATCGGTACCGGCTTTGGTCAGCCGCAACGATGCGTGAATGAGAGGGTGGGCTGCGCATCATCTGCATTCGCGGCGGCGCAGCCAGACATATACCGCCTCCTTTCTCAAAAAACGTACCGTCGAAGGCGACCTTCGCTCCGTTCGCCGAGTCATCGACCGAAGCGATGTCGATGCGCAGCTCTAAATTGCATGGATCGCCATCCGCATCGAGCACAACCGAGCGCCACGTGCAGACGGCGCACCCCGCCTGGGAGCCGTTTGCCTTGTTCGAACGCTTGATATCCACGACTATCGAGCCGTCCGTATTACGACGAAGGCATCCCGAGGTTGAGATTGCGGCTTGTGCGATCGAAAAACGCTTACACGCAATGGCGCTCGACGGATTGGTGCGGAGCTTAGAGCTGCTGGTAAGGAGTCTGCCATGACGGGAGTCGCCCAAGCGGCGACGGGCGTTCCGGTTGCGAGCGCGCCGCAGAGTGCGACGACGGGCAAAAGGTTCTTTGATGCCATGGGGTCTCCTTAGCTAATTTAGTGCGGCCTGTCCGTGTTTTGTTTCTGGCTGCGTTTGATGTGCAGACCGAGGCCGGCGGTCCCCGCGCCTGCTGCTGTGGCGCCTGCTGCCAAGAGCCATCGTCTGTCGCCTGTCTGCGCCAACGGTTCCTCGCGGTCGCCGCGGTCGAGCTCCGAGAGGTCGACCGTCACTTGCGTGGCGGCCTGCGCCTGTTCTTGCTGGGCAAAGGCCATGGCTGGCCCAAACGCTAGGATGCTGACGGCGGCGGCCAGGGCGACAGCCTTATGCCGTGTGCGCACCGGGCTCGACCGTCCAGGTGATCGTTGCAACCTGATCGCCTTCGCCGGTTACGCGGAAGATGTCGCGCGTGACGCGGGCGACGTTTCCGCTTGTCTTGAGCTTAATTTTGTCCTTGCCGCCGGCAATGCCCTGGTAGCCCATGTCGAAGGCTGCATTCTTGGAAAGATCGAGGCCCGTCCCCTGCATTGCGGCGCTGGCGTTCTGGAGCGCGCCGTCGGGGCCAACCTTAAAGTCGATGGAGTTCTGTGCGGTTCCGGCTTTGGCGTCGGCAGCAATGGTCCAGGTGTTCATGGCGTCGATCTTCATGTTGGTGACATGGATGCCGTAGGCCGAATGATTGTCGATGGTGGTCGCGTCTTCTGAGGGGCCCTGAAGCGTGCCGTCGGCCTTGGCGACGAAGGGAATAACCGTCGGAACTTTGAACTCAACGTTGTCGATCTCGGTCCTGACCATTACTTTCGTGGTTCCAACGCGCCCGGCTGCCATAGCTGGCGTCGGGGCGGCGCCCATTGCGAGCGCGAGCGCGAGCCTGCGCCCACGACGAGCGCTCTGGCTCCGTTCATGTTCCTGGTGATGTCCATGGTCGTTCCTTTCTATTCGCCGCGGGCCGTCCCCGCGATGATTGGACGAATGCTGGTGAATTGCGTGCGGTGCCGCGTCGGCCGGAAAAGCTAGTTCTCGGCTTGCTCAACCCGCACCTTGACACGTGTCGGATTGCCGTGGCTGTCGAGGGTCTTGGCATCGAGTGCCTGGATCTCGATGTACGCCTCGCCTTCTTTGATGTCGCCGGCGGGGCACGTTTCGATTGTCTTGCCGGTCTCGACCACACCGGATTCGTACATGGTCTCGTCGTTTTGGATGACGCGGAATCGCTGGGGAAATTTATTGTCTTGGACGTTTTGCACGTTGACGCGCAGCTTGCCGTCCTCCTGCAGCTGAGCGACCGGTGCGACCGAAATCGTCATCATGTTGTCGCGGACGATGGCGTCGAGCTCATCTTGGATTTCCTGACGCGTTTTGCCCTCGGCCGTCGTAACCGAAGCGCCCGCCTCGGGTACGGGCTGCGACTGCCAAGCGTATAGTCCTACGGCGACAAGGCACAGACGATGGCCAAACAGGCAAGGATGAGCTTCTTGTGACGACCCAGGCCTGCAAAGTGGGGTGGCTTCTTCGCGCTCATGCGGCATCCTTGGCGGTATAGATGCGCGCAAAGGTGGACGGGTTCGCTCCAAAGAGCATGTGAAGCATCAGGCGGCGTGAGTAGACAAGCTCGTCGAAGTCGGGAGGGAGCTCGATGTCGTGGATATGCGCGATGCGGTGGGCGAGCGCGAGAACGACTCGGGGTCGCAGATCACATCGGTGGTAACGTGGTAGACCGTCGTATCGGGGAATGCCTCTTCGTCGAAAGGCAGGAGATGGGGATCGTCGTCGACTTCGATGACGATGCCGTACTGGGGCCAGTAATATGCCATGGGAACCTCCCTGCTTCTGGGGCCAAAACTTCTGTCGGTTTTGGCTGTCGATGCCGACGGTATCAGCACTACTTGACCAATTGCTGACCAAATGCTTGACGGATTGGTGTCTCCGCAGGTAAAAGGCGGCAAAAAATACTCCAACTTTTTTCAAGCGACAATCGCGCGGTCGGCGACGGCGGGGCCATATGTGTCAAAAGCATCGTCTGCCGAGGAAATCAAGCCGCTCGCCGAATTGCACGAACGTAAAAATCGCCAATTATGGAGACGGTCTCGAACACGTCGACGAAACGATGCGGTAACATCTCCCTGCAAACACTGTAGTTAGCTAAAGGGGGAGTTCGCGTGTCTGCAACCATCAAACCCTTCACCGACGAGTTCGAAGAGTATGGTCGCGATGAGTCTCGCGCATCGGGCGAGGCCTCGAGCATCTCGTTTCCGACAACGGAAGACGAGGTCCGTGCCATTTTGGAAAAGCTCCATGCCGAGCGTGTCCCGGTAACGGTTCAGGGCGCCCGAACCGGCCTTGCCGCCGGTGCCGTGCCCCACGGCGGGCATATCCTCAATACTTCCCGTATGAATCGCTACTTGGGCCTTCGCCGCGATGAACAAGGCCAATTTCTGCTGCGCGTGGAGCCGGGCGTTGTGCTCTCGGAGCTGCGCAAGCAGCTGAGCAAGAAGGTGCTGCCGACTGCTGGTTGGGACCAGGCATCGCTTGAGGCCTACGAGGAGTTCCAAGAGGCCCCCGAGCAGTTCTTTCCCACCGATCGGGGGTGCGGACAGAAAGTTGGACCGCGGGGCGGCCGGACTGGAGGTTCGCATGTACAGCAGGGAGAAGGTCGAGCTCTTCCTCCTGGCGACGGAGGACGGCATGGGGCCCACCGCCGCCGCGGAGTTCGCGGGGGTCACGGTGAGCGCGGCCAAGAAGTGGGCGACGGGGCACCTCCCGCGCAGCTACACCGGCGGGGGCTGTAGAATCGTGGCGAGGAAACCGCCACGGAAGGAGGCCAGCTTGGGCCCCGACAAGTCGATCTACGCCCCGCCCGCGACCGGCCCGCTCGCCGGACTCAACGAGGACCAGATAGAGAACCTGCTGCTCAGGGCGGTGTTGGCCGACCTAAAAGCGGAAGGGTGGGACCCGGCTTCGATCTCGAACAGGAGCAAGTGCGAGCTCGGCGAGAGATTGAGGCGGCGACCGCCCTGCCCCTCCGCTCGATCACAGGTTTCTTGAGGATATCGAAGAGCTCCTATGAGTACTGGAGGCCCCGCGTCGCCGCGCCGCGCGACCGCGACGCCGACATACGCGACCGCGTGGTGCGCATCTTCCGCGAGGGCTCGGGGTGCTGGGGGTACCGCAC
>ENA-OQDW01000730-OQDW01000730.1-human-gut-metagenome-genome-assembly--contig:-NODE-730-length-13248-cov-1.904428_pt1 | contig 13248 bp, 19 predicted proteins | sample MGYA00242784_ERZ504613 | MGnify/ENA primary metagenome ERZ504613 (study PRJEB26092, sample SAMD00036330) | human gut metagenome | host: Homo sapiens | study: EMG produced TPA metagenomics assembly of... | reverse complement strand
CCAACCGGAAAAATCCGCTGCCCCTGGAAAAAGCAGCATAGCCAAAAGAAAATATAGCAGAACTGTAAAATATAAAAGAGTTTGTGCCAACGTTTTGACACAAACTTAGCAGATTACTATTCAGCTGATACCTATTCTGAAAGATGTAAACAACTTGTTTCTTAGATAGCCTTATAAATATGCTACTACTTATTACAGTTCATTTGGAAATGTTATTCTCACTTTTATTCCTCCGCTTTTTCACTTGCTCCACTGCTTCAGATATGATTCCCTTGTTTTCAAAACGCTGCGTGTAATTGGTATAATCCGGGTGAATACGTTCGTAAGTTGGGTCAGTGAATAAGGGACTCGTAATAATGTGGTCCGCAGTCGAACGGTTACAGCAGAAAACAATATTTTCAACTCCAGCCAGTCTGGTCAATGCTTTCACATCCGTATCATGCGGCTGTAGTGTCATCGGATCTGTAAAAAAGAACAGATAGTCTATTTCTCCTTCTACGATCCGCGAACCAATTTGCTGGTCACCTCCTAAAGGACCAGATTTCAGGATTGTGATATCCCATTTGATTTCAGGATGTTTTTCTTCAAGGGCTTTTTTAATTAGTGTACCGGTTGTACCCGTACAATAGAATTTATGTCCTATCAGACGTTCCGAGTTCCAGAGAACCCACTCTATCATGTCTTTTTTCATTGCATCGTGTGCAACAAGCCCAATTCTTCGAACAATTGTTTTCATAAAGCTAAATTATTTTTATATGATAAATTATAATAACAAGAAAAAACTAATTCTATTGAAGGCCGGAGGATGACCGGATAAGTCTGAGCAATTCTTTGTTTGCCCGGCTATCCATGATGGTTTCCCGTTTTTCTTCAAAAAGATTGAGTGTTGTGGAGCATTCCCCACAGATGTCAATGCCCACTACCTGTTCTTTCTGAAGAATAACAGCCAGCAGTTTCTCCAATTCCCATAAGCTGAGAGAACCTTGATCCCAGTTTGTTGCTGCCGAAGCCGGATTCAAGACATCCTTGTCTATGGAAATGTAAACCGGCCCGTTGATATGTCCGGAAGAAAAGTCCTGCCAACCTCTTCGTGCATGAGCGTAGTTTCACTGTAAAACCGGACTTGTCTTTCATATCCTTTCGGCACAGCCTGTATCAGTTTGTCTGAAGCACCTACGATAATTACTTTCTTGCAGTTGTTGTTATGGTCCAATATATCCTTTACCCAACTTCCGCAAGAAAGTATGTTGTCAAACAACGGTGGCTGCATATCGGGATGGTGGTCGAACACAATCAGCGAAAACGGAGTTTCGAGTTTGTCTGTCCAGAATTTAGTCAAATAATGATAATTGCCTGAATCGATGAAATGGACTCCCTCCGCCGGATAATCAGCAATCATCCGCTTCAAAGCCAAAGTACCATCCCTGTCACAGTAGCCCTCTGTACCATAAAGATGACGACAGTCCAGCCATATAAACTTATTGTTCCGGGCAAACGCCTCGTAGTCATACACTCCCGTGAAGTTCATGATGATGATCGGCCATGCTATCCGTTTATCTGTTTTTTGATTTTGCCCGCTCATACGTTGTTTTTGCATATCCTTTTACTGTTCATTAAAACCATCGTACATAACAGAAATCTTGCCGGTGAGGTAACAAAGCATTCTTGGGATACATACGGAAGGCCTGCTTGAAGCTTCCGGCGTTGAAAATGCCGGATGTCGCCTTAAAGGTATATAAATTCCCATTCTTGGAAACCGGCGAAAGGGGAATTACCTCATATATGTGATCCTGACCGCCTTCATGCCTGATAATGACCGATTCTATTCCGATTGCGTCATCCAGGCCTTTCTCATCAACGACAACCGTCACCTCATATTCCTTTCCGGCTTCAATCGTGGCATTCAGCCGTTCCCAGCCTCTATGGATTTGATTTCTATGGCATCCCATCTGCTCCGGACGTTTGCTTTCCAGTCAGCCATCATTTTCGCCTTCGCAAAGTTGTCGGCTGCCAGAATGTGGAAATGCTCTGACAGTTTGTTATAGAACCTGTCATAGTAGTCGTCCAACTGTCTTTTCATGGTAAAATGGGGAGCGATTTGTGCGATTGAGTTCTTGATATACTTGACCCAGTTTTCCGAATAGTTCTTCCCCCCATGCTCGTAATATAGTGGCAGGATGTCATGCTCCAACAAATAATAGATGCTTCGGCATCCAGCTGGTTTTGGTACTGTTCATTCTGATAAGTCCTTTTATCAGTCAGTGCCCATCCAGCATCCTTACGGTATCCTTCATACCACCAACCGTCCAGCACGGAGAAATTAAGCACACCGTTCATCAATGCCTTCTCGCCCGACGTACCCGAAGCTTCTGCCAACCGCATAGGGGTATTCATCCAGATATCCACACCCGAGATAAGATGGCGCGCCAGGTCCATGTCGTAATTCTCCAAGAATATGATTTTACCTAAAAATTCCGGGCGCCGGGATATTTCCACGATTTGCTTGATCACGTCCCTGCCCGGCACCGTCATTGGATGGGCTTTGCCTGCAAAGATGAACTGTACCGGATATTTCGGATTATTCACGATTCTAGCAAGTCGGTCTATATCCGTGAACAGAAGATGAGCCCTCTTATATGTAGCAAAACGGCGTCCGAAACCTATTAGAAGGGCATCGGGATTGAATCTCTCAAAAATGGAAACGCTCAATGCCGGATCAACCTGACTCCTAAGCCAGTCCTTGCTGCATTTGCTTTTGATATAGTCCAGCAATTTTGCTTTCTGTTTTAACCGGGTATTCCATATCTCTTCATCTGGATGCCATAGACAGCCTCCCAGATTTTCTGATTGGACTGGTCGCAGAAAAAGTTCTCATCAAAATTGTCCTTGAAAAGCTTTTTCCATTCTGCCGCACACCAGGTAGGCAGATGTACCCCGTTGGTTACATAACCCACATGGTTCTCTTCCGGGAAGTATCCCTTCCAGATCGGCGCAAACATTTGCTGGGATACCGATTTATGCAACTTGCTGACACCGTTTACCTCCTGGCAGGTCTTGCAGGCGAAGACAGACATGCAGAAACGTTCCTCCTTGTCTCCCGGATTGTGACGCCCGAGATCCATCAGGTTATCCCAGGTTATACCCAACTTGCCAGGATATCCCTTCATATATTTATTGAAAAGCCCTTCGTCAAAATAATCATGACCAGCGGGTACGGGAGTATGTACGGTATAAAGTGAGGAAGCACGTACCAGCTCCATGGCCTGCCCGAAATTCAAACCGCCATTTATGTAATCACAAAGCCGCTGGATATTGATCAATGCGGCATGCCCCTCATTACAGTGATATACATCCTTCGTTATACCCAAAGCTTTCAGCGTCATCATCCCGCCTATGCCAAGCAGAATTTCCTGTTTTAGCCGATTCTCCCAGTCACCTCCATACAGATGGTGAGTGATAGGGCGGTCAAACTCGCTGTTGAGTTCATTGTCCGTATCCAGCAGATAAAGGGGAATACGCCCCACACTGGCTTTCCAGACATTGGCATGTACCACAAAACTGTCGGCATAGGGGACGTGGATTACCAGTTGTTTCCCATCCGGTTGCATTACCTTTTCAATCGGGAGCTGCCCGAAATTCTGCGCTTTATAATTGACTGTCTGCTGGCCGTCCATGGAAAGCGACTGGTCAAAATAACCGTAACGGTACAAAAGTCCTATGGCACAAAGGTCCACATTGCTGTCCGACGCCTCTTTCAGGTAATCCCCCGCCAACATTCCCAAACCGCCGGAATATATCTTAAGAACTTCATCCAAGCCGTATTCCATGCTGAAATAAGCTATTGACGGGCGCTGGTGGTCCGGTTCCACATCGACGTATTTTTTGAAGGCGGAATAGACGGCATCCATTTTATAGACAAAGTTCTCATCATGTGCCAGCGCTACCAGCTTCTCATAATTCATCCGCTCCAGAAGCAATACCGGATTCTGTTCCACCTCTTTCCAAAGTTCCGGGTCCAAATCACAATACAGTTTCTTTGCGTCATCATTCCATGTCCACCAGAGATTATGTGCGATTTCTGCAAGTTTCCGCAGTTCTGCAGGAAGATGTGAACCTACTGTAATCTCCCTCCATTGAGGGGTATTTACATTATAACTTGAATATTCCATGACATTTTATATTAAATAAGTCCTAATCTTTATTCAGTCCTTTTATTATTTTTCGTTTACCGACAATCCATACCGTATCATTCTCCTTGAAAATTGTATCAGGGTCTGGATTCATAATATTCACGGTACTTCTCTCTATTCCGATAATGATACTATCCGATATGTCTGCCCTCCCGGATCGTCTTTCCGATCAATGGTGAACCTCCTTCGACAGGAAATTGCCCTATTTCCATCTCATCCTGCGAGGATGTTCCGTTCCCGTCCCTTTCTACCTCCTTTTGTTCCATGGATGTTCGGAAGCTTTCCAACTGCCGGTCCGTACCTACGACCGTAACCTTGTCATATGGATAGAGATGTTCTTTCCCTTGTGGTATATCCAGGCGTTTTTCTCCACGGGTGATTGAAATCACATTTATCTGAAACAAGGTGCGTAGGCTGCTTTCTTTTAATGTTCTGCCCACATATATGGAATCAGGGGATACTGTGAAATCCGCCAAATGTAATTCCTTGAACGGGATATTGCCGCCAAGGGTGGAGCCTGTATCACTTTCTGTAGAAAGTCCATTCCCATCCGTCCCTTGAAAGTTTGCCATAAATTGTCTCTCTATAGTCAGCGACCGTTTTTTGATCCGCTTGGAAAAATAAATGACGGCAATGATAATGGAAGAGACTACCAGCCCGGCTCCCAAGGCAACATTGAAAAGATGGGTAATGATACTCATCATGATAATCGTGCAAATCAGTATTTTGACAAGTACTATTGATACCAAAGGCCCTCTGTTGAACTTGTTGTCCGTCCAGAGTTTACGGAACTCGGTTGAATTGTTCTTTTTCATGATGATGGCCCACAGAAACGGGGATATGACAAGAAAGATGATGACGAAGCCCAACAAGTTCCCTTCCATTCCCGGCAGACTTTTCCTAATCAAAGGATGTACATAGGAAAAATATAAAGTGATGAAAAAAACGCATACGACCAGATAGAGTGTGACAGACACCAGCATAGACCGGATCAGTTTATGCCAAGTACCCTGGTGTTTTACAGTCATTGCCCCGGACGTATAGTGTACGAGATAATCTTTCAGGGATTCAGGCAGATGGCTGTCTATAAACCGGTATGCAGGTTCCGAAAGCCGTATCATATAGGGGGTAAGAAAAGTCGTTATGACAGATACGGCCACTATCACCGGATAGAGATACTTGTCCGTGACATTCAGACTGACGCCTAAAGATGCGATGATGAATGCGAACTCACCGACCTGTGTCAGTGAAAAGCCGGACTGTATGGCTATTTTCAACGGTTGGCCGGAAAGCAGGATACCAAAGCTCCCGAATAGTACCTGGCCGGACAGTACCAGCAATGTCAGGGTGAGAATAGGGACAGCATATTCCCACATCATGGCAGGATCGATCATCATTCCCACCGACACGAAAAATATGGAAGCGAACAGGTCTTTTACCGGCTGTACGATATGTGCGATTTTTCCCGCTTCAACGGTCTCTGCCAGCAGGGACCCCATGACAAAGGCTCCCAATGCGGCAGAAAATCCCGCTTTTGTCGCAATCATCACCATTCCCAGGCAAAGTCCCAGAGAGGTTATCAATAAAATCTCGTTGCTGGTGAAACGGCGTATCTTCTTCAGCAGGGTAGGTATCAGATAGATACCCAATGCCGACCAGAAAATCAGGAAAGCGGCCAGCTTCAATATACTTTCCAGCATCTCCTTCCCTTCAAAATGTTTGCCTACCGCCAACGTGGAAAGAACAACCATCATCACTACCGCCACCAGATCTTCGATAACAAGAATCCCCAAGACAATGCCAGTGAATTTCTGTTGGAGAAGTCCCATGTCATTGAAGCCTTGAATACGATGGCCGTGGACGACATGGACAGCATTCCACCCAGAAAAATACTGCTCATGTGGGAGAACCCCATTGCATTCCCCGCCATATAGCCTATGAACATCATGCCACATACAATAGTGACAGTGGCAACGATAGCCGTAATGCCCACATTTATCAATTTCTTGAACGAAAAGTCCAGTCCCATCGCGAACAGCAGAAAAATGACACCGATGTCCGCCCATATTTTGATATTGGCAGGATCGGAAACAGTCGGGACCAGAGAAACGGAAGGACCCGCCATAATACCGGCTACAATGTAGCCCAATATGACCGGTTGCTTCAGCCACTTGAAAATGACGGTTACAATACCGGCAATAATCAGAATTATGGCAAGATCCGATATTAAGGGAGCAACTTCTGACATATTAACGGTTATTTTAGATCGATAATTCGTTAAGGACCCGGATCAGGCTTTTGTCAATAGGCTTGTCCTTTTTGATTGCCTGGACAAAAGGAACATAAACAATCTCGTTGTTCCGTATGCCTATCATAACATTTCGCTGGCCTTCCATCAAGGCCTGGATTGCGGCTTCACCCAGCCGGCTTGCCAGTATGCGGTCATTGGCACTCGGAGCGCCACCCCGTTGCAGATGGCCCAGGATAGAAACCCTGACATCATACCCGGGATATTCCTTCTTTACCCGGTCGGCGTAATATATGGCACCTCCATTCTTGTTTTCAGGACTTTCGGTCACAATTACGATGCTGCTGTTTTTCGTCTTTCTGAATCCGCGCCCGATGAATGTTTCCAACTGGTCCACGTCCGTCCTGTCCTCCGGGATGATGGCCGCTTCAGCACCGGAAGCTATTGCGCTGTTTTGTGCCAGGAAGCCCGCATCACGCCCCATCACTTCGACAAAGAAGATACGGTCATGGGAGGTTGCCGTGTCCCTGATTTTATCCACGCATTCCACAATGGTGTTCAATGCCGTATCATATCCTATGGTAAAATCGGTGCCATATAGGTCATTGTCAATGGTGCCGGGCAATCCTATGCACGTCACATCATACTCCTCCGCAAAGATCCGGCTCCCGTCAGGGAACCGTCTCCACCGATAATTATCAATGCATTGATGTTCTCTTTCCGTATGACCTCATAAGCTTTCTTGCGTCCTTCTGGAGTGGTGAAAGTTTCGGAGCGGGCTGTTTTCAGTATGGTACCTCCCCTCTGGATAATGCTGCTTACGTCTTCCGTAGTGAGTTCTTTCACTTCACCGGCAATCAGCCCCTCGTAACCTCTATAAATTCCTTTCACTTTAAATCCGTTAAAAATAGCGGTGCGGGTCACGGCACGGATAGCCGCGTTCATTCCTGAAGCATCCCCTCCGGAAGTCAGAATTCCAATATACTTGTTATCCATAATTTGTTTTTTATATTTAATTAATCAGGCAAAATCAGAAAGCAACTGTTTTAGCCTTTTTCTGCTATAAAAGATACGGCTTTTTATCGTACTCAGTGACACTCCTATCTTTGCGGCTATTTCCCGATATTTGACCCCGGAGACATACAACATAAAAACAACATAATATGCTTTAGGCAATGTTTTAAGGGCTTCCCTTATCTCTTTTGCATCATGCCCGTTATCCACGAAAATGAAAGAGCCGTCCCTTAACAGAAAATGAGATTCAGGTTCGGATAATACATATAAATTCCCTCGTATTTTCTTTGCCCGGCAATTATTGATAAAGGCATTGCGCATGATGGTATACATCCAGCTTTTAAAATTCGTGCCGGGATTAAACTTATCCTTATTATCCAACGCCTTCAACATTGTTTCCTGCAACAAGTCTTCTGCTTCATCCTTGTCAGCAGTCAGTTTATATGCAAAACAATGCAGTTCATTCTGAAGGGCTACCAGCGCTTTATCGAAATCAAATCCTCTCATTATATTTATTTTGGAATTCAAATATCCGGGTGAAGGCATTCCCTGATAATAAGAAATGCCTTCTGTAGAGTCTCATCAAGATATCTTATTTGACATCAATAGTTTTGGTGGTTTCCTGAACCTTCTTATCTACAACTTTGGGAATATCGATAAACAGGACCCCATGTTCCACCTTGGCCGAGATTTTATCTTTTTCCACATTATCCGGCAGCAGGATACTCTGCTGGAATCTGGAATAGGAGAATTCACGGCGCAGGTATTTTCCGTCTTTCTTCTCCTCCTTTTTCTCGTCCTTTTTTTCCATGCAGATTACCAGATTGTTACTTTCATCCACGCTTACCTTAAAATCGTTCTTGGTCATTCCCGGAGCTGCCAGTTCTACTTTGTAGTCCTTTTCATTCTCAATCACATTGATGGCTGGAGCCGTAGCGTTTGCTCTTGCCATCCATTCATTGTCAAAGAAATCGTTAAAAATACTCGGTAACCAATTCTGGTTTGTTTTTACAGGTACCATTTTTACCTCCTCTTTAAAAGTTAATAATTAAAACTTAAAAAAAAGCATCTGCTTGATAGACAGATTTTTATTTTTTAGCCATCCCTTGTTTGGCCACTGCTTCTGCCCGTTTCCGTATCTCTTCCGGGTTTCCAAGGTAGTAGTCCTTGACAAGAACCAGCCTGTCGTCAAATTCAAAGACATAGGGAACCGCCGTAGGCAGGTTCAGGTTGGAAATATCCGTATCGGAAATCCCTTTGAGATGCTTGATGATTCCGCGCAGGCTGTTGCCATGGGCGACTACCAGCAGGCTGTCCTTATACATCAATGCGGGAAAGATGATGCATTCCCAGTAAGGCATGACACGCCCAATAGCATCTTTCAGGGATTCCGTACGGGGAAGTTCCCTATCTGGCACACCGGCATAGCGGATATCCATGCCCGGATTACGGGGATCATCTTTGCCTACCGGAGCGGGAGCCACGTCATAGCTTCTTCGCCAGATGTGTACTTGTTCTTCACCATATTGGACCGCCGTCTCACTCTTATTCAGTCCCTGAAGCATACCGTAATGCTTCTCGTTCAGCCGCCAGGTCTTTTCAACCGGAATCCAGTCTTCATCCAGCCGGTCCAGGACACAGTTCAACGTTTTTACGGCACGTTTCAAGTAAGAAGTGTAAGCTGCCTCAAAAGAAAATCCGGCCTCCCGTAATGCATCGCCTGCCTTGCAGGCTTCTTCGACTCCTTTCTCGCTTAAATCCACGTCCATCCATCCGGTAAAACGGTTTTCTTTGTTCCATAGGCTTTCGCCATGACGTAATAACACTATTCTTTTCATGAATACTTCTCCTTTATGCAATGGTTATTGAAGAATCCAGATATACGTCCTGAATGGTGTTCAGAAGTTGAACTCCGTCTTTCATCGGTTTCTGGAAAGCCTTACGACCGCTGATCAGCCCCATACCACCTGCACGCTTATTTACTACTGCCGTTACGACAGCATCATGCAGGTCGGATTCCCCATGGGATTCACCGCCCGAGTTAATCAATCCGACACGTCCCATATACCATTCGCCACCTGATAACGGCAAAGGTCTATCGGATGGTCAGTGGTCAGTTCCGAATACATACACTCGTTTGTCTTTCCGAATCCGATAGCCTTGAAACCGCCGTTATTGGATGGGAGCTTCTGCTTCACGATATCGGCTTTAATGGTAACCCCGATATGGTTGGCTTGTCCTGTCAAGTCGGCAGCGGCATGATAGTCGGTACCATCCTTTTTGAAGCTGCTGTTTCTCAAATAGCACCACAGAATAGTAGCCATTCCCAATTCGTGGGCATATTCAAAAGCCTGTGACACTTCCACTATCTGGCGGCGGCTTTGTTCCGAACCGAAATAAATGGTAGCACCGACAGCTACGGCTCCCATGTTCCATGCCTCTTTCACCGTACCGAACATTACCTGGTCGTAGCTGTTCGGATAAGTCAGCAACTCATTATGGTTCAGCTTGACGATAAAAGGTATCTTGTGTGCATATTTGCGTGCCACGGCGCCCAACACACCGAATGTGGATGCCACGGCATTACACCCTCCTTCAATGGCCAGCTTTATGATGTTTTCGGGATCGAAATAAAGCGGATTGGGGGCAAAAGACGCTCCTGCAGAATGTTCTATGCCCTGGTCTACAGGCAGAATGGATACATAGCCCGTATTGACCAGACGTCCATGTCCGTATAAAGCCTGCAAACTTTCCAATGTACGGATATTCCTGTCGGAATTCATCCATACCTTATCTATCATATCCGGTCCCGGAATATGGATAAGTTGTTTGTCTATCGTCTTACATGTATGGTTCAGGTAGTACTCAGCCTGTCCTCCCAATAAATCTACTATTTTCATCTTTATTGATTATTCTGGTTTATGACTCCCGTTCACCCAGTTTTGCATCCATAAAAAGGATAGCACAGTCTCCGGCTTTCCTCAGATGACTAACAATATTGAGTACATTCGCTTCATCTTCTACTTGCTCACGAACAAATTGCCACAAGAAGTCCTGAGTGGCATTGTCTTTCTCTTCGGATGCTACCTGTACCAACTCATCAATCAGTTTGGAAACATGTTTTTCATGCTCCAAAGCATGTTCGAATACTTCAACAGGGTTACCCCAACCTTGTGGAACCACATCGACCTTGTCCACTTTCGGGGTTGCCTCACGCTTAATCATGTACTCAGCAATGGCATATGCATGCCCGGTCTCTTCTGCAGATTGTTTCTGCATCCAGCGAGCCATTCCGGAAAAGCCCTCTCTTTCCAGATAAAAAGACATCGATAAATACAGGTTGGCAGACCATAATTCTGCTGTGATTTGCTCATTCAGGGCATTTTGCAATTTTTCAGTCATGATGAATCAAACTTTTAATGTTAATAATAAATCCAAATTATCTCTCTTCTTTAAGAACAAGCATGGGCTTGTTTCAAAATTTCAATTAATACCGGACGTATCCCGCTGATAAAACATTCCACGGCGATCACCATCAGAATAAGTCCCATCAGTCTCATCATTACATTGTTTCCCGTCTCTCCCAAGATTTTTAAAAGCTGGGTGGACGCGCACAGAATAAAGAAGGAAAGAATGCAGACCAAAGCGATTACGCCAAGCAATACTATTTTGAAAGTATATTCCGAAGCATCTTCCATCAATGTTATTCCACTGGAAATCGCTCCCGGACCGCATAACATCGGAATGGCAAGAGGTGTGATGGTTATATCTTTGGAATATTCTTTTCGTTCAGTTTCATTCAGTTTCACATGGGTGAAATGTGCCTGCAACATATCATATCCGATTTTAAAGATGATGATACCTCCCACAATCCGGAATCCGTCTGTTGAGATACCGAAAAAATGAAACAGGATCCTGCCCGACAATGTAAAAAGGACTAATATGATAAATGCAATGGTACATGCTTTCAAGGCGATACATCTGCGTTCTTTCGTATTCATTCCATCAGTCATTTGCAGGAATACCGGCATCACTCCAAGCGGGTCCATCAAGGTGAATAGCGAAGTGAAACACAATGTTATATATACAAATATATCCATGATGACATATATTTTATTGTCGATTATTATATCGCAAAAAACATACCAGATAGCATTCTGCAATATTAAATTTTGCATAACATCAATCTTAAATCCATACCGTCAAAAATAAGGTAGTTTCCGTTCGTTTTCCTTGGCGAGGATACGTAACAATTCCATAAATGCCGTACTTACATATATACGGTCTGCATACAGCCCGCTGATGAAAGAATGGAAGGACATGCTTACATTCCAGCATAATATGAGAAATGTGTTTACCTGACGTGATATGTACTGCTCATGTTCAAGCAATTCATTCAAGGCATTCAATGGCGTTGTCCATTCATGTGTATCCCGTTTCATTTCATTGATTGCAACACATCCTCCATCATGGCATATCCGATTCATCATCTGATAAACCTTGTTCATATTGTCCTGTGCTTGGGAGTTCAGCCAGGAGCTAAGTATTGGAAGCCGTTCATCTTCAAAATAAACCTGCAATGACAGGTATAAACCGGTTGACCATATTTCTGTATTGATCAACTCATTCATGGCGTTTTCTATTCGTTTATCCATTATCACTCTGAATATTGAAAATCCATTACTAATATCATGTGTTATTCTCAGTATATAAAAATTCCATTCGATTGTGGGTAACCCATAAAACGGAATTCTTAAACGAGGCTTAAATAATAGGATAACTTATCGGCGTAGACAAATTGTCATAAAAAATAGCACTATGATGTCTTTTTGTCTTGCCTCCCTTGCAGAATATCCAATAAGACATCCAGTTCTCTTTCTATTCCTTCAATCTTATCGGAAATACAGTCCAAAGTATTATGGTGCAGACTAGCTTTACAGTCCTGTAACTCTCTTGACAGAGAAAGTACTTGCAACCAAAGTTCTTCCTCTGTGTGACAGGGGGAGTTACTATTATCTAGTACCATAGAAGGAGAAGGCAGAAAAGTGCTTGGCATGTAATTTGTATGATAATGAACGGTATGTCCCGAAAGAGACAGGATGGAAATAAAAGGATAGAATATTCCACAAAAGACAGTAACAAACGAAAAGGGGAAGTCGTTGGAGACAGTTGTCTCGCTTTTAAAACAAGTTGCTTTCATAATGTTTATAATAAGCCAACCCTGTTCCCTGGAGTTGTGTTTATATAAAGTTAAGCGTGGGAACTTTGGTATTACCGTTCAGAAGTATCCCCATACTCAACAACATATAATACACAAAGCCCCACGCCTATATATAACAAAAATCTATATAAATAGTACGTGGAGCGTCCAATGTATTATCCAATTGTTGTTTCGAAATTGGGGATTTCCTGAACTTGGATAATGCCTTAACGCTTTACTATAAATCTTCTATTTTCAAAAGACTAATACAAATGTAATAAAAGAAATGAATTCTTTCAAAGGAAATGTCTCCTTTTTTAAGGGGTGGCTTAATTTTTCTTCATTAAAAGTCTTAGAATTACTGCCCGCCAAAGCCCGTCGCGAATGTTTTGAAATCCTCTAGCTGTACATTAAGCTCTATATAGTACATCAGAATAGCAGAAAAACAGACCATGATACCGCAGGCAGTATAGGCCATAACCCACTCTTCCGTGAGTATCATATCTATTTGACAATAATAAAAATGTAAAGGAGGATAATGACATGGACAATATTCGTATCCCAATACATATAGGTTAACATATAAGGGAGAATGG
>ENA-OQDW01000729-OQDW01000729.1-human-gut-metagenome-genome-assembly--contig:-NODE-729-length-13258-cov-1.990252_pt1 | contig 13258 bp, 16 predicted proteins | sample MGYA00242784_ERZ504613 | MGnify/ENA primary metagenome ERZ504613 (study PRJEB26092, sample SAMD00036330) | human gut metagenome | host: Homo sapiens | study: EMG produced TPA metagenomics assembly of... | reverse complement strand
GTGAAACTGAACGTAAGTATCGTACGAAAGAATGAAAAAGATACGAACGAAGATCATCCGTCTGGCCCAGCATCCTGGACATTCCGGCAGAAGTAAAACTCATACAATGTTTCCTCTCTCACGCCCCGAATGCGGAAGTCTGCGTAACATTCTAACTGAAAGACTGGATGCCGACGAGGCGGCCCGCATCGAGATGCAATATATGGAGTACAAAAAAGGGAATGACATGGCACGATACATGCACGACTTGAAATATACGCTTGCCCATGTGGAAGGAACACGAGCCTGCTCTTTGGAGTGCAGAGCTGCCAAGAGTTCATGCTGGATCAACTGGCAAGGCATCCTCACCCCCTGTGTGATGCTGGATCAACCGGCCGTTGACCTGAAAAAGATTCCGATGACAACTGCATGGCAACAACTTTTAGAAGAAGCCAAGGAACTGGTATCCCATACCGAATGCGAGGGTTGCCACCTTCGTCCCGTATGCAACGTATGCTATGCCGCCGCACACTGTGAAAAAACAATCACCGGAAGCATGGACTATCTTTGCCAGATGCGAAAGCCAAAGAACGGATCATTACGAATTATCCCCCCGTAATACATTAAAAACTGAAGATTGTGAGACTGAATATCGGCCCGCTAACGATTGAATTGTCAGGAGTGACAGAACAGGAGATTCCTGTTAACAGCCGTTTGTTTCTCGACCATAAACCCGCTACCAAAGAAGCGGACCGGTACTATACATTCTATTTTGTCAACCGTCTGCCTTTGCCGTCCAACGACTGGCAGATCACATTCCAACGCAACGACATCGTAGTTTTCCGGAAGGAAGAACAAGAAACACGCCTGCTGGCTGTAGGAAACCTGAATGCCTGCTATGCTCTCTATCAGGAAAGAAACGAAAGAGATGCCAACATCTATTTCATCGAAGGTCTGAAAAGAGAACTGCAAACAGATACCCTGTTCATTTCCTGCCTGTGCCTGGAACGTCCTTTATCTGTCCAGGGATGTTACATACTACATTGTACTTTTCTGGATTATCGTGGGCAAGCCATCTTATTCAGTGGTCCTAGCGGCATTGGCAAATCGACGCATGCCAACCTGTGGTGCCGGCATATTCCCGGCACCCAGGTACTCAATGGCGACCGTGCCCTGCTCTGTCCACTTCCAAACGGCGACTACGAGATAACGGGATGGCCTGTATGCGGTTCCAGCGGTATCTGTCACAATGAACGCCGCCCGTTGGAGGCCATTGTATTCATCGAACAGGCATCTGATAACACCATCCGTCCCCAGACAGCCATGAAGCATTTCAAAGCTCTCTGCTCGCAGGTTACAATCAACTGGTGGAATCCAAAGCTCACCGGCAAAGCACTCGACGATCTACAGGTTTTGACCAGACAGACAAGCATCAGCACCTATGCGTGCAACATGAATCCGGAAGCAGCCTTCACCCTGCACAGGTATCTGACCAAACTGGAAATTATCCGATAATGTGAAATACGCCCCATTATGAAGACTGTCGATACGAAAGAATATATATCCATGCTGCGTACCCTCATTGAGGAAGGAAAGCAGGTGAGCATGATCATCTCGGGCAGCAGCATGGCTCCATTCCTGATCCACGCAAGAGACCACATCTACCTGAAAAGCCCCTCCGGTGAACTTCGGAAAGGAGATATGGTGTTCTATCAGCGAAGCAACGGTGAATATGTCATGCACCGTATTTATAATGTTAAAAATGAAGAATATTATCTTATCGGTGACGCCCAGACTGTCATCGAAGGTCCAATTCAAAGAGAACAGATTTTCGCCATCATTATCAAGGTGAAGCGAAAAGGGAAATGGATAGTTCCAGAAGATTTCCAGTGGAAATTCTTCGCCCACATATGGCCGAACATAATTCCTTTACGCAGGACCATCATTAAAACATATCGTTTTTTCAAAAGATGAAAAGAACCAAAGAATTTATCAAACGAAACATAGCCGGAGAAATCGTACTGGTTCCTTCCGGACAGACCGCCCGAGAGTTCAACGGAATGGTCACCCTGACCGAAACCGGAGAATTTATCTGGGAGCATATCGAAGAAGCAGAAAGCTTCAACCATCTAGTACTGTTGATTCTGGAGGAATACGAAGTGGATAAAGACACCGCATCGCAAGATGCCGCAGGATTTATCATGCAACTGCTGCAAGCCGGCATGATCCGTCCCACAGGTATAAACTGGTAAACAGTAATCTGTTCAATTCAGATATGACAAACAATACAATAAGAAATGTTAGAAGAGAGATTCGTTTTCTTCGCGAGAAGCGCCGGATCTGTAAAAAATGTTAGATCAGGTAAGTTCAAGACCCTATGTTATCAGCGGATAATAGAATGAACTTACATTTTATTCCCCATTACATCTGCCTGTGAAGGTCGATGTAATTTTAACTATAAATAGGATAATGCAATAATATAAAGACAATGAGACTCAATTCTAATTTAATTCTTCGCCAAGTAGGTGGAGAATATATGATTGTCAATCCGTTTTCTGAAACCATGGATATGGCACAGGTCTATTCCTTGAATGAAACAGCCGCCTGGTTATGGAAACAATTGGAAAACAAGGAATTCACGGTAGATGAAGCCGGAGCACTGCTGTGCAATGAATATGAAGTAAATAAAGATACAGCCCGAAACGATGCCAACGAGCTGTGCCGACAATGGTTAGAAACTGGGTTAGCCATAGAATAAGACAAAAAGATGATCTCAGCCCCATTACAAAAGGCTTTCATGCTTTTGCTAAGGCAAGGACTGTGGGACCGGCAGGAAGACTGTTCCGCCCTTTTCCTCTAGATGAAAAGGAATGGAATGAAATTCACAGCATGGCAAGAAAACAAACCGTACAAGGCATTATTTACGATGGCATCCGCCTGTTGCCGACTGAAGCCGTACCTCCCCGGAAGGTATTGCTTGGCTGGATGGTGGAAGTTGACACCTTGGAACGGGTGAACCGGCAACACCGGGAAACGATTAAAGCCTCCAACAGATTTATGTACAATCACCTTCTATCCCTTTCCTGCTGCTAAAAGGGATAGGGACAGCTGACTTCTACCCTCATCCGGAACATCGCATAGCCGGAGACATCGACCTGTGGTTCGGAAACAAGACACAAACCGAACAAGCCAACCAACGGATGGAAAAATTAGGATTACCGGTAAAAAGAGGAACCAATGGTGAGGCTTCCTGTCTGATAAACAGAGTTCTGATTGAACATCACAGCAGGCTGATAGAGTTGCACAACCCTTTCCTCCAAAAAGAAATCCGCCAATGGGAAGCGGGGGTCTTTACCAACAGCCAAGGCAAACTTCCGAGCGAAGCGAATCATCTATTACTTTCCACCCACATATTGAAGCATCTTATCAATGAAGGATCGGACTACGACAATTGTGTGATATAGCCATGGCTTTTAACGCATTACATTCTGTTACAAACAAAAACGAATTAGAGTGTATCTGTCGCAAATGGCACATTCACCGGTGGAACCGGTTACTTTATGCCCTATTGATAAAATATCTTGGCGTGCCGGCCGACCTTTTACCATTCAGTACCAGTCTCTGTCCGGACAAGTTAATGCAAGAGATTTGGGAAAGTGGCAATTTTGGACATGGAGACGAACGTTACGGTGAACGTCCCACCGGGAAATGGGCGAACAAACGATACACGTTGAAGCGGATCTTTCACAAAATGCACTTATCGTTAGGTTATGCTTTCGACGAAACTTCTGGTGGCTGGCCGGATTAGCCCTCTTACGTTTCAAGGAAATGATAAAAAAGAAATGAAAGAATTGCTGAAAAATTTTTGCAGAAGCTCACACGGGAGAATCTGAGCAATACATGTCAGTTAGGATGGAAAGCTTTCAAATGGGTTATGCAGGTAACAGAAGGATACCATTGGCTCATCACCTTCTCTATCTTTTCGGGTATTTTCGGAGTGGTCATGTCATTGGTCAATGTGGCCATGTCCAAATGGATCATCGATGTAGCTACCGGAGCACAGGAAGGGAATATTTACCTGGTAGCCACAATAGTAGCCTTATCCTTCCTGCTGGGTATGGGGATAAAACTTGTATCTCCCTGGATTTTTGGCAAGATCAACATGCGCATCAGTATCCGCATGCAAAATTCGCTGTCCGACGCCTAATGATGTGTTCATGGAAAGGAGCAGGGAAATGGCACACAGGCGACCTGCTGACCCGTATCAGCAGTGACGCTTCCGAAGTGTTGGGAATGGGAATGGGCATTCTACCCAACCTGCTGGTTACCGGCTTGCAATTGGCAAGCTCTTTTATCTACTTGTGGATTCTTGACGCGCGTTTAGCTTGGTTCATACTGGGAGTCACCCCTCTTGTTTTATTGTCAAAGATTTATTTCAGAAAGGTCCGGGAACTGAGCTGTGCCCAAAAAAAGATGAACAGCGAGATGGGTACCGTCATGCAAGAAAATCTGTCCAAACGGATTCTAGTCCGCTCGCTCGGAGCCACCAACTACCGGAAACAGAAATTACATGAAACACAAGAGAAGTTGTTCAAATTGGGAATGGAACAAATCAAATTTTCCACTTTTACGCAAGGGGTCATGGGATTTACATTTGGAGGAGGGTACTTATGTGCATTCCTTTGGGGTATTTTCCAACTGCATAACCACGAGATAACATTCGGAACAATGACAGCCTTTCTTCAACTGGTCGGACAGGTACAGGGACCTTTTTTAGGGTTAATATCCATCTCCCAGTCTGATACGGGGATGGACCTCCGTGGAACGGTTAATGGCCCTCTTTGAAGATGTAGAACCGGACGAACACCCGGTCTACATAGACCAACCACTGACACTGAACTTTCGGAAAGTGTCTTTTGGCTATGAAGAGGGACAGCCGGTACTCGACCGGTTTACAGCTGCCTTTCATCCGGGAAGTTCCACCGCCATAGCCGGACCTACCGGAACAGGAAAAACGACCATTATCCGGCTGATACTGGCTTTGGTTTATCCGGAAAAGGGACGCATCGATTTGACAACTGATGACGGACGGACACTCAGTGTGACCCCCGATTTACGCATCAACTTCGTCTATGTGCCCCAAGGAAATACGTTGCTGAGCGGTACCATCCGGGAGAATTTATGGCTGGGTAGTCCGGGAGCAGACGAAGAGGCTCTGCATAAAGTCATCCGGCTGGCCTGCGCTGAATTTGTGTTCAGTCTGCCGGAAGGACTAGATACCAAGATAGGGGAACATGGATATGGCTTGTCTGAAGGACAAGCCCAACGGATTGCAATAGCCCGCGCACTGTTGCGTCCCGGGCGGATCTGGCTGTTTGATGAAGCATCATCGGCACTTGACACCGAGACCACCACACACCTCATGGACAATTTGTTGCAATGGGGAAAGAATAACACATTAATATTTGTGACACACGATTCACGACTGATGGAACGATGTGACCAAGTGATTCATATAAAGGAATAAAAAACAATTAATTATAAAACAATGGATAAAACAATCAAACTGGCCTGTCTGTTGGCAATAATCATTTTTAGTTCGTGCGCTTCACGCAAAGATTTTGTCTATTTACAAGATATGGATGAACTACAGGAATATCCTATGGTTCAAAAATATGAAGCCATCATCCATAGGGATGACAGATTGAGTATTATTGTGAACAGCAAAAACCCAGAACTGTCCCTGCCTTTCAATATGTCCGGAAGCAGAAGCTATTCTGTAGAAGCAGACGGAAGCATTTCCAACAATGAAGTGGGGGTATTAAGTGATGAAAAAGAAAAAGGTTATTTAGTGGATATCAACGGGAATATAGACTTTCCTGTGCTGGGACAACTGCATGTGGAAGGACTGACCCGCCGACAATTAACCGAACTGATCAAGAAACGACTGATCAACGAAGAATTGCTGAAAGATCCTATGGTCACCGTCAATTTCCTTAACTTCAAATTTTCCGTGCTGGGAGAAGTTGGACATGTAGGAACCTTTGAAGTGAAAGGCGACCGCATCACTCTTCTGGAGGCTCTTGCCATGGCCGGAGACCTGCCCCCCCGATCCCGTCTGGACCGTATCGCCGTCATCCGCGAATATGGGAACAAGCGACGAATCCTGTTCCACGACATCCGCAGTAAAGACATCTTCACATCGCCTTACTATTACCTGCAACAGAATGACATCGTTTACGTAGAACCCACCAACATGAAGGCCACCGAACAGGCCCAGAGAAAACTGAGCACGTGGAGTATGATCCTGTCCTTCATCACCACAATCACCTCACTGGTGTTGTTAACTACTAAATAAAAAAGAAACGACATGATAAGAATGAGTGAACAAAAAGATATGTCGGGAGATAAGACCTTAAGCGGGGGAGGATTCAATATCAACCCCGTTGACATCATCATGTACCTGTTGTCCAAATGGTACTGGTTTGTATTGTCGGTCAGTCTGTTCGGCGGATATGCATGGTATCAATATGCCAAACTTCCCTTTATCTATTCACGGTCAGCCACCGTCATGATAAAGGACGCCTATTCAAACAACATCGGTCGCGGGCTGGACCGTTTTAACACCTATTCATATACCAATGTATCCAATGAGATCCTGCAATTCCAGTCACACAAACTCATGCGCGATGTGGTGAACCGTCTTCACGCCAATGTATGTTACCTCATCATGGATGACTTGCGTGAGGAGGAACTTTATACGCAAGCCCCTGTCAAGGTTTCATTCCCGGAAGAAGAGGATCATCTTGATTTCAGCCTGACAGTCAGAATCCTGAACAGGAAGCAAGTCCGGTTATCCGATTTCTCGACAGACGCCACAAGTATAACGCTGACGGCCAATCTGGGTGACACTATCCAGTCGCCCGTAGGAAAAATAGTGGTCTCACCCACCTTATATTATACAGACAAGTGGTTCAACACACCGATTACGATACGCCGGCAGAGTACGGACACAATGGCCAGCCTATTCAGAAGCAACCTGAACATCAGCCAAGCTGAGAATGACGCCTCCATCCTCTACCTGTCACTCCGTGATTACTCCACCGCCCGTGCCGAAGATGTGCTCAATATGCTGATTACAGTGTATAATGAAGAGACTATCAAAGACAAGAACCAGATAGCCATCAATACCTCCAGCTTCATCAACGAGCGTCTGGTCATCATCGAAAAAGAACTGGGAGGCGTGGAAAACGAAACTTCAGTCCTACAAACAGAACAATGAACATCATCGATATCGGTTCAGCGCTTCCATGTCCATGTCAGACAAACGCAGTACAGCTCGAACCACTCAGGAACCTGGAATACAGGCACGCATGGCACGCTACATCAAGAGCTACCTGGTGGACCCGTCCAAAGAAACCGAGCTTATCCCTTCAAACACCGGCATAGCGACATCAACATTGAAACCCAGATAACGGCCTATAATGCCAACAAGTTGAAACGAGACAAACTGATAGAAGGAAGCAGCGACAAGAATCCCATCGTCCAGGAACTGAACAAGAATCTGATTGCCATGCGGCAGAATATCATCCGGGCCATCGACAATATGATTGTCAGCATCGATGTGAAACTGAACGAGGCACGAAGCAGGGCCGGAGAAGCCCAGTGGCGGGTAACCAACATACCTAGACAACAGCAGCAAATGCTTTCTATCGAACGTCAGCAACGCATCAAAGAGGAACTTTACCTCTATCTACTGAACAAACGCGAAGAAAATGCGCTGAGCCAGGCCACCACCGAAACTGACGCCCGTGTGCTCGATCCTGCTGGAGGAGGGGATGCTCCGATTTCTCCCAACGGACGCAGCATGATCATGGCAGGTGTCATGAAAGGAATCGCCCTGCCGGCCATTGTCCTGCTATTGTTCCTGTTCTTCGATACCCGTATACGCAACCGCAAGGACATCGAGGATGCTGTAACCGTTCCTTTCCTGGGCGAAATACCCAAGGATTCATCCAAAGGGAAAACAGAGAATAAAGAAACGGCACATGGCATTGCTGTCCGTGCCCAAGGGCGTGACATTGTATCGGAAGCCTTCCGCATAATACGCACCAACATGGATTTTATGCGTGTCAAGTCAAAGAACATGCAAGTCGTCACTTTCAGCTCGTTCGGACCGGGTGCCGGCAAGACATACGTATCCAGCAATCTGGCAGCCAGCTTCGCGCAAACCGACAAGAAGGTCATCCTGATTGACATGGATATCCGTAAAGGGACTTTGACTTCACATACCCGCCTCCACACAAAGGAAAAAGGAATGACCTCTTTTCTGGCAGGCAAGGCCACAACGGATGAAATCATCAAGCACAACGAGATCTGTGAAAATCTGGATTTCATTCCGGCCGGTCCCATCGCCCCCAACCCGTCAGAGCTATTGCTCAGCGAACAACTGGAAGTACTGATAACCGAACTGCGCAACCGTTATGACTATATCTTTGTCGACAATGTGCCTGTAGGAGTGGTGGCCGATGCCGCCATCACCAACCGCATAGCCGACCTGACCATCTTCGTGGTACGGGTTGGCAAACTGGACCGCCGCATGTTACCGGAAGTGGAAAAAATTTATCGCAGCGGACAACTGAACAACATGTCGTTGGTACTTAACGGGGCCATAGTAAAGACAGGCGGATACGGAGGCTATGGATATGGTTACGGCTACGGCTATGGTTATGTGGATGGTTCCGAATCATGCTGGAAACGGCTGTTCAGAAAGAAATCCTAAAATCCCCCCAAAAAAGAAGTAGGATGTTTGGTATATTCAAGTCCAAATACAATTTGATTAATTCTGGTTTAATGAAGGGTATGACCGATGTCCATTCCCATGTTCTTCCGGGAGTGGACGACGGTTCGCCCGACATAAATGCCAGTCTATCCCTGCTGCGCTATATGGAATCCATAGGGTTGCGGAAAGTGTGGCTCACCCCCCATATCATGGAAGATTATCCCACACCGAACAAGAAGCTGCGACAACAGCTCGACGTGTTGAAGGCGGCCTATTCCGGCCCGTTGGATCTACGGCTGTCTTCCGAATATATGATGGATGCCGCTTTTACAAACAAGCTGGATGGAGAAGTGCTGCCTTTGGGCAGCAGCCACCTGCTGGTCGAGACATCCTACATGTACCCTCCTCCCGGTTTGCCGGATATCCTGATGAAAGTATGGAATGCCGGTTATCAACCGGTCATCGCCCACCCGGAGCGTTACCTGTACATGGAAGAAAAAGATTACCTTCTGCTGAAAGAGAAAGGTTACAGCTTTCAACTCAATCTGATGTCACTGAGCGGTTACTATGGCCCGCACCCCAAAGTGGTCAGCGAAAAGCTGTTAAAACAAAAAATGTACGATTTTGTGGGTACGGACCTGCACCATTTGGAGCGTTACCGGCCCATGCTTGACCAATTGAGGTTGACCCGAAGACAACTCGAAGCTTTAGAAGGTCTGATTGCTAACAATGCGCGTATTTAACTGTCTGTCGGGAGGTATCCTGTGCGGTCTGACACTGCTGTTGATATTTCTCCCCTGCTTCACTCCCGAGTGGGCCGGAAATCTTATCTTCATCAGTCTATCGGCGATTCCTATATGTATAGCCGATGGGATTATTTTCGCGATTCTGCTTTGGAAACATAATCGTTGGTGGATGCTTTACTTGCTTTTGCTATTAGGTAGTTCACCTATTCTATCCGGTTACTTTCCGCTTCATTTCCTACATAGAGAAGAAGTGCCAGATTCCAATCAGCTAAAACTGGTTTGCTGGAATGCCGAAGGGTTCAGACTGAACAAAGACACCCTGCGAAGGCCATCCATAGCATTCGTATCCTGCAGCCCGGCATCGTCTGCCTGCAGGAACGTCCCCATACCAATCTTCTGGCATGGGACACCATCCGAGCTGCTTTTCCCGATTACCCCTATTGCATCGTCAACTCGCGGGAGGATGAAATTCTTAATCTGGCCGTCTTCAGCCGCTGGCCTGTCGGAAACGTTCAAGAGTACTACTTCCCGGACAGCTACAATAAGATGCTTCAAGCGGATATCCGGATGATAGGGCAAACTTTCCGGTTATTCAACGTCCATCTGCAAACTACCGGCATGAATGAATCATCCTCAATGAAAGACAGACTCCAGACGATGCGCCACCACGCCATCCGGCGTAACCGGCAAGCCGATCTCTTGGCAAACGCCATTGCCGAGAGTCCTTATCCGGTCATCGTGTGCGGTGATTTCAACGATACACCGGCTTCGTATGTTTACCGGAAAATCAGCCGGTCACTGCAGGATTGCTTCCTCCAGGCCGGCCGGACATGGAAAGGCAGCTACCAACGCTGGGCGATTTTTTACGAATAGATTATACGCTCTGTTCACCTGCATTCCAAGTGAATTGTTACCAACTGGTTTCCAATCCCTGGAGCGACCACAAACAGCAGCACTGTGTGCTCTATCTGGACAAACGCTACTAAAAAACAAGATTTCAAAAAATGACTAAAGAAAACTGGACAATAGAAATAAAGCCAAAGAAAAAATGGCTGGATATAGATCTGAAAGGTATATGGCGGTACCGTGACCTATACTATATGTACGTGAAACGCGACATTGTCACCGTGTACAAACAAACTATTCTGGGTCCTCTCTGGTTCCTCATCCAACCGATCTTCACTACCGTGATGTATATGTTCATATTCGGTGGCCTGGCAGGTATCTCGACGGACGGAGTACCACAGCTTTATTCTACATGGCAGGTATCATGCTGTGGAATTATTTCAGTTCCGCGTTCAACGTATCCTCCAATGTGTTCACGGCTAATGCGGGCGTGTTCGGCAAAGTCTACTTCCCCCGTCTGGTCGTGCCGTTGTCCGGCATCACCTCCAACCTAATCAAGTTCGGAATACAATTGTTGTTGTTCATTGCCATGTATCTCTATTTTTATGTGAAAGGAGCTTCACTGCATGTCAATGCCGCCCTGCTGTTGTTTCCGTTCCTGACATTTCTGATTGCATTCCATGCCATGTCGTGGGGGTTGATCGTATCGGCGCTGACCACCAAATACCGTGACCTCACCCAGTTGGTCACCTTCGGCCTGCAACTGTTCATGTATGCCACTCCGGTCATTTATCCGCTAAACGCAGCTCCGGAAAAATACCGTGACATCATCGCGCTCAACCCGTTGACCCCCATATTCGAGACCTTTAAATACAGCTGCATGGGGTGTGGTTCACTTGATTGGGGCGGATTGGCATATAGCACTTTGTTTATGCTCTCCACCCTGTTCTGCTCAGTAGTCATCTTCAGCCGGGTGGAACGCAATTTTATGGATACAGTGTAAGCAGCAGAATTAAAAAAAGAGAATAAGAATGAACGATATAGCAATCCGGTTTGACCATGTGGGCAAACTCTACAAACTCGGTCTGGTCGGCACCGGCACACTGAGCCACGACCTCAACCGCTGGTGGAAAACGACCATTCTCCGCCAGGAAGACCCCTATCTGAAGATAGGCGAAACCAACGACCGCAGCAAGAAAGGCGCGTCGGAATATGTCTGGGCGTTGAAAGACATCACCTTCGATGTGCATCAAGGCGATGTAGTAGGCATTATCGGAAAAAACGGTGCCGGGAAGTCCACCTTGTTGAAACTTCTGTCGCGTGTCACCTCCCCTACCACCGGAGCCATCCGTGCCCGTGGCCGCATTGCCTCTCTCTTGGAAGTCGGTACCGGTTTCCATCCGGAACTGACCGGCCGTGAGAACATCTACATGAACGGCTCCATCATGGGCATGACTCGCCACGAAATTTCCCACAAGTTGGACGAGATAGTCGACTTTGCCGGTGTGAAACGCTATGTAGATACCCCCGTAAAACGCTATTCCAGCGGCATGACCGTCCGTCTGGGCTTTGCCGTAGCCGCTTTTCTGGAACCGGAAATACTGGTAGTAGATGAGGTACTTGCCGTAGGTGATGCCGAATTCCAGAAGAAAGCTATCGGCAAGATGCAGGACGTGTCGAAAGGCGAAGGGAGGACGGTGTTGTTTGTGAGTCATAATATGGGTAGTATGCAACGGCTATGTTCACGTGGAGTATTATTGGAAAATGGGAAGGTTAAATATATGGGAAGCATATCCGATACCATCCGTACTTATCAAAGTGATGAAATCATTCAAAACTCATTTGAAGGAACTGACGGAAACAAACAAATACTCTATTTGAAAAAAGCCTCTGTTTCATCCAGCGATGGAAACATATTCTACAATTCTTCTACTATTAAAATAGAATTTGAAATATGCGTAAAGAAACATATTCCTTCTTTGGTTATTGGATTTAATCTATATAGCATCTTCCAATACCCACTGGCACGAGCGACTACAATGATGAGAACAAAAAGACATCGCTAGAACCGGGAAGTTACCACTTTACTTTCGAGATTCCTCCTTACACCCTATCCAATGGAGAATATAAAATTGTTTTTGATGTGGCGGAAAGAAATGTAAAGTGCTACACAACAAAAAAGTCGCAATTGACATTCAATGTACTTCAAGGGGAAGATTGCTTCGGTAATGTATTTGCAGAAGATATTCCCATTAAGTCTTCTCTTATCAGAGAAAATTGGTTGAAAGAAATTAAAACATATTAAATCAGCATGAAATTATCTGTCGCACTTTGCACCTATTAATGATGAAAAATATATAAAAAAACAATTAGAATTTATTCTAAATCAAACATTACCTATAGATGAAATAATTATTTGCGATGATCGATCTCAAGATAACACTATACAACTAATTAAAGAATTAAAGATACGACAAAAAATCATTCTTTCAGTTATGAACGTTCATTTATTAATCGTTTTTCAACTAATAGAAAGATAAAAAAGTCACAATATCCTAATTCACAATATAGTATTTTTCATGTCGCTGAGTTTTTATAATAAATGGAATAAACTTCAACCATCTATACTTTTGGGAGATTGGACATATGAATTCATAATTAAGGAAAGATTAAAAGGAAACCATATTGAAGATACAAATTTCTCACACTTATTTCAAATTATAAAAAATGACAAAAGATCTCGTATCGATTGGAATACCTGCATACAAAGCTACATATTTAAAAGAAGCCATTGACTCTGTTTTAAATCAAACTTACACAAAGTTCGAACTGATCATAGTCAATGACAAATCTTCCTGAGAACATAGAGGAAATTATTTCTACATAATAACGACCAAAACGTATC
>ENA-OQDW01000728-OQDW01000728.1-human-gut-metagenome-genome-assembly--contig:-NODE-728-length-13259-cov-1.547746_pt1 | contig 13259 bp, 16 predicted proteins | sample MGYA00242784_ERZ504613 | MGnify/ENA primary metagenome ERZ504613 (study PRJEB26092, sample SAMD00036330) | human gut metagenome | host: Homo sapiens | study: EMG produced TPA metagenomics assembly of... | reverse complement strand
CTTCTTTGACTGCGATCACATTTACATAGGTTTTCGCTGCTTCAGAGTCGGATTTCTCATATGCAAGTGCATCTTTTCCTACTGAGAATCCTGCTTCCAGAGCATAGTTTCCGTTTAATACCACATAAGCTGTCTCGCCTGTAACACGTGCTACCTGTGCTGCTTCCAGCTCTACGATTTCTACATTGTGAGGATTCTCTGCAATATCCTTAACAGTTGCATTTAATCCTGCACCATCTTTCAGAGTGATGATTCCGTTATCCTGGAGAAGAAGAAGTGCTCTTGCTTCGTTTGTGGTATCATTTGGTACTGCAATGGAATCTCCGTCTTCCAGATCATCCAGCTGTCTTTTGTTCCGAGATAGATTCCGAATGGCTCATAGTGAATACCGCCTGCATTTACAAGGTGTGTGCCCTTCTCCTCATTAAACTGATCCAGATATGGGATATGCTGGAAGTAGTTTGCATCAAACTCTCCACTCTCAACTACCTCGTTTGGTCTTACATAATCATCAAATACAGTAACCTCAAGGTCATATCCTTCTTTCTCAAGAAGTGGTTTTGCCTCCTCAAGGATCTCTGCGTGAGGTGTTGCAGATGCTGCAACTGTAATGGTCTTGTCATCATCCTTTGCATAAACGCCTGTGCTTAATGTTCCTGCTACCAGTACTCCTGTTAAAACTGCTGCCACTAATTTTTTCATAATAATTGTCCTCCTGAATTTTATATTTTAACTTTTTTCATAACCATTTTATAATCAACAATTTCTTAAAACGATTGGGTTTATGTTATTTTCATCCATTCGAAAATATTTCATTAATTATGGATTTCTTATAGCTATTTTCTTCTGTCAATCTTATTTGCGATCATCATTCCCACTGACTGGAAAATCTGTACCAGCACCACCAGCAGGATAACTGTAACGATCATAATATCTGACTGATATCTGTAATATCCATAGCGGATGGCGATATCTCCAAGTCCGCCTCCACCTACTGCACCGGACATGGCTGAATAACCAAGGATAGTTCCGATTGCAATCGTTGCTCCTGTGATCAGTGAAGTTCTGGCTTCTACCAGAAGAACCTTCACAATGATCCTTATATTGCTGGCGCCCATAGCTCTGGCCGCCTCGATCACACCTGCATCCACCTCTTTAATAGAAGATTCCACCATTCGTGCGATAAAAGGAATAGCTGCCACTACCAGAGGCACTACCGTTGCTGTAGATCCATAGCTCTTTCCCACCACTGCTCTGGTAAAAGGAATCAACAGGATCAGTAAGATCAGAAACGGAATACTTCTCACAATATTTGCGATGGCATCCAGTATCTTATACAACACTGCATTTGGTTTCAGTCCCTCTTTATCAGACACTGCCAGCAGCACTCCCATAGGAAGTCCGAACAGGTATCCCAGAACTGTGGAAAGAACTGTCATGTAAAGTGTTTCTCCCACACCCTGGACGATCATCATTATTGTCTCATGATCCCACATATTCTGTCACCTCCCCGATTGCTAAACCTTTTTCCTTCAGATACTGCTTCATCATTTCTGTCCTGGTACTGCCCTCCATAAATTCCAGTATCATCTCTCCCTTGCTACACCACCTACATTCTTGGTATCTGCCTTGAGGATATTTACCGGTCTCCGAAGGTAAGGATCAGATTTGCGATCACAGGCTCAAAAGCTGAATTCTCGGAGAATACGATTCGTATCTTCTCACCGCTTTTAATCTCTGCCTGTCCTTTTTCCCTGCCTGCATCCAGTCTGCTGTCTGCGCCGATATCGGAACCTGTATCCTTTCGGATCAGTTCTTTGGCAACCTCTGACTGAGGATTTGCAAAAATATCTGCAACCAGTCCTTTCTCAACCACTTCACCCTCATACATGATCGCCACATGTGTACAGATTTCACGCACAACCGACATCTGATGAGTAATGATCACTATGGTGATTCCAAACTGCTTATTAATCTTTTTCAGCAATTCCAGAATGGAAGAAGTAGTCTGCGGATCCAGTGCACTGGTAGCCTCATCACAAAGTAAAATCTTCGGATCCGATGCAAGTGCTCTTGCAATGGCAACCCTCTGCTTCTGACCACCGGAGAGCTGTGCAGGATAAGCATTCTGCCTGTCCCCCAGACCAACGATCTCCAAAAGCTCTGCCGCTCTCTTTCTGGCCTCTGCTTCTTTTTTCCTTTTATATAAAGTGGAAAACAGACATTATCGATCACTGACTTCTGCATCAGCAGATTGAAATGCTGGAAGATCATACCAATCTCTTCCCTCTGTTTTCTCAATTCCTTCTCTGTCAAATCTCCAAGAGCCTTCCCATCTATCAGAACCTGTCCCTCTGTAGGAACCTCCAGAAAATTCATACATCGTACCAATGTACTCTTACCTGCCCCCGACATACCGATAATTCCATATATATCACCGGAATCGATATTCAGGTTCACATCCTTCAAAGCCTCGACCACGCCATCCTTCGTGTCAAAAGACTTCCCGACCTTCTCAATCACAATCCCAGACATCTCATTCTCCCTCTCTCTTATTCCCCGCTCCGTTGAGCATGAACATACTATACCACTACACTTCCAAATATGCCAATTCATAATATCTAGCACCAGCTATAGTTTAAAAACTATATTTTTATCGCTTTACCACATTAAATTCTATATCTCCTGGATTTATTTAATTATCTTTGTGAGAATAACCTACTAAACTACGAGGATTTTCAGAAGCATATCGCAGATATGGACGGTTCCGTTGCCTCCGCCCGGGACAAGATTGATGAAATCGGCCAGCAGATACAGACGAAACAGCTGATCAAAAAACAATGCTCCGCTTACCGCGCTTTCAGGGAAATCGTAGAAAATGAAAAAAATACCTAAAATCCTGCCCTCTATCGCGGACAACATCAGAAAGAGTATGAGCTTCACATTACCAGCAAAGAGGCCCTGAAGGAGCTCGGCGTAAAGGCTCTGCCAAAGCCGGAGAAACTGGACGCACAGATTGAAAAATTAGAAGCTGAACAGGCCACCGCCCGAGACGAATGGAAAAAACTCCGGAAACAGCAGGATATCCATCTTCACTCTGAAAATGTTGAGGAGCAGATACCGTCTGCGCCTGATATTTCCCAGAACCAGGAGACGCTCCATCCAGCATTTGCTTCAAGAAGCAACGCTGTTGTTAAAAATAATAATCACGAAAAATCATAACGTATTTGTATCAAAAGAAGGAGAAAATTTCAACATAACTATTGGAAAAAGGATTAAGATATGCAGAAAATTCAGAGCTATGACCGGTAATCAACTTGGCCGCGCCATCGGTCTGAACAAAGCCTTCGGCACAAGAATTACTCAATACGAAACGAATGCCCGGATTCCCAGACCGGAAATTTTAAAAAAATTGCAGATGTTCTTAACATTAGTCTGCTTTCAATCTCACCGCTCTTCGGAGACATGCCGGAGGAATTTATGGAAATCCTGTTCTGGCTGGATGAAGAATTCTGGATTGCCTTTTCCCACCGCCATACACTTCCATCACGCATATTAATCGGAATCAGGACTTTCTCACCGGCATGAGCAGCAATCGTACTTTTCCTTAAGATCATCTCATCCGTATCAATGTAATTGTGGATAGTATGAAATACCTTCTGGCACTTCATTCTTATCTTTTCCAAAACACTCTCCACCATTTCTTCACGGTTCTAGCAGGCAAAGCTCTGGCATATCTCTACATCATGCAGATAATCATCCGGATAGTTTCCATACTGACCGATCCCCGCTACATAAACCGCTGCCCATATATAGTCTTTCTTTAGTATTTCCCGTTTTTTTTAAAACACCATTTACCATACATTTATCAAATAAACAAATGCAGGAAGTAGATTCTAAAAACTCTACTTCCTGCATCTGTCATTTTTATCTTATATCCATTTTACAATTTTGCATATAAAGCATTAATTTTCGCCCGAGTAGCAGGTCCAATAATTCCGTCAACGGATAAACCATTTGCTTTCTGAAATTTGCAAACAGCGTTATATGTTCCCTGTCCAAAAATTCCATCTGCGCCAGAGGAACCACAACTGTACCCTAAAGCAATAAGTTTTTTCTGCATATTTTTCACATCAGTTCCGCTTGAGCCCATAGACAGATTTGTGCCGGAACTACTTCCTCCTAAATTTGAATATGCGGAATTTATTTTAGATCGTGTCGTAGGACCAATAACACCATCCACAGCCAAGCCATGGTCTCTTTGAAAATTGCAAACGGCATTATATGTTCCCTGTCCGAAAGACCCATCTGCACCTGAGGAACCACAACTATAGCCTAATGCAATAAGCTTTTTCTGCATATCCTTCACATCAGTTCCACTTGAGCCCATAGAGAGGTTTGTGCTGGAACCAGATTCACTTCCATATGCCGGTCTGCAAAACGAAACCTTGGGAGAACCAACAGTACGATTAGCTGTTCTTACCTGATCTTTAGAATTTCCATCAATTGTTACATACGTATTTCCGCTGACCGACTTAACAATACCAACATGACCATAAGTTCCCCCCGCAGACGTAGTAATAATTGCGAGGTCTCCGACCTTCGGGCTTGAATAAACACGTCCTAATGAATTATAATATCTCCAAATTTCATAGACAGATGCTGTTTTTCCACCTCCATAAAAAATGCCAGATGCGCCGGAATGTTTAAACACCCACCATACGAACACTGCACACCACGGATAAGCATCACCATTTACTGCTTTTCCATAATACTCCGTATTGTACTTTACGTTGTTATTGCCGGTTTCTTTTACTCCAATCTCATTGCTCGCTGTTTTGATAATTGTACTCGCTGTTGCCATATTATATTACCTCCGTTTTTTATTTGTGATAACCGGTTATCTGTCTTATATAAAGTAACTTACAGGCGAAATGTAAACCATTATTTTCATTAAAAACAAATATTCAGAAATAACCGAAATTCTACTCATTTCTAAAACATATTTCGATAAGTCAAAATTACAATTTTCACACTTTAATTGATATAATATTCAACAACTAAACAAGGAGGCCATTTAACCATGAATAATGTAAAAATTCTATGTATCGCAGGCAGTATCGTACTCGGTAGTATATTGCTATCCGGACAAGCTTTTGGCAAAGCCCCTCAGATCTAATCACCCTTTCCGCCCCTAAGGAGCCTGAGGGGCAACATGTATCTTATGATATAGATGGTTCCGGCTCTTATTATGACAGTGAGTCAGATACAACTTACTATTTTGTCAAGGGGATTGTCACCTTTTATTCTAATCATACCAAAACCTTTTCACTGACTTCCGACGTCGGTGAAACTTATGAGTTACCGGCAGATACGGATATTAATATAACCGACTATCTCAACACAGAAGCACATATATGGTACTCAGAAGACTCTCAAAAAAACTTAAAATTACTTGTGTTCTCTCCTCAAATTTTTTGGGAACATATTAATGAGCTGGAATCAGATGAACAAATTCCGGATGGTGCCACAGAAATCGATGGGACTCTTTCAAAATATATCTCTTTCTGGTTAACAGAAGATAAAATAGATGTTACTCTCTTATTTGTTGAGGACAACGATGGAAACACTCATATATATGCAGAGGATAACACATGCAATAATTGTAATAGTTCTGTTTTTGGCAAAACAATCGGCGACTATATCAAGTTATATGAAGATATGCATTTAAATTCTCAAGTATATGATGATTTTAATGTTGCATATCTTATATCAGAAGCATCATCTTGACTTACCCAAATGTCTGGTTGAGAACCTGATGTTTTTTACATCAAACATATCATATATTTTAAATGCCGCAGCCAATATTTTCAAAGGCTGCGGCATTTTTGACTTAATTTTTCTTTTAAACATGTTGCTTCTTCTTTTGACTGCTGCAAATATGTTTATGTCACAAATTCAAGCAATATTCAGTACTTACTATTTATGTAAAAAATCATTTCAGAAATTGATATATTTTTTTCTTTTCTCTGTTTACATATTGACGGCTAAAGTGTAAGAAAGATGCGATTTCACTATCTGACCACCCTAAAATCAAGTATTTTAAAATATCCCTTTGGTTTGAAGTCATTTTTAAGGTTATATTTTTTAGATCAAATGCTAATTCCACAGATGAATAATCCGCTCTATAGCTTTCTTGTAAATCACCTTCATTATCCATATATGCACATTCGTATTTTTCTTTTTTTAAGTTTCTCTTGCAAAGATGAGCAAATTTATATTTCACTGAATTGGTAATGAATTTCAAACACTGATAATCGTCTTCACAAGTGGCGATTGTTTTTACTGCTTCTATAATTGCCAAATTCAATTCTTGAGTTGCGTCATCCCAATCTAGAAAGAATATTTTTTTTTGCATATGATTTTACTAAAGGTTCCATTATGCAAAGTAAGCTTTGCATGTATTTTGAATCATTTTTTGCCTGTATAACCAAATCTTTATATTCCTGCATCATATTACCCTTTTATTTTTTAAAGAGTATCTGGGCATAAAAATGTAACTTATTTTTTATTTTTCGTTCAGAATCAAGGGTTTCTTATATCTATAAAAAAAGGAATATTGTATTTAAACAACATTCCCAATTTACATTCTGCATATAATCCTCACTACAGAAACTATATATTTTACAGCTGTTTCCTGACATCAATTACCAAAAACACTTTCAAAATCTATTTTTACAATCCTTTTTGGTTTATTCTTATTATTTTTACTCATCAAAATATTCCTGATACCAGAACAAAAACGCCAGCACCGTCCAGATTTTCCGGCTGTTGTCCTTCTTTCCCGCGTGATGCTCCTCCAGAAGCGCCGTCAGCTTTTCCGTGTGGAAATACTGACGGGATATGGGGCTTTGAAACATTTTTTTAACTCTCCCGTACCAGTCGTCGTCCCGCAGCCAGACACGAACAGGCACCGGAAATCCCAGCTTTTTCCGCGCGGCCGTGTCTTCCGGGATGTATTTCCGGGCCACCTTCCTAAACAGATACTTCGTCTTTCCGTGGCAAATTTTGCCTCCGGCGGAAGTGTCCGGACAGCCTCGAACACATCCCGGTCCAGGAAGGGCACGCGCACCTCCAGCGAATGGGCCATGCTCATGCGGTCGGTTTTCTGCAAAATATCCCCGGCCAGCCAGTATTTCAGGTCGATGTTCTGCATTTTCTCCGGGTCGGAAAGCCCGGCGGCTTCTTCATAAGTCTTTCGCAGAAACTCCTGACAGGACGGCGTGTCGGTCGGATTTTTCAAAAGCTCCCGGCGCTCCTCGTCGGTGAAAATATGGGCGTTCCCGATAAACCGTTCCTCCACCCGTTGGCCGGCCCGGATCAGAAAGCTCTTGCCGCGGCGGTCCGGCAGTTTTTTCGCCTGCCGGGAAACCGCACGCCGGATCTTTTCAGGAATCCAGGCCACTTTCTGAAGAGCCAGAGGCTCCCGGTAGATATTATAACCGCCAAATAGTTCGTCCGCACCCTCCCCGGAAAGCACCACCTTCACATAACGAGACGCCTCGGCAGCCAGAAAATACATGGCGACGGCAGAAGCATCACCGCTGGGCTCGTCGAGGGCGTACATCACCTTTGGAAGCACATCCCAGAACTCCTTTTTCCCGATAGTGTGCATGTGATAAGAAAGATGCGCATACCGGGCCACCTCCCTGGCCATGTTTTCCTCGTTGTAGCCGCTGTTCCCATCCAGAAATCCCACCGTAAACGCCATTTTTGCCCCAGATGACACGGCAATAAAACCCGAATCCACACCGCCGGACAAGAAAGTTCCCACTTCCACATCACTGACCATATGGCGGCGGACGGATTTTTTAAGCACGCTCTCCAGTTTTTTCTCCGTATCCGCCAGCGAACACCCCGCCTCTGGCTGCAGCTTCGGCTGAAAATATCTGCAGATTTCATACTTTCCCTGGCGGTAAAACAGCATACAGCCCGGCGGAAGGCGGTAGATTCCCTCAAAAAAAGTTTCCTCCAGCACGGAATACTGAAAAGAAAGATACTGCTCCAGCGCCCGTTCATTCAACTTTTTCGGGACGCCCGGGAACTGCAGGATGCTCTTAATCTCCGACGCAAACACGAAATTCCCATCCACCACTGTGTAAAACAACGGCTTGATTCCGAAAAATCCCTCGCCAGCATCAGTTCTTCTTTTTCCTCATTCCAGACAGCAAAGGCAAACATTCCACGAAGCTGCTCCACAAACGCCGGGCCGTATGCCTCAAGGCCATTCACCAGCGTCTCCGTGTCCGAGCGAGTGACAAAAAGAATCTTCTTTTCCCGTTCCATCTGCTCCCGCAGTTCCTGGTAATTATAGATTTCTCCGTTAAACACCACTGTCAGGTTCTGACTGATGCTTTTCATAGGCTGCAGGCCGCCTTCCAGGTCGATGATACTCAGGCGGCGAAATCCAAGGGCCACGCTGTCATTTACAAAACTGCCCTGCGCATCTGGACCTCGATGTACCAGCTTTTCCTTCATTTTTTCCACAATCTCTCTTTTGTTCTTTTTCTTTCCGAAAAATCCACAAATTCCGCACATGCTTTTCTCCATCTCGTATAATAAGTTTGTAAGCAAGAGAAATCACTTACAGACTTATTTCTTTTTATGGTATAGAGGTAAGGACATCTAAGAAGTATTCCCCTCATCCCATTCCCATCTATACAGTCAATAGTTACATTTTCATATCGTTTATCCTTGTTGTCAACCTTTACTTCTTTATTTTACCTCATACAACACCCCATAATATATTTCTGGCACTAACAACACCTAAAAGTCTTCCAACAGTAACAACTGTCTCATTTTCATTCTCAAAAGTCATTGCGCAGTAGCATACGGTACAGCCCAAGGGCTTTTTTCGTTTTCAGCCATCAAATTTGCTCTTCATCACTTGCCGAACATGAATCCTGCTTTTGCACTTCTGCTCATTGGATTTCACGGCACTTTTTTGTCAAAAATCTTGATTAGCGGTTTACATTTTGAGACTATTTTTCTCCTTATAAAATGAATTTGCAAATTCCAAAATTTCAAAAGGAGAAAAAACACAATGACAGATCATGAAAAACTTGTAATGCGAAATATTATTTATGCAGTGGAAACTGGCGGACAAGTATATGGACAAAAGGACTATGCTGATTTTACAGAAGCATATACCAACAGTTCTGCGGAACATGCGATCACAATCGGTGCCGGACAGTGGTATGGCAATGAGGCTCGTACACTTCTTCTTAAGATTAAAACTACTGATGCCGCAACTTTCAGCAAGTATGATACGGCCGGTGTCGCGGCGGATCTTAATAAAACAGACTGGTCAAACTATCAGCTCTCAAAAACCTCGGCAAAAGCGAAGGCAATTGTACATATTATCAATTCAACAGTTGGTCATCGCTGAGGATCAGCTTATGGATGGACAGATGGAAACTTATGTGAAGGAAGCAGCTTCTCTGGGCGTTACAGCAATGGATGCCAAAATGATGTGTGCAAATTTTCGCCATCAGGGTGGACTTTCTGCGGTGAAAAGGATTCTTGCCAAGACTACAAAGCCTTACACACTGGATCATCTTTATACTGCCTGCCAGACAGATACCGGAAATCAGGTCGGAGCATATAAGAGCCGACAGAAAATGGTATATAATGCATTAAAGACCTATATCACTAATTATAAGGTGACAGCATCCGATGCAATTCAGGCAGCGATAAATATTGCAAAAGCAGAAATCGGTTATCGTGAGAAAGCATCGAATGCAAATCTTGACAGCAAGACCGCAAATGCAGGAACCGCTAATTATACAAAGTATTGGCGGGATGTTGCACCAGAATACCAGGGTCAGGCATGGTGTGCCTGCTTTATAAGCTGGGTATTTATGAAAGCCTTTAACAAGTCGAAGGCTTCGGAATTATTAAAGCATTGGCCGTATATAAGTGTTCCAAACATTTCAACCAAATTTACCAATTATTCTACGCCGAAAGCTGGAGACATCGTAATGTATCATAATGGTCGGTATTTAATCATACTGGACTTGTTATTGCTGTTAGTGGTAATTCTTATACTACCATTGAAGGCAATACAAATGACGGTTCCGGTGTGGTAGCTGAAGGGATCGGCGTATATCAGAGAAACCGTACATTGAGTGCGTCCTCCGGTACAAGATTCGCCAGGCCGGATTATAGTATTATTAATTCCATTAATAACTCTGGCGAAACAACAACTCCTTCTACCTGGACAACGAAAAGCACTGGGGTATGTACTGGAGATGGCGTTTATGTACGTCAGACGCCAGGCGGAGCCATCATGGGTACGGTATCAAAGGGAACCAGCCTTGAGCTAGATGGAACCAACTCTGGTGTATGGGTTCATGTGAAAGTGTCTGGAATCGGAATCGGTTATATGCATCAGGATTATGTAGGCAAAGGAACTGCTTCCACAGGTTCCTCCGCAGTTAAAACAGCTCAGACTGCATTGAACTCAAAGTTCAAAGCCGGATTGACTGTAGACGGTATCTGGGGATCTGCGAGTCAGAAAGCATATATTAAAGCAATCCAGACTGCACTTAATTCCGTATACGGCACTGGCCTTACAACCGATGGCATCTGGGGAACAAACACATCCAATGCCTGTGCTGCTCATGTGCTTTCAGAAGGGGCCAATAACCTTTATGTCGGAGTTCTGCAGATTGGTCTTTATGCTCATGGTATTACCTGAATAACGGGATTGATAATGCCTTTGGAGCCGCCACAAAGCAAGGTGTGAAAAAATTCCAGACTTCTAAGAGATTAACTGCGGATGGAATTGCGGGAAGAGATACTTTTGCAAAGCTTGCAGGTGTTTAACGATTTTTGAACATGCGCCTGACGAGCGCACCTGAGAAAAAGGCGCTGCATATGCAGTGCCTTTTCCGAGAAAATGCGAGAAAATCTAATATTCACTGGGAGAGGTATCTTCAAAATCTTCGTTTTCCGATTCACTCACATCAGGTACATATTCGTCGGTCATTTTCTGCGCTTCCTCTAATGTACTGGAAGGTAAATATTCCTCCCCATCACTCGTAAGCATGATTACTATATTAACGTTATTCTGACTATAATACTCCAGGTCAACATTCAGTCCGGATCGTACAGCACTCCCATTAGCTATATTCAGGACGGCGTTTTCTATATTAAAAACCATATTATAATAATTTCCTGATTCGCCCACTTCTACTGTTATCGTATTTTCATCGGAATACAGAATATTACCAGTGATATATTGGATATCATAAGTTTCTTCCTGTGCAGATTCCTGATCTGCGGGATCTCCCTGGCTTTGGTAAATTTCCGCTTCTGCGTTATTTCCAGACTGTTGATTCTGCACACTGTCTCCTGGATTTGCTGCCACAGCTGTGGGCGTTGGCTTCCTGGTAACAGCCGTAGTAAGATTTGGAATAAACTTTACAGCATCCTTACCACTTTCGCTTTCCGTTTGCGCGGATTCGTTGCTTCCTGACAATTCACATCCTGTCAGGGTCACCGTGATACCTGTCAATATCACAAAAAACACTTTCAGAATCTTTTTTCTCATTTTTTATCCTTTCTTTTTTACTTTTTACAATTTTTATTTTACTCTAAATAACTTCCCATTACCTATTTCTGGCACTAATAACACCTAAAAGTCTTCCAACAGAAATAATAGCTGTTTTATCATTCCAAAAAGTCCGTGGCCTATCATACAAGGATACAGGCCACGGACTTTTTTCGTCATTTAAGGACATCAATTCTTTTTTTCATCTCATTCCGAACGTGAATCCTGCTTCGCCAGAAGATGGTTCTTTATTTCATTCAGGTCATTCTGAACGGTATAAAGAATCTGATATTTTTCTGTAAGCTTTTCTATTACAGACTGATAATTATTTTCACGTTCTTCCTGTTTCTTGTCCCTCTGCTCATTCGATTTCACTACGTAGATGAGCAGAAATACCGCCACCACTGCCCATATCCCCTGCGACAGAGCGGCATCGAGCATAGTTGTCTCCATGTCCTGTTTCCTCCTTCCCGCTATATTAAACGTCCTCTTATCTTTTCCCCAGCCGCCGGGTTCCAAATAGATACGTTCAACCTTTAAAGAGTCGCTACAATACCGATTTGTCAACTAACAGCCTTTTTTCTGCCGATGTTTCCATTTTTCCTTCATGCACGCCGGATTCTTTTAAAATTAGGTATCACTTAAATTTTTTCTGATTTTAGTTTCTGATTTTCTTCTCTTTTACTACTTCCCCAATTAAAGGAGGTAGTTTAATATGAAGTCATTGCCAGAGCTTATACATGATTATAAATCAGGGGTTCCCGGTACAGATGCCAAAATCCTGCAACGTATGCAGCCACTCATCAAAGGTACTGCAGCCAAAATCCACTGCATGGAAAGAGAGGATTCTCAGCAGGAATTATATCTTTCTCTCCTGCAGGCCATCCCATATCTGAACGAAGACTCTTCAGAAGGAGAATGCGTAAAATACATACAGACAGTTATCCAGAACTGATATAAATCCCTGTGCCGCTGCAATCTTTCGGCTCCCGAGACAGACGATATTGATTCCAGCACAGCCATTCTCACGGCTCCGGACACCTTTGATGACAGCTACTATGATATTGCCGCATTCATTGCTTCCCTGCCCGAGAAAAGCATAAAGCAAGAAATCATGACTCTTTTCTTCTTCAAAGATAAAACGGATACGGAAATCGCTGCAGTATTGAATGTTTCACGCCAATACGTCAACCGCATTAAAAAGCAGCTAATCCACGAATATTTTTCCCGCGATTAGAAATCCCCCGGCATTGATCAAAATGCCGGGGTTCCTGTTTTGAATTCCCATTATATATTATCTGCATCCACAGATATGGATTTATTTATCTCCATCAGCGCAATTCCCATTCCGGAAATTCCGTTCATAAATCCAGGTGCTGCGTATTCTCTTGCTGATAATCGTTTTTGACGAAAGCAACACAAGAATTTTATCAGTAAATTTTTATATTGTTGTTTCATCTTGTCCTCTATATACCCAGGCTGATCCTGCCCATATTCTTCCAGGTATTTCTTCATAATCAGCAAATTTCCAACCATTCCATGACAAAGACATAATTTTTCATCCGTTTCTGTTTCAAAAAGGCATTTTGCAGCACGGGCCACATCCACATGGACCGTTCTCAACATTTTTTCCTCATTTTCCGGA
>ENA-OQDW01000727-OQDW01000727.1-human-gut-metagenome-genome-assembly--contig:-NODE-727-length-13269-cov-2.733830_pt1 | contig 13269 bp, 6 predicted proteins | sample MGYA00242784_ERZ504613 | MGnify/ENA primary metagenome ERZ504613 (study PRJEB26092, sample SAMD00036330) | human gut metagenome | host: Homo sapiens | study: EMG produced TPA metagenomics assembly of... | reverse complement strand
ACACGTGTGCATATTGTCAACGATGAGGACAATGTGCAAAAGGGTGCTCGGTGAAACCCCTGCTACAGCGGAAAACCGCAATGCAGAATTCGGAAAGGACAACAGCTTCGCGATCCGTTTTATCGGAAGGGCAACACCAAAGAAAGTACCATTCCCACATCTTACGTTAACCCGATTTGGGACGGTGTGGGTCGCGTTGCACCGAATAACAATGTTTACCATTGGGTAATGAACAGCCCGTACTCTCGTACCGACCAGTACGACTGGGTGAACAAGCTGGCATTTACGGATAAGGTTGTGCTGTCTGACAGCCTGCCGCAGATCCGGCCGGATGATGACTACGAATACAAGGGCTTTCTGACTACCGGACTTCAGATCAAGAAAGAGATCTATCAGTATTTCCGAGATGACGACAGCATTGTGTTCACCATAAATGCGAAGAACACGAACAATGACGTTGTCGGAACGGCACAGACCATTTCTGTTCCGGTGTCTGAACTGAAAGAGATGTACGGCGAAACCGATGACTGGAACATTTATTTCGAGTACACACCGAAACAGCAGGACAACACAGATAACGGGGACAATGCAGGCGGCAGCACCGAGGGAAACGCAGACGATGCGGACACCGGAGCAAACCAGCCGCAGATCGAACCGACCTATACCGTAAAACAGGACGGCGGAAAATATGTTGTGGTTCTGGGCGAAGATACTTTTGTGACAGACTACAGCATGACCATGTATGATATTCCGGGTACAGGGGATTATTCTGCGGAACTGACCGACAAGGAAAAGGCAGATTATCACAATACCAATACATGGGATATTCTGGTGCAGGGCAAGCCGTATGCGATCAACAAGACAGACGATGACATGTACGGAAAGAACACTGCTCAAACCAGTGTTTCCACAGATTATGAACCGGACAAGGAAATCTACAAGCAGTCGGACAATGCGATAATCATGGGCTACCTGATCGATTTTCGGGCAGGGTATCAGCTGCAAACGGAGAATGGCAGCGTATCGGAAAAGCTGTACTATGATTACAGCCGGAGCGACAACAACACACCGAACCGCGGCTTGTTCCGCGTGAAGCTGTTCAATCAGGACAAGCAGAATGCGACTGGGCAGGAGGCGGCTGCACGTATTGACAGTGCGGCTACCACCAACACCATGGACAGCCGCTATCGGCTGGAGCATATCTACCTGCCGAAATTCCTTTTGGACGACAACTGGTTCGGCGTGGCAAATCTGACACTCCAAGTGGGCAGCACGAACGTTCCGGTGAACGTGGTAAAAGGCTCCGGCGTAGACGGCATGGCAGACGGCATCTATGTGGTGCATGTCAGCACAACGGAAACCGTACAGGGCGAGGAAGTCTATACCATTGATGTGGAACAGATTCTGCGGCAGCTGTATCAGGCAGATTCCGGCGTTCTCGGAACCGATACCAATACGACTAATCAGAAAACCTATGTCAAGGCATATGTCAACAGCTTCCAGCTGGACTTCAAGGCGAAAAAGGCAGACCGAAATGACAGCAGAACTGTGCTGTGTGACGGGGAATACCTGTCGGCGGATCATACCAAGAACACCAGTGCATTCCTGTATGACGGCGTTTATGTCGACCGGACACCGGACGATTTCACCGGTGACGAGTGGAATGCCAATTCTACGCCGACTTTTGGAAAGGCTCCCAATGACTATCCGGAGCAGATAACCACCAACCAGCTTTCGGCAGTCTTTACCTCCATTGACCCCAATGCCAATACCTATATTTATAAGAATACGGACGGTTCTGCAAAGGGCAGCATGAAAAAGGCAGACTATACAGTCAAGAATCTGACGGGTATGCTGAACGCAGAAGTCACCCGCACAAAGATGTACGATCAGGATTCCAAGACCGGAAACATCGATGAGGTGGACTATCTGCACCTGATGCCGTATGATTATGTAGAGTATACCATTCAGGTGAACACGCCGGACGATGCACTGATTCCGCTGGAACATACCACAGTGGACTTCTCTGTTCCAAAGGGACAGCGAATCGTTCGCTGGGACGTTGTAGATGCAGACGGAAAAGTGCTGACAACGGAAAATGCCGCGGAGAATATTCCGGCTGCGGATATTCACGCTGCTCTGTCGGACGGCGGCACGACGATCGAGCGGCACAGGGTGTCAAGTATGCCCTGCTTGCAGCAGCAGAAGCAGAGCCGGCAGAAACTGCATACCGGCGGCTGGTGGCAGAACTGGGCAAGGGTGCAAAATCCGATGACCAGATCAAGCCGGGTGAAACGGTTTACCTGCGTGTGACCACACAGCTGACGGAAAACGACGGCAGCTATGATGCTGTCACTGTCGGCACGCCGGATCTCAAAATTCATGCCGCCCCCAAGCATGGCTATCCGCAGTATGCGATCTATGACACCACCAGTTCGACACATCTGCCGAATGCAGACAGAAGATACTACTGGATCAAGACGACGACCGATCGTGCAGGCGAGTCTTACTACTACCGGTATACCAAGGCAGATGCAGACAAGCAGACACAGTATTATGCACACGTGCAGAACGAATTGACCTATCAGTCTGCTGCACCGGTAACGCTTTCCTATCAGGTAAACGACATCAAGCAGAATTACGACGGAAAGGGTGCCGTGCTGACAGTCAGCGACCTGTACAATGAAACCGGACACCATTGCGATACCTATACCATAGACGTTTCTTTCCTGGAAAAGCGTTCCAAGGACAGCGGCGATGTGTTCTACCGCGGCTTTGAACTGACGGAGCCCTACACAGTTCCGGAGGAAGCAGACAAGTTCGGCAGAGTGGAAGTGCTCTATGCCGTTGCAGAGCCGAGAACAGATCCGCGGTTTGCAGAAGACGAAAACATTGCATTCCGGACGGACGAAAACGGTGTAAAGGTGACATGGAAGTCTTACGACTACGATGCTTCCCGCACTACCGATCAAGTCGCAACTGCGAAAATGACAGCCGCCGACCTGCCGAATGTTGTGGGCGTTCGCTGGGTGTATTACGATCTCAAGGGCTTTGATACGACCACTGCGTACAGTAGTACTTCCAAGGCAAAAGCGGCTCTGCAAAATGTGACACTGACCGGTGTCGGCAGATACCAGGATGTCACAGACGGCACAGGCGTGAAAGCAGATACCTATACTCAGTATTTCACAGCTACCAACACCTATGAGCACATTCACAGTGAAAACGAAAATGCAGTGACGGTGACTGAAAGCGGCAGCAGTGTGGCATCTGCCAAAACACCGACAGAGCACACGGCATACCTGACAGACACCAAAGTCCTGAATCCTAAGGTTTATCGGGAAAACCCCATTGCATCGTTCCACACCCAGACATTTTCTTCCGAGAGCGATGCTGCGGCAGTGTATGAGGAAAAGAAAGCACAGAAAACAAGCTATCGTCCGAAAGACACGATCTGGCAGAAGGTGACACTGAAAAATAATCTGGCAGCACTGAACAGCAGTCAGGCACAGGCAGGCGAGGAGGGCAGGCTCATCAATCCGGTGATCTATGATAAGGTACCGGAATATTTTGCCAAGACTTTGTACGATTCGTATGGGGTCGGCGACAGCATACCCAATTTCCATTTGCGTTTGCTGAATGCGGACGGCAGCGAGAAAGATCTGAGCAATATAGAATTGTATCTGGCAGCCAAAACCGCACAAAATGGGTATGACTACGGCGGAAAGATGACCTATACAGACGGGTTCAATTCTAAAAATGCAACACAAAAGGCATTTGCAGATTTGAAGCCGGACGAAAACTCCACATATCAGATTTCCTTTACGGTATACGAACTGCGGCTGCGTTACAAAGATGCTCCCAATGCGGACTTCGTTTTGCAGCCGGGAGAACAGATCGAGTTCTGCTACTCGGCGACCATTCGGAAGAAGACCTGCCTATGGTGTATACCGCGTCTACCTATGCAAATGATGCTGCGGCATCCACAGTAGACGGAACCGGACTGCACCCGGCATATTTCCCCCGCATTGGTGAGTATTATCAGAACAGTATTTATCATAATTATTATAGTTCCTCTACGAACGGCAAACTTTATCCGATGCTGACCGACGGATTCTCTGATACCGGAAACGTCTGGAGTAATTTCATGCAGGTGCAGAACAGCAGTATCCAGATGGATATGGACTATCTGATGCACGATATTGGCTTCAGTGCGGATAAGAATACACAGGTGGATATGTGGGAATTTCTGGATCAGACCATTACCCACATTCCGGTTCTTCCACCACAAGCGGCAGCATCAGCGGACAGAACAACACGCTGTTGGACGAGGATTCACAGACTGCAAAGAATATGCAGACGGTGAAATATACTGCCAATTCCACGATCGAAACGGCTGACCAGCTCCAGCAGCTGCCCCAGACCGTGAAGTACATGGCAGGCGGTGCAAACCGAGATTGGTTCCAGCTGGCAATGGGCAAGCGGAACAAGAATCATGCAGACTGGGCAGATCTGGATTCGGCAAAGGATACACCTGTTGTGTGGAGCGAAACCCGTCTCCACCTGCAAAAGGCATGGCTTGCCACCAGTTCGGAATTTGTAACCAGCAATATCCAATATGAAAAGACGAACGGCGACCACACGGAAAATGTGCTTTGCGATCCGAATTCCCCGTATTTTGGAACATATTCGGACTGGGATGGATTAGACACCTATCATAATAGTGTACACACAGTAACAGACCGGTCTGGTGCAGCTGCACTGGAATATGATGAAGATGTCAAGGTACAGCTTCAGGCGTATAACTACGGTGACTGGGATCTGGACGGTGTGACATTCCTGTATACCTATGCCTATGGCATGAAGCCGGTGATGAACGCGGACGCAGTCTGGACGTTTCTCAGATACTGGCTTATGCCAACACCGGCGACACGAAGGCAAATACATTCGCTCAGATCGATGCTGCAAATATCACCGCAGAGATCATTCAGAAACCGGACGATCAAAATCCGCAGTATCTGGCACCGAAGGCAATGCGGGACGCAGCACAGAATGCAGATCTCACAGACGGTGCTGACGGATACTATACCGCAGACGAGTATACACCGTATGTGGTAAAGATCACAGTGAAGCAGCCGCTGAAAAGGTGGTATGGCAGAGGCAGTGATTTTGGGTATATCACACGGGTAACGCTTCCGGCAAGAGTATACACCAATACGGCAAGCGGCACATGGTACGACCGTGTGCTCACACAGCCGTATGTGGCAGAGGGCAGCCAGAATCACCTGTATTACCAGATCTATGACATCGACCATTGGGACGGTTCCACCAAGGTGCTGACAAAGCACAACCAGCTGTACGGTATGGACTACCTCTGGAGCCCACTGTATTGGTACGGCTATACCGGTGACGGACAGCTTGGAAGCCTGAAATATCTGGCATCTTCTCCGAATATGCCCTCTGTCAACGGCTACAATATCCAGAACAAGGAAGTCGTAGCAGACGGCAGCGGCTATCGCTTTACCAGCAATGACAGCATCGACCGTTACAGCAGCGGCAAGACCATGTTCTATGCGGAAACCGGCACCAGAGCCGTGCTGCGGAAACCTCTGGTACGCAGCTGGACAACCATTAGCGAGACGATCGGCAGTAATGGAACTGAGATGTACGGCAAAAATGTGGAGCAGTACTACACCGAAACACAGGGTGAAGTCAACTGGATCAATGTTCATGTGGAGAACAATTATTACTGGGATCAGTACGGCTACAGCGGCAGTGTCGGCATACGCGGCTATAACAATGAAAAGACGCTGCACAGCTACGGCACAGACGGCGGGCAAAAGGGTTCGCTTTCTCTGCCAGTCATCACGAACATTCTGCCATATGGTATCGTTCCGGTTGCGGCAGACGGCTCTCGCTATACCACGGACAACACCAAGAATAACAAGCCCCTGAACTGGGAACTGTACGACAAAGATGCCACTACCAATCTGGCAGATCAGAAGGCACTCTATGATACCGAGGTCTATTATGATGCGTCTACCAAGCGTTATGTGGTGCAGATCTTTGCCAGGGAGGAAAACGATACCGAAAAGGCAATGACCGCAGCGGAACTGGCAGAAAAGCGGGAAAAGGACGCTGCGATTCGGAATGGCAGTCTGTACAATTTCTGCATCAAGACCTTTACTTATGCAGAGCCGGACGATGTGATCAACGGCGTGGAAGACGAAGATCTGCTGAAAAATTACCTGAACAACTATTCCTATGTTTCCAGCAGAGTGAACGCGTACCAGTTTATCACGGACAACGACATTTCCGGAATCCATACAAGGTATGCTCGCCGGTAAATCTGAGAGCAGCTGTAAACGCTTATGATACGTATGATTACCGGAGTGCAGACAAGCGAAAGGACGCAGTTGCAGCAACCGATACGGAAGTACTGATGCAATACTACAGCGAGAGAGTGTACTATGATTCCTCTCAGGATACGCTGCCCATGCGTCCGGATACAGACAAGGACGGACTTTCGACCACCAATCCGGATCCTTACGTTCTGCTGACCCATAAGTACGAAAAAGGTACCTATATGCTGGGCAGCATGAGCCGGTACGCCGAGAGCGATCCCATGGAAATGGACGAGTACCGAAAGAACAAGCCGCTGTCGGAGAAAATTCGTTCCGCACTGAACCGCGATGTGACACTGCGTAACAACAGCAGTGATATACTTTTCCAGGATATTACTTCTGCCAATGTGATGCAGGATTCCGGCGTTGTGAATACGCTGAAGATCCGCACGCAGACTCCATCTTTAAAGGCAGAGAACATGGTAGCTGCTGAAAAGACCGAAGAAGGCGAAAAGGCTTTGCCGGAAACAAGGAAGATCTGGACGAAGTGAAAACCCGTCAGCAGTATCAGAACAACGGGGAAAACTTTGACTATAGTGATATTCTCTGGTACAGTGCCAAGGTTTCCAGCCAGTCGGAGGCAGACTATCGTTACCGCGGAAGCATCTTCCACGCCAAAATGGTTGTCACATTCCAGCTGCCGGAACATGTACGGTACTGGGACGAGGACAATCTGCTGGACGACTACTATCTGGAATACACCGATAAGTCGGGGAAAAAGCAGACATTTGCCATGGCAGAGGCAAAGGCTGCCGGCTGGGGCATTGAGCTGACACAGCGGTACTTTGCCGGAGCAGTTGCACCGGCAGAAAATCCGGCAGACGGACTGACACGGGCAGATTCTGCCACAAAGCGTGGCGGTGAAACGCTGGTATTTGAAATTACAACACCGGCAGAAAGCGGCTTCGACTGCAAGGACGACAAGACCTATGTTGCAGGCAATCATCCGGCAGGCTATTTCAATGGCACGCTGAACTTTAAGATCAAGACACGCATCGACAATCTGGAAGTGCCGGCGGATACGGACAGCAGCTGGGAGGATTATTATGCCAAGGTCTATGCAACGTTCGAACAGACAGACGGCAAGTTCGCCATTACAAAGGACGGTCTGTTTGCAGAACGTGATGCAGACGGCAAGTACTACACCCGCGGCGGCTGCCTGATGCCGAAGCAGGACGAGAATGGCTATGTCTACAACGACTACAGCAATATCGTCCATGAAAAGAAACTGCGGCAGGAAGTGCCGGCAAGTGACATTGTATATGATACCTATGATTTCAACTTTACCGGACAGACCATAGAGGGCATGCGGCTGCAAAATGCGGTGCGGGTGAAGGATACCAATCGTACAAAGAACAATGCCATTCCGGAGATCGAACCTTTTGACGGCGTTGTGCCGGGTGAGATCTATCTGACTGCTTCTTCTGCGAAAGTTGCTGTTACTGCACCGAAAACCACGGTGCGTGCAGATCTGAACTATGAGCGTGTGCGTGTCAACGACCCGAACTCCTCTATTGTCATTGCGGAAGACCCGCATATTAAGCAGATTTATAAAACTGTCAGCTATGTCGATCAGGTGTCTAACGATACCGCATCGGTAAACGAATTCGTGGTCAACTACAATCTGGCAAACTACGCAACGCTGCGTGGTACCACGAAGGTGGCACCGGTCAACAAACCGGACGTGCTGCCTCACGTTTCAGAGCTGGTTTATCCGAATGTAACGGAAATTTCTACCGGTAACTGGGCGATTCCGTCAGCAGGTGCACTGGAAACCGAGTATGCCGCAGACCAGCAGCTGGTTCATGACATTCTGGAAAAGCACCTGAAAGTGTATCCGTATGTGCTGATCAGCACGGACCCTGCCAATGAAGAAGCATTCCTTGCACCGGAAACGGAGCAGGACGACGGCATTTATTCAAATGCCTGTGCCAACAGCGGCAAGGGAACCAGCTGGTGGGTACGTATCGGCGAAAAACAGGGCTATGCACTGGACGCAAACCAGACGATTTCACTGGAAGCCGGCAACCTGCATTTTGACAGCACCAACCAGAAGCTCCAGCAGCAGCTGTCACAGCTTAATCTGAAAAAATCCATTCGTCAGGTGCGTTGGGTGATTCGGACAGAGGGCTTTACGGAAACGATTTCCGGAACTCAGGTCCGGCTGACCAACGCAGAGGCACCCCGATATTTTCCGGTGCCGAAGGGATTGTATGTGAATGCAGATGCAGACGACACCACAGAGGCAGACAGGACCGCAACGATGTGGACAAGTATCACTATGGTCTGGAACCCCTAAGCGAAAGCATCAAGGAAAACAGCCCCCATGTGGCATTTACCACTGCACCGAATGACCCGTCTATCTCCAATTCTGTACACAATAACCATTTCGCCAGCGTGATCCTGCGTAGCGATGACTTCAAGTATGCGGTTTCCGGTGATGAGTCCAGAGTGGGCTTCTATCTGGATCCGCAGCTGCCGTGGCTGGGTATCGATATTGATGCCAAGTATTTCAGCGGTGCTGCAAACAAGGAATACAAATGGGATTCCAATACCAGCGGTATTTCCAGCGGTACCGGCAAGATGCTGAAATATACAGTGACTTATAAGAATCTTAGTCAGGAACTGCTGAACACAAGTACGTATAACCGGAAAAATGCAGAGGCAGACAAGCTGTCTGATCCTACGGTTTCTCTGGCACTGCCGTATCTGGAATCGCTCTCTGCGGACGCATTCCAGTATGTGCAGTATCAGGACGACTCCAACGGCAGCATTGACGGCTATTTCGTCGGCGATCACTACACCAGCACTGCGGAAAAGAACAGCGACAATCAAGTGGTAACGCCTGCGAAGAATCTGGACGATGTGACACCGCAGTGGACATGGCATATTGAAAACGAAAAGGGTGAATTTGTTTCCCTGAAAGACAACGGTGATGTTTCACTGGCAGACGTAGACGTGGAAGAACTCCCGTATGCAGACGTGACAAACACCGAAGTCGCTATGGACACGCAGAAGAACCCCAACCCCTACTTTGTGACAAAGCCGATCTCCACCAATGTACTGAACCGGAAGATCGTCAACTTCAAGTTCTCCGGAACTCTGGAGCCGGGACAGCGTATTGTGGTAGAACTCATGGTGCCGCTGGACATCAGCAACAGTAACATCGTTTCTGCGGAACTGATGCAGGCAAAGGCATATGGTTTTAAAAACGGTTCTTTCCGGCCGTATATTCCGGACAAGCAGGGAAAAGTCAAGATCGTTGCCTATGAAGTAGACAGCCATGATGTCAACGACAACAAAAGCAGCGGCGATATGACACTGACGATCACATCACAGGCAATCACCCTGCTTTCGATCGATAATGTCACACAAATGAAAACAGCCACTTCCGATCTGGATTCCGTAAAGGCGGCAATTCCGGTTCGGGTACAGGAGGGCGGCAATTACTCTTACTCCATTTCCATGCAGAACAGCTCAGATGCGGATACAGAATATAAGACGCTGTTGTTCTATGATGTACTGCCCTATGCAGAGGACACCAAGGCAACTGATTCGAACGTACCCCGAAAATCGAAGTGGAACGGTTATCTGATTCCGGATTCTGTGCAGCTGAAACAGGTATCCACCAGCGGTACAGTAAATCTGAATCCGTCTATGTACACCGTCTGGGTCGGACCGATCATCAAGAAGAACGGCAGCTATGTGCTGCAGGATGTCAGCATCCTCCCGAAGCCGGCAGACAATCTGATGGATACGGAGAAAAATAACTTCTACCGGAGTCTGTATCAAGATGTAAACGGAAAGGATTCATATTTTGTCAAGTTGTCTGAACTGATCGACGATCACGAAGCCGGCAGGATTTCTGATGCCGAATACGATCGGCTGGTACGGGGGATCCGTGCAATCTGGGCACAGATGAACAATGCCGACACCAGACTGGACAAAAAGAACCGTATGGAACTCTACTATGAGATGCATGCACCGCTGAATCTGCCGAAGTATGTTGGTACACCTACAACTGAGGACGAGAATGAAAGTGCAGCATCTGCGGAGAGTATTCGCAAGCAGGTAGAGGGTGTGACACAATGGAACACCTTTGCTTCCGGCTATGATTCTGCAAGTGCGATCGGCAAGAACTATCAGGTTTTTGAAAACACACAGGCCGGTGCCTATATTTCTGCCCCCAGCGGAAAGGGCTATATCGGCAGCTATGTCTGGAGCGATCTCAACTATGACGCTCAGTGTAACGAAGCAGAATATGAGATGTCTGCCAACGGACGGCTGCTGCCTACCGGCAAATGGACGACCGATATTGACTTTGACGGAAAGCCGGACGATCCGGGTATCAATGGTGTAAAGGTAGAACTGCTGACGAAGAAGGGCTATTCTGTCAACGTTAACGGTGAAGCAGTGATTGCCGATCCGAACCCTGACAGCAACCCGAATCCGGAAAAGACACGTTATGTTGTCATTGACGAGGAAACTGGTCAGCCGAAAACCATTGTAGAAAACAACACCAATTCTTATCAGTATACGTTTGACGGACCGGTGACTTATACCACCGAAAGCGACTATTACGGAAATCAGGGCTACTTCATCCTGTCAAATCTGACACCGGGAGATTACCGGCTGCGGTATACACTGCCGCAGGGATACGATCAGTACTCGGTTACAACACGGGAACTGGGACAGACTGGCACAGCACTGAAAGTATACCGTGACGGAAATGTCGTTTATACCGGCATTCGCACAGAAGATGACCATACGGCAGTTGCCAACGAAATTGCCAACAAAAAGGCTTCGTCCGGACAGCTGATCGTACAGACGGCACCGATTCATGTAGATGCGGTGGAAGAAGATCTGACAAAGCATCAGGCATATGACACCGCCATGACTTCCTATATGGCTGGGTGTTTCCAGAGGATACACTTACGGCGGCTGGGCATGGTCGATGAAACAGACAACAACGGCACCATCGAAAGCGACGGCATCATGCAGGAAGCCGAACAGAAGCTGAAAGATGTGAAGGTGGAAATGCACGAAGTCGATGCAGACGGCAACATCGCATCGGAAATTGCGGTAGACGGTGACGGAAATCCGGCAGTCGTCCGCACCAGTGATGAAGGCTATTATCAGTTCCGTCTGTATCCGAACCAGAACTATGTGGCAGTGGCAAAATATGAGGGCAGTTCTGTTATCCCGTATAAGCCTTCGCCGTTTGTTCTGCACAACGATCCGCTGGAAGCATCAGATGATAACGATCTGACCAAGGCGGTGAACAACTTCCGCACACGGCCGTTCCTGACCGGTGTGCCTTACGACAAAAACCAGAAGCCGCTGTATGAAAATGACGGTCAGACCTTCCAGATCAACAGAAGCATTTCTCTGGGATTTGTGAACGGCTCCCGTGGATTTATCGGACAGTGGATCTGGGACGACGAAAACTATAACGGCATTCGGGATACCTTTGAAAAGGGTATCGAGGGTGTGACCGTGACCTTGCAGCCGTTCTACTATGACGGCGATACCGGAAAATGGGTAGCCATTACCGGTGGGGAACGCGACATAAAAACTTCGGAATCCGGTTCTTATGTATTCCAGAATGTTTCCAGTTACTACGAAAAGGACGGCAGGGAATATCTTGCTGGCTATCGGCTGTACGTCGATCCGGCAAAGAATCCTCAGCTGTACCAGAAGTATGCGATCACCAAGTATAAGCAGTATCCGAACAGCCGTTCTACGGAAAACAGTGACCTGCAATATACCGGTGATATGCAGTACTATCTCATTGGCGATGACTGGTTCGAGTATGGCGAAAACGGCAATATCACAGCAACGTATCACAACTATGATAAAGAAGACGACATCATTATTATTGCCGGAGAAACGAAAAACCAGAACAACAATGTCATTGCCTATAAGGACACCTACTATGATACCGGCGAAGCACAGCGTCTGCTGGACTACAGCGGCGGCTTTACGGAGATTCAGACTTCTGAAGTAACCGGTTATCTGTGGGAGGACAACGGTAAAAATGCAGCCGGAGAATATCAGGAGACATTTGACTATGATGGTATCCGCAATACAGTGACCGCAGAGGACAGCACGACTCAATCTATGAAAAGGGAATTGCTGGAGCGACTGTTCAGCTGGAACAGTATGTTCTGCAAAATGGTACCTATGTAACCGGTAACAAGCGGAAACCGTACTGTGAAAACTGATGAAGACGGCAAGTACACATTCTCCGGTGTTTCCACATATGCGGAAATCAATGGGGAAAAGGTACTGGCACATTATCGTCTGAAGCTGCTGTCGTTGCCCAGCGGCATGGAAAACTATGCCGTTACCCGCTATCGGCAGAACGGCGATGCGGAAACCCAAGTGATCGACAGCCACCTGATCTCGCAGAACGGACAGCACGGAGCAGGCAATGCAGATTATGACATTGCGTCTTATCTGACCTCTCCGGCTGACGGTGATTATTTCATCACTGCAAAGAAGTCCCAGCCGGAAACAGAAGCAGGCATTGACGGAAACACCTATTTTGAACCGTACATTCTCTATGATGATGCAGCAGTGCACGGCGGAAATCATGATTATGCCTACGATTACATCAAGGCAAAGGATTATGCCGGCTATGACGGCGGTCTGAAAGCATTTGAAACCGCCTCTGTCAGCGGCGTGGTCTGGGAGGATACCAACTATAATGGTATTCAGGACGACGGCGAAGCAGCATATCATAATAGCAAGAATCCGGCAGTTGTGCACTTACAGCAGTATTTCTATCGCGGCGGCGAATGGGTGCTGGAAAATGCAGCATTCCGGACACACGAAACCAAAACGGACGGAATGTACACGTTCA
>ENA-OQDW01000725-OQDW01000725.1-human-gut-metagenome-genome-assembly--contig:-NODE-725-length-13278-cov-2.059767_pt1 | contig 13278 bp, 16 predicted proteins | sample MGYA00242784_ERZ504613 | MGnify/ENA primary metagenome ERZ504613 (study PRJEB26092, sample SAMD00036330) | human gut metagenome | host: Homo sapiens | study: EMG produced TPA metagenomics assembly of... | reverse complement strand
CCAAAAAGGGACAGGGTCACATTTAATTGGGACGTAGTAAAATTCAATTTTACTAGTCCCCAATTACTATTTATCATCTAGTTTCAACACGCTCATGAATGCTTTCTGCGGAATCTCTACGTTTCCAACCTGACGCATTCTCTTCTTCCCTTCTTTTTGCTTTTCCAAAAGCTTTCTCTTACGGGAAATATCACCACCGTAGCATTTTGCCAGCACGTCTTTTCGCATCGCCTTCACTGTCTCCCGCGCGATGACTTTGCTTCCGATTGCCGCCTGAATCGGAATCTCAAACAGCTGTCTTGGAATCTCTTCTTTTAATTTTTCACACATCTTACGTCCACGTTCGTATGCAGTCCCACTATGGACAATAAAAGATAATGCATCGACTTCTTCTTTATTAATAAGAATATCCAATTTCACAAGTTCTGACCGTTCATATCCTGCCATCTCATAGTCAAATGACGCATATCCTCTAGAACGCGATTTTAACGCATCGAAGAATCATAAATAATCTCATTCAAAGGAAGAATATAGCGAAGCACTGCTCTTGTCTCTTCGATATACTCCATTCCCTGATAAATCCCTCGACGTTCCTGGCAAAGATCCATGATCGCTCCGATAAATTCAGACGTAACCATAATCTCAGCTTTCACAACCGGCTCTTCCATATAATCGATTTCAGCCGGATCCGGAAGATTCGACGGATTTGTCAGTTCAATCACTTCTCCATTTGTCTTATAAACTTTGTAAATAACGCCCGGAGCGGTTGTCACAAGATCCAGATTGTACTCTCTCTCCAAACGCTCCTGAATAATTTCCAAATGCAACAATCCTAAAAAACCACATCGGAAACCAAATCCAAGTGCAATCGATGTCTCCGGCTCAAACTGAAGTGCGGCGTCATTGAGCTGCAGTTTTTCCAGCGCATCTCTCAAATCCTGATATTTCGCCCCATCTGCCGGATAGAGTCCGCAGTATACCATCGGCTGCACCTTTTTATATCCCGGAAGTGGTTCTTTGCAAGGTCTGTTCGCATCTGTCACGGTATCACCAACACGAGTATCTTTCACATTTTTCAAACTGGCGGTAATATATCCAACCATTCCCGCACTTAATTCCTCGCAAGGAATGAACTGCCCCGCCCCAAAATATCCAACTTCCACGACTTCTGCCTTCGCTCCTGTCGCCATCATCTGAATCGATGTCCCTTTTTTCACCGTTCCTTCTTTGATACGGCAAAACACAATCACTCCCTTATAGGAATCATACAGAGAATCAAAAATCAACGCCTGAAGCGGAGCTTTCGGATCTCCTGTCGGCGCCGGAATCTTTGCCACGATCTGCTCTAGTACATCTTCGATATTCAGTCCTGTTTTTGCAGAAATACGCGGTGCATCTTCCGCCTCGATTCCGATGACATCCTCAATCTCTTCTATCACCCGTTCCGGATCCGCACTTGGAAGGTCGATCTTATTAATCACCGGCACAACATCCAAATCATGATCCAATGCCAGATATACATTTGCCAATGTCTGCGCCTCTACTCCCTGTGCCGCATCCACGACAAGAATCGCCCCGTCACACGCCGCAAGGCTTCGGGAAACTTCATAATTGAAATCCACATGCCCCGGAGTATCAATTAAATTAAATATATATTCTTCACCATCTTTTGCCTTATATACAATACGAACCGTCTGCGCTTTGATCGTAATTCCACGCTCGCGTTCCAATTCCATGTTATCAAGCACCTGAGACTGCATCTCACGGCTTGTCAATAATCCGGTCTTCTCAATGATCCGGTCTGCCAATGTTGACTTTCCATGGTCAATATGCGCAATAATACAAAAATTTCGTATTTTACTCTGATCTATTCCTGCCACTGTTATTCCTCCAACTATTACTTTCTCACAATTTTTTATTATAACGTAATTTCAAACGGGATTCCACTATAAAAACATTATTTTGCGGAATACTTCATTATAAACAGCTCTACCCCAAGCATATCACTCAGCCGCCCCGTCTTGACAGCCTCTTCCATATCCACGCTGTCTTCAATAATTTCACGAAGTGCCTTGCTTGAAAATGCCCTTGCCTGCTCCTGATATTTTCCCACTACAAATGGATGCAATCCCACTTTTGATGCAATCTCTTTTCGTGGATATCCTCTTTTGTCCATGTCCTTAACTTCCAAAAGCAGTCGAAACTGTCTGGTCAACAAGAACAAAATTCGCATCGGCGGCTCTTTCAGCGCCACTAGATCATAATAATAATCAAGTGCCTTTCTCTGCTGCTTTTCTGCAACTGCATTGACCATATCAAAGATCTGATTTGTAATCTGTGTCGTACAGATCTCTTCCACATCCTGTGCGGTAATCTCCGACTTGTCCAATGTATAGCAGAATAATTTTTCCAGTTCCCTTTGGATATTCTCCATATCAGTTCCAACCTTTGTCAAAAAGAACCGAATTATCTGCTCCGTGACCTGCTTATTCTCGCGCCTCACACTCCCCGCAATCCACCGAAGAAGTGTCGACTCATCCTGCCGTCCGAGCTCCACGACCCTTCCTTTATCTTTTGCCGCCTTATAAAGCTTCCCTCGCTTATCGATCTCACTCTCGACAAAAATCATAGAAGTGGTCTCCGGAAGTTCCTTGATATAATCCGAAAGTTCCGGAGACGCATTCTTAAAAAATCCGCTGTTTTCCAAAATAATCAATCTGCGCTCTGCAAAAAACGGCAGCGTCTCAGCAAGATCAATGACTTCTTTCGCGTTAATTCCTTTTCCTTCATAGTATGCGTAATTCATCGTATCATCCGGTGGAACAATCGCATAGTGCAGCTTGTCTTTATACTGTTTTTTTAAATATGCCTCTTCGCCATACAAAAGATATATCTGTTTCAATTGTCCGGTTTTCAAATCTTCATTCAGACTTTTCATATTCACTACACTCCATCTACTTTATCTTCTCTTAGTCTAAATGCAAGCTTCTGAAATGTCAATGAAATCCGACAATCGAAAGCGTATTTCCATCACTTTTCAATGTGATCGCCCCATTTTCAATTGTACTATAAACCGCACTGTCTATAGCGTTCAGTCTCTCCAGTGTCTCTTTATGCGGATGCCCGTATCGGTTTCCTTTCCCAGCCGAGATTAGCGAAATATTTGGCTGGATTATCTTTAAAAGCTCTTCCTTGGTCGAATTTTTTGACCCGTGATGTGCCACTTTCAGCACCGAATACACCTTTTTTTCCACCTGCTCCAGCAAAATTTCCTCCCCTTTTTCCTCAACATCACCTGTACAAAGCATACCAAACTTCTGATAACAGATATCAAGTACCATAGAGGAAGCATTTCCGATTTCCCCTGGGAACTCCTCCTCTGGTTGAATGCAGGTCACCTGAAGATCCCCTTCCTGGAGTCTCATGCCGGGACGAATTACCAACACCCTTATTCCAGCTTTTTTTGCAAGTGCTGAGAGTTTTGTTAACGCCTCATCTTGTTGATAAGTTGCCGGAAGCACAAGGTTTTTGATTCTTACCCCGACATCCTGTCTTGTGATCATCTCCTCAACGCCACTGTAATGATCACTGTCTCCATGCGAGATCAGACATAGTCTAAAGTTCCAATCCCCTGTGATTTCAAAAAAGGTTCTATCCGATATTTCCCTACTTCTTTGACATCACTGCTTCCCCCGTCAATCAGGTAAGTTCCATTTTTCGGTCCTCGAAGCAGAATACCGTCTCCCTGTCCCACATCAATTACCGTCACGAAAAGCTTTCCTCCTGTCCCATGACCGATGGAAAACCAAAACAGAATCATTGGAAACACACACCACACACTCCTTCTAAGAAACCGAAACAATTCTTTTTTGTTACATTTCAACACAAGAATAACACTCCCAAATACGAAAAGATAGTAAGCACTGATCTGCCACCACGCCGGCTGTCCAAACACCATTCTCGCCCCCGGCAATCGTCCTGCGAATCGACTCATCCACTCAAACAGTTCCAAAAATATTCCACACACTTTTACCAAAACCATACCTATCGGCTGACAGATTGGCAAAAACAAGCTGCCGATAAGTCCAAGTCCCAGAACCCACGACATCATCGGTATCACTGCTATATTCAATAAAAGTGAATATAGTGGAAATTCAAAATAAAAGTACAAAAGCACCGGAAACAGCATTAGATTAATGCCTATGCTCGCATACATCCCTTTCACAATCTGATATTTGCACGGGAACAGTTTTTCTATTGCAGGAAGAATGGTTAAGATCCCAAGTATCGCTCCGTATGAGAGTAAAAATCCGGCGTCTGCAAGGTATAATGGCTGCCAAAGAACAGTCACTGCCCCTGCGAAGAATAATCCAGTAGCCATATCATAGACTCTTCCTGTCATATCTGCACCAATGCGAAGTAAAAGCATAATCGCAGCACGTATCACTGACACAGATAAACCGATCATTAAGACATACAGAAAAAGCAGTATACCAGATCCGATCCCGGCAACAAAATAAGGACTTCCGACTTTTCGAAAAATCTGATACACACTCAGTCCAATAAAAGATATATGAAGTCCTGAAATTGCCAAAACATGTCCTATCCCATTTTTCTGATACAGCTCCTTGATCTCTGCATCCATCTCCTTCTTCTCACTCAATAAAATCGCACTTAAAACAGCGCCATTTTTTCACCCATCGTCTCTGTCAGCTTCTCCTTCCATGCCTGCTTCAGACCGTAAAGAGAATTCATAAGTCGATTAGTCTTTCCACTCACTTCCATAATCTGTTCACCCCAGACCATGCCATAAATATTTTGTTTTGCATAATATTGCCTTTGGTCAAAATTCCCCGGATTGTGTGCCGTTTCAAACACATTGGCTTTCCCACGCAATTTGACCGTTTTCCCAATCGCAATATTTTGAAATGTCTTATCATATACTATTATCTTGGATTCATAAAATGATTCATTTTGACTGTTTATAGAATTGTTTTTTAGATATAAGATCTGCATCTTTGATGTGCTCGTCTTTTGATATACCTGCCCCTGCAAGATGACTTCTTTTTCTTTCTCTTCCTGAAAAATAGAATCGGCAGACAGTCCTCCCGACTGCCCGCCTGTCAGAAGCAGGAGCACGCTTTTTATCAGTAAAAAGACCAGACACACATAACATAATGGTCTTTTTTTCATTCTTCTTTTTTCTCCTCGATTAATTCTGAATTCCATTCCAAGGGACGATCCAATTGGATACTTCCCTTATACGTCACATCACTTGCACCGTTGACCAATATCTGTACACGGCTCGCATTCCCACTTTCGATAATGGAATTTACAGTCGAGTAAATTGCCACCTCCGGCTTCTGATTATAACCTTCCGTCAAAAATGTGGAATCCAGATTCACATAGCAAATGCCATCTTTTACAGATACTCCCAGCAGCTTTGTGTCCTTCGGGATCGTCGCCTGCGCCTTGCTGGATGCCGGCCCCCGCATCAATTGTTCCACAATCAATTTTTCGATAGAGGTATTGCTGCTGTAATGCACGTCATTAATCTTTTCACTCACAAGTTTTGTTCCATCCTCGTTTGAAAAATAAAGATTCAGCGACGTCACTTGATAACTGCTCAAAGAAGATCCTGTATTTTGTACAAAATCATCCGCACTCATCAATCCAATCGGTATACCTTCTCGATCTTTCAGCACGTCATCACCAACATAAAAAGATACAAAATCAATGCCATCAACCTGAACAAGCGTCTGCACAACTGCCGCCCTGCAAAGTACTTCCCTTGACTTTTTCATTTTTTCATATGCTTTATTAAAATGCAATTCCAGACAATTGTCTTTGATCTCGAATGATTCCACCTTGACTTCTTTTGGGAATACCGACTTCATCTCAATCGACTCCGGCGCTTTTTTAAGCTCCTTAAGCATATCTTTCACGACAGTCTCCGCTTTCTCCGAGTTGTTTTCATACTCTTGCTTTTCCAACGCATCATCATCGGTATTCAGATAGTAAATATACATTCCCGCATCTTCCATATGTTTCCCTGACGTACAGCCACTTGCAAGTATCATGCACAGAAACAACACCGCTGCATATATTCTTTTTTTCATGTCATTCCCCTTTTCTCCGCCTGCATTTACACAATATAGTTCAGTGGAACACGCACGGTAAAGGTTGTTCCTGTCCCCTCTTCACTGTATACCTTCACAGCTCCACGGTGCATGACGATCGCATTTCTCGCAATCGCCAATCCAAGCCCTGTTCCGCCAATCTCTCTAGAGTGCGATTTATCCACACGATAAAATCTCTCAAAAATATGTTCAATCGACTCCTCCGGTATTCCAATTCCAGAATCTGCAACCTTCACATAAAAATATTTGTGATCCGCGTTGAGTGACACATGTACCCACCCATCTTCTTTATTGTACTTGATTGCATTCTCCACTAAATTCGATATAGCAAGAGAAAGCTTTACTTCATCGACTTCTGCTGTTACCGGTCGAAAACTTTCAAACACAACTTCTATATTGCGCACTGCCGCAATCGGGCGCACCCGCTTCAATATCCGTTCTACCAACTCGTTAATATTCTCCGGTTTTACATTCAGATCAGAGGCTGTCTTATCCATCTTTACAAGAGAGAGTAAATCGTTGATAATCTTGTTCTCACGCTCAATCTCCTCTGTAATATCTCCCATAAATTCCTGATATAGTTCCACCGGCACATCCTCCTGTGCAAGAAGTGAATCTGCAAGTACTTTCATAGACGTAAGCGGCGTCTTCAATTCATGCGACACATTGGATACAAACTCCTGTCTAGAGTCATCCAATACCTTCAAACGTCCCAACATCTTGTTAAACGCATCAGAAATCTGTTTCGTTTCCGTATAGGCATTCTCTTTCAGATAGTCATTGTCATACCCTTCTGTCACATCCTCAATCGCCTGAGTGATTCTCGCAAACGGTTTGACCATCTTATTAGAAAGAAACGATACTATGACAACCAAAAGTAATACTGTCATCCCTAAAATAATATTGGCATTTGATTCCAGCATCTCCAATGTATCCAAAATACTATCCGCAGAGATGCTAATGAGAACAACTCCGATAATCTCTTTACCGCTTCCCGCCATAATAGGGGACGTCACCTCAATATAACGCTCCTTCGCATCATAATGGTTCGTCGATTTCCCGTCAAAACACTGAACAACATCAGAGGAGATGATCGTCTTTCCTTCTTCTGTTCCGAAAGTGTCCTTCACAATGCGATATTCTGAGTCAATCACCATCACTCGCCCATTATAAATATTCGACAACTGCAAAATCTCTGAGTTGATTGCCTCTGAAGCAGTTCCTTCCAAGTAATTAGAACTGCTCAACTGATTACACAGAATCGTTCCCTGATTCTGTACTTCAGCACTTTTTAGTGAAACCGCATTCTCCTCATACTGCTTCAAAAGCGTCTCTTTCAATACGATACACGGAAGTATACTGGTAATCATAATGAGCAGAACAAGTCTGGAACGCAGACTTTTAATAAGTTTACTTTTAATCTGCCATTTAACCCCTAAAATAGTAACCAACTCCCCACTTCGTATATACATATTTCGGATCACTTGGATGTTTCTCTATTTTTTCTCTCAAACGTCTGATATGTACATCTACCGTTCTTGCGTCTCCCGGGTACTCATATCCCCATACCAGATTCAACAGCTTTTCTCTGCTGTATACTTTATCCGGATTCTTTGCGAGCAGTTCCAAAAGATCAAATTCTTTCGCTGTCAGATTGATCTCTCGCTCCTGAATAAACACTCTTCTGCTCTCACAGTCGATCTTCATATCATGTTTGACCAAAACATTACTTTCTACCGTTTTTTCTTCTTTTCTTCCGGTTCTTCTCATAATGGCTTTGATTCTTGCTTTCACTTCCAAAATGTTAAATGGTTTTGTAATATAATCATCCGCACCATATTCCAGCCCCAAAATCTTATCCATGTCATCTCCTTTTGCAGTCAGCATGACAATCGGCACATCAGAAAAATCACGAATCTGCTGGCATACTGCAAATCCATCCATCTTTGGCAGCATGACATCTAAAAGGAGCAGATCATATTCGTTATTCTTCGCAAGTTCCAATGCCTCCTCCCCATCATAGGCACAGTCCACTTCCATACCGTCCTGCATCAGGCTGAAACGAATCCCTTTTACAATTAATTTTTCATCATCTACAACTAATACCCTTTTCCCATTGTTTATCTCCCTCTATATTTAAACTGTAATAAGATCTTTTATTTTCTGAAAGACACCGTCTTTAATTCCTTCAATCTGCTTAATATCCTCTATGGATTGGAATTTCCCATGTTCTTCCCGATATTTTATAATACTGTCCGCTTTGGATTCGCCAATCCCGGCAAGTGTCATCAATTCTTCTTTTGTGGCGGTATTCAGATTGACTTTCCCACCCGCATCACCTGCTTCGCCTCTTCTTTTAATGAATGATCCACTTCGCCCGCTGCCGGCACATAAATCTGTTCTTCATCCTGCAAAAGCGCGGCTTGATTAATCTCAGATATATCCGCATTCTCTGCAAATCCTCCTGCTTTTTGTATCGCCTCATACACTCTGCTGTCTTGTTGTAACTCATATACACCTGCCTGCATAACAGCTCCGCAGACATAGACATATATGCTCTTTTTCTCTTTTGTCTCTTCTTTTTTGGATGTCTCTGACTTCTCAGATCCAATCTCTTCCAATTCTTGTATCGGCTGTTCCTTCTTCTGACACCCACAGCAGCCCAACATAAAAATGATCCATATAATACTTGTTTTTATAATCTTTTGCATAAACCCTCCATAGTATAAACTACTACAGACACCCCTCTATGCTTAGACATTCTTATTGTAACGAATTTCTTTTTAAATTACAACAAATTTTTACAGTCTTGTTACATTTCCATGAAATCTTTTAACGCTCCCATTGAAAGATAGCCACACCGATCAAAGCAAGCGCCATACCACCGATTTTTCTCCAGTCAACCGGCTGTTTATCGACACCGAACAGACCCAGCAATTCAATGACATATGCGATGATAAGCTGCGAAATCACGATCAAAAGAGCCGCCTTTGCAGGTCCTAACTGCTCCATACTCTTGATAACCGTCCATGTAATCCCAGCTCCGATCACACCTCCAAGCAACATATATTTCGGCTCTACTTTTGCAATCGTCATGACATCGTCTCTTCCGGCGATGAACCATGCCACAAGACATACCGCAAATGCACTGAGCTGCACCCATCCATTTGACACCCACATTCCTGTCGTCTTCGTCACCTGTGTGTTAAACACCCCCTGTACACTCATCAGCGCACCTGATACTAACGCAATAAAAAACCCAATCATTGAGATCCCTCCTAAAAATTTTTCACTTTTAGTCTGTCCAATGAATCGGGTTTTTATTTATTCTTCTGAATTTTATTCTTCCAACGCTTTTGACAATTTCTCGATCATCTCATCCACATGTTCTTTTGTGATCACTAGCGGTGGTACAAGGCGCAGCACATTACCTCCTGCAGAGATTGTGATAAGCCCATGCTCCATTCCTTTTCGAATCACTTCTGTGACCGGTTTTTCCAAAACAAGCCCCTGCATAAGTCCTTTTCCGCGTCTTTCTTTCACAGCACTGCTTTCTTTCACAAGCTGATCTAACTGTTCTTCCAGATAGACGCTCACTTCCTTTACATGCTCCAGCAGATGTTCCTCTTCAAAAATCTGAAGCACCGTGTCAACCGCCGCACACACAAGCGGATTTCCTCCGTATGTCGTTCCGTGATCTCCCGGGAGCAGCGAAGCCTTTGCGACCTTCTCCGTCATCGCAAATGCCCCTACCGGCACACCGTTTCCAATCGCCTTTGCCATCGTCATAATATCTGGTTTGACTCCGTATCCCTGCCATGCAAACATAGATCCGGTTCTTCCCATACCGCACTGAATCTCATCAAAGATAAGCAAAATATCCTGCTCGTCGCAAAGCGCTCGAAGCCCTTCCAAAAAAGAGGTTTCCGCCGGGTAGATCCCGCCTTCCCCCTGCACTGTCTCCAAAATAATCGCACAGGTCTTGTCAGACAGAAGTGCTTTCACACTTTCCAAATCATTATAATCGGCAAATTTTACACCTTCCACCAACGGTTCAAATGGTTTTCTATATTGTTCTGTACCTGTCACGGAAAGCGCCCCCATACTTCTTCCATGAAAGGAATGGTTCATCGCAATAAACTCATACCGGCCACTCTGTTTCGTATAAGCATACTTCGGGCAGCTTTCAGCGCCCCTTCAATCGCCTCTGTTCCGCTGTTTGTAAAAAATACACGATCCATGCAAGACACTTGTCTTAGATGTTCTGCTGCTTTTGCTGACGGCACGCTGTAGAACAGATTGGACGTATGTAACAACTTCTCCATTTGTTGTTTCAGACCTTCTGTATATTTAGGATGGCCATATCCAAGGGAACATACCGCAATTCCGGCTGCAAAATCTAAATATTTCTTTCCTTCTGTGTCATACAGATAGACGCCTTCTCCTTTTTCCAGAACAATCTGATAACGGTTATATGTATGAAGAAGTGATTGTTCTGCTGTCTCAATATAATTATTTTTCATGGTAAAACCTACTTTCTTCATCCTTTAAAATCGCAGTTCCAATCCCTTTGTTTGTAAAGATTTCCAACAACAGACAATGCGGGATTCTGCCGTCCAAAATATGCACTCTGGATACACCGTTCTCAATCGCATCAATACAGTTTTGCAGCTTTGGAAGCATGCCTCCGCCGATGTAGCCCTCTTTCATAAGCGTTTCTGCCTGTTCTACCGTCAGCTCCGAAATCAACGTCTTAGGATCTTTCGGATCTTTGTAAACTCCCTCGATATCTGTCAAAAATGCAAGCTTCTCCGCCTCCATCGCACGCGCGATCGCACATGCCGCATCATCTGCATTGATGTTATAAGTCTCAAAATTATCATCCAGACCAACCGGACATACAATCGGCAAAAAGTCTTTTTCCAAAAGATCGTACAAAATCTCAGCGTTTACCTGCGTTACTTCCCCCACATATCCGATGTCTGCGCCGTCTGACAGTTTCTTTTCCACTTTCAACAATCCACCGTCTTTTCCGCTGATTCCGATTGCTCGAACCCCAAGAGACTCCACAAGTTGTACCAGACTTTTATTCACTTTTCCAAGAACCATCTCAGCAACTTCCATCGTATCGGCATCAGTCACACGCAGACCGTTGATAAACTGTGGCTTCATCCCTGCTTTTTCCACCCACTTGCTGATCTCTTTTCCACCACCGTGCACAATAATCGGCTTAAACCCAACAAGTTTTAATAAGGTTACATCCTCTATGACACGTCTTTTCAGGTCTTCATCCACCATGCGCTTCCGCCATATTTTACGACAATAATTTTCCGGTTAAATCTCTGTATATATGGAAGCGCCTCGATCAGCACCTCCGCTTTACTTAAGAATTTTTGCATATTTGGACTCATCTTCGTTTTCCTCCCTTTATTAGCTTCTGTAATCTGCGTTAATTTCAATGTATCCGTGTGTCAGATCACATCCCCATGCCGTCGCTTTTGCATCACCCATCTTAACGTCAGCTGTTGCTGTCACAATCGGCTGTGATAAAATTTCAGTTGCCTTCTCCTCACTGTAATCTACAGCAGTTCCATTTTCTGCAATCTGAATCTTTCCTGCCGCACTCTCAAAAAACAAATCCACTTTCTCTGGATCAAATTGTGCTCCTGAGTATCCCATCGCACAGATAATACGACCCCAGTTCGCATCGTGTCCCGCAATCGCTGTCTTTGTCAGATTCGAGCATGCAATTGCTTTGCTTAATAAGACAGCCTGCTCCTTTGTCTGGGCTCCGACAACATTTACTTCGAATAATGCAGTCGCCCCTTCTCCATCTCCTGCAATCTTCTTTGCCAGATATTCATTAATCTCATGAAGCGCCTCTGCAAACACCTCGTATTCCTTCGTTCCTTCCACAATCTTTTCGTTTTCTGCCATTCCATTTGCTATGACAAGCACCGTATCGTTTGTAGATGTGTCTCCATCCACAGAAATCATGTTATAAGTATCGTCGACATCCTCACTCAATGCTTTTTGAAGCGCTGTTTTGGAAATCGCAGCATCTGTCGTGATAAAGCTCAGCATCGTACACATATTCGGGTGAATCATGCCGGAACCTTCGCCATTCCGCCAATCGTGACTGTCTTGCCGCCAATCTCAATCTCCACTGCAATCTCTTTCTCACAGGTATCTGTCGTCATAATTGCTTTTGCAGCCTCTGTCCCGGCCTGAACAGTATCACTTTTCGCCTCTGCAAGCATTTTTACTCCTGCCTGGATGCGGTCAATTGGAAGCTGTTTTCCGATGACTCCTGTCGATCCAAGAAGAACACTGTCTGCCGAAATCCCCAACTCTTTCGCTGCCGCATCCGCAGTATCTTTGCAGTATCCGTATCCTTCAGCCCCTGTGCAGGCATTAGCAATCCCCGAATTCACAATGATCGCCTGTGCCGCTTTGCCTTCCTTTACAATTTTCTGATCCCATGTAACCGGCGCCGCTTTTGCCACATTCGTCGTAAATGTTCCTGCCGCCACACACGGCTCTTTGCTGAAAATGATCGCCATATCTGTACGTCCCTGATACTTGATATTTGCCTCGACACCTGCCGCCTCAAATCCTTTTGCTTTCGTCACTCCACCTTTTACAATCTTCATCATGCACATCTCCTTTTTATTTATTAAACGCAGTAATATTTGCTTCATTCAACGTAAATTCGTAATAATTTAAATCTTCCCGCTTCGTCCATCCGATTTCATTCCAAAATGCATTTCCAATATCGTTTTCCATAAACGCAATCAATGATACTTTATTAATCTTCTCTTCTTTTAATGCCTCCATCGCTTTCACTACCATACTCCGTCCGATTCCGTGCATCCGATACGCTTCGTCCACACATACATGATAGAGGCATCCCCTTCTTCCATCGTGTCCACACAGGATGCTTCCGACAATCTTTTCATCCTCCACTGCGACAATACTTGTTGTTGGATTCCGTTTCAAAAAACGTTCGACCCCTTCTTTCGAATCGTCAATACTCCGGATTCCAAACCCGTGAATCTTCATCCACAGTGCATAGACACCTTCATAATCTTCTATCGTCATTTGTCTAATCATGTTACCCTTCTCCTGACTGTTTTAT
>ENA-OQDW01000724-OQDW01000724.1-human-gut-metagenome-genome-assembly--contig:-NODE-724-length-13286-cov-7.630291_pt1 | contig 13286 bp, 14 predicted proteins | sample MGYA00242784_ERZ504613 | MGnify/ENA primary metagenome ERZ504613 (study PRJEB26092, sample SAMD00036330) | human gut metagenome | host: Homo sapiens | study: EMG produced TPA metagenomics assembly of... | reverse complement strand
GGCGCGCTCACCACGACGGCTCGGCGCCGGCAGGCACATCGGCAACACCGGCTGCGCGCAGCTCTTCCAAACTCTCGAGCGTACCCTCGATATCCTCGTGCGTCTCTTCAAATTCGGCGGCGACGCCCAGGAATTCCTGGATGTTCTCGGCGCGGCTCTCGGACTCCATGGTGCCCTCGGCGCGGAATGCCTGCAGCAGGCCCGTCTTGTCGACAATCATCTCGACGACGTCCTTGAGCTCGCCATCCATGCGACGGCCCTCGCGCACCAGCGACACAAAGCTCGACAGGCCATTGCGCACCTTGGCGCTAAACATGCCGGTTTCGGCGCACGCGATCTCACAAGCCTGGAAGAACGAGCAACGGTTGTCGCGCGCCAGCTGTTCGATCTTTTGGATCGAGGTGGAGCCGATACCGCGGCGTGGCGTGTTGATGACGCGCTTGACGCTCATCTCGTCTGCCGGGTTCACGATCATCTTGAGATAAGCCATGACGTCGCGGATCTCGGCACGGTCGAAGAATCGCGTGCCGCCCACGATCTTGTAGGGCACGCCCGCGCGCAGGAACATATCTTCGAGGATACGCGACTGGGCGTTGGTGCGGTAGAACACGGCGATGTCGTCGTAACTCGTGCCCTTGGAGTGCAGCTTCTCGATCTCGCCGGCAATCCAGCGGCCCTCGTCGCGCTCATCGCTTGCCTGGAAGGCCTGGATCTTCTCGCCATCGCCCTCGGCCGTAAACAGGCGCTTGTCCTTGCGCTGCGAGTTGTGGCGCACCACGGCGTTGGCGGCGCTCAGGATATGGCCCGTGGAGCGGTAGTTCTGCTCCAGCTTAACGGTCTTGCAGTTTTTAAAGTCCTGCTCAAAGTCCAGGATGTTGGTGATGTCGGCGCCACGCCAGCTATAAATGGACTGGTCATCGTCGCCCACGACCATGAGGTTTTGGTACTTGGCGGCCAGCAGGTTGGCGATCTCGTACTGGACGTGGTTGGTGTCCTGATACTCGTCGACGCTAATGTAGCGGAAGCGCTCCTGGTACTTGTCGAGCACCTCGGGGCGGGTGCGCAGCAGCTCGAGCGTGCGCACGAGCAGGTCGTCGAAGTCCATCGCGTTGGCGGCGCGCAGGCGGCGTTCCAGCTCCAAGTAGACCTGCGCGGCCTTTTTGTCGTTGGGGCTGTCGGCGGATTTGAGCATGTCCTCGGGGCCGATCATGGCGTTTTTGGCCGAACTGATCTTGCTGCGGATCATGTTGATGGGGAATTGCTTTTGCTCGATACCGAGCGCCTGCATAATATCGCGCACCATGCGCTTGGAATCGTCGTCATCGTAGATGGTGAACTGACCGGTGTAGCCCAGCAGGTCAGCGTCCTCGCGCAGCATGCGCACGCACATAGCATGGAAGGTGCACACCCACATGCCGCGGGTACCGCTGGGGATGAGTGCCGCCAGACGCTCGCGCATCTCGGCCGCGGCCTTGTTGGTAAACGTGATGGCAAGGATCTGCCAGGGCTTAACGCCCAGGTCGCCGAGCATATGTGCGATACGGAAGGTCAAGACGCGGGTCTTGCCCGAGCCGGCGCCGGCAAGGACCAGCAGCGGGCCCTCGGTGGTCAGGACCGCCTCGCGCTGAGCGGGATTAAGGCTGTCGATGTCGACGAGCGGCTTGGCGGGCTTGGGCGCCGGCGCGGGAGCGTCGTAGATGTCGAGCGGAACGAGCTCGGGCTCCGGCGCAGCAGGGGCGATGTATGCATCGAGCGGCACGGGTTCCGGCGCGGGCGGCACAGGTACCGCGACATTCTTTTCCCAGGGCAAGGGCTGGGTCATGGGCGACTCCTCATCTGACGGACGGCGCGCCTGCGGGCGGCGCCATAGTTTGAGCCGTACCAGTATACCGAGCCGCGCGGACACCGACGCAAATCACACCACGACTCCGTCCGCCACAATCGGGCCCGCCCAGCGGATTTGGCGCAATGGGGTCAGGTTACTTTGCACCAATCTATTGGCAATCACGAAACCGCCGATGTCATGGCAGCAGCAGCGAGCGGCGGCCGGGGCGAACAAATTGGCATGAAAAGGGGGCGGCATAGACCTTTTGGTCATGCCACCCCCTTTGAATGACAAGTTGTCGCCCCGGCCGCCGCGCAGCGTCGACTAAGTTAGAGGCCGAGCATCGGCTCCAAGACGAAGAAGTACGCAAGCACCACGATGCCCAGGATGATGCGGTAGACACCGAAGCACTTGAAGTCGTGACGGCGGACGAAGCCCATGAGCCACTTGATGGCGATGAGCGAAACCACAAAGGCCACAACGCAGCCCACGCCCAGGATAGCGACCTCGTTGGCACCGAACGTGCCGCCCTTGATGAAATACTTGACCAGCTTGAGCGCACTCGCGCCAAACATGACGGGAATGGCCAAGAAGAACGTAAACTTGGACGCCACCGAACGCGTGCAGCCCAAAAGCAGGCCGCCGATGATGGTAGAACCGGAGCGAGACGTACCAGGCACCAGCGAAAGCACCTGGAAGCAGCCGATACCCAGCGCAGTCTTCCAGCTCAGGTCCTCGAGTGTGGCGATGGAGCCAAAGTCCAGATTCTCGTCATCGTCCTCATCCTCAGCGGTAGCCGCGGCAGGCGCCGCAAAGTGCGCACCGGCGGGACGTCCGCCCGACACCACAGCACGCGAACCAAACGAACCGGCAACGGCCATTTCCTCGCGCTTGTTCGCGCGCCAGTTCTCGATCACGATAAACAGCACGCCGTACACAATGAGCGCCAGCGCCACGACGGGAGCATTGTAGAAATGCTCCTCCATCCAGTCGTTGAGCGGCAGGCCGATCGCCGCGGCGGGAATGCAGCCGAGCACAATCTTGCCCCACAGCACCCAAGTGTCGCGACGGCCCTCCTTGCCCTTGCTGGGCGAGAACGGATTGAGCTCATGGAAGAACAGCACACAGACGGCCAGAATGGCGCCGAGCTGAATCACGACCAGGAACATATTCCAGAACGTCTCGCTCACGTTCATCTTGACGAACTCGTCCACCAAGATCATGTGACCGGTCGACGAAACAGGCAGCCATTCGGTGATGCCCTCGACCAGGCCCATGAAGGCAGATTTTAGAAGCTCGATAATATCCAAAGGGACCCCCTCGTTAGACACCCGCCGATATTGTTCTGCGGACGGTGCGGGCGATGTCCCATTATCAACCGTTCGGGCGCGTCTACGCCTACCCTTACCAAAAAACTCGCCCGTTCACAGAATTGCGAGCGGTCAAACCCAAATCCTTGGGTATAACTGCAACAAGATAAAGTGTCCGGCGGCCAACGCGCCCGCGCCCGCCCGATGCACGAGCCCCGCGCCCGTGCGATAGACCAAGGAGGAAACCATGAACGAGGCTACACCAAGGTATTTGTTTCACTCGACGGTACTGAGCAGCAGGATTTTGTGCTCGCACGCGCCATCAAGGTCGCCGCGAACAACGGTGCCAAGCTAATCATCGGCCACGTTATCGATTCCACGGCGCTCGAGAGCGCCGGTTCCTATCCGGTCGATCTGGTCAACGGCCTAGAGGAGGCATTTAAGAACTCCATCGCCAAGCAGCTCGAAGAGGCCAAGGCCAATCCCGATATTCCCGAGGTCGAGGTCATGATTCGCGCCGGCCGTATTCGCGAGACGCTCAAGGACGAGATGCTCGACGTGGTTAAGCCCGACCTGGTGCTCTGCGGCGCCCGCGGCCTGTCCTCGATCAAGTATGCGCTGCTGGGTTCGATTTCGACGTTCCTACTGCGCAACACGGACTGCGACATCTTGGTCGTGAAGTAGCGTTGCTCCCACCGGCCGCGGGGCCTGCGGGGTTTCCACGGGCACGTCCTCGCCGCGTTGCGGCTGCGGGATGTGCCCTTAGGAAACCCCTCCCGGCCCCGCGGCCTTCGCAGCCTTGCTTCAACGAGTTGTCTGATGGAAAATGGCGTGCCGCCCCGTTTGGGGCGGCACGTTTTGTTTGGGGCGACACGTTTTTGTTATGGGGGATTCATTTGAGCCCCCATAGTTGTGTTCACGTTCGGGAACATAGCGCCAATTGCCTTAGCTATGTTCACGTTCGGGAACATTGCCGTCCGCACCGCAAGACGGCCCGACTACTCGAAATATTGGAACTTGTTGGTTGAGAAGGCGAATGTTACGACGAAGCCTTCGCCCGGCTCCGATGCCGCGGTGACGTCGATGCCCATCTTGGAGCACAGGCGCGCCACCAGATAGAGACCGATGCCCGTTGCGCGCTTGGTGGTGCGGCCGTTGTCGCCGGTAAAGCCCTTCTCGAACACGCGCGGCAGGTCTGCCGCACACACGCCGCAGCCGTTGTCCGCGACGGTAAGCTCGATGCGCTCGCTTGCCAGACCCTCGTCCAGCAACGCACCCGAAAACACGATCTTTGCGCCGTCCTCACGCGCATATTTAATGCTGTTCTGAATGAGCTGGCCCAGAATAAACTCGAGCCACTTCTCGTCGGTAAAGACCTCGAAGTCGAGGTTCTCGCACACCGGGGCCACATGCGCCGCAATGAGCTCGCGCGCGTTGGCTTTAATCGCGCCCGTCACCAAGGTCTTGAGATCCCAGCGGCGAATCAGGTAGTCGCGCTCCACGACTTCCGAGCGCGCGTAGTACAGCGCCTGGTCGATATAGCGCTCCACGCGGGCAAGTTCGCGTGCCAGGTCGTCCACGCGCGACAGGTCGTCTTCGCTGCTGTCCAGGTTTTCCAAAATCAGGTGAGCCGCCGCCAGGGGCAGCTTGGCCTCGTGGACCCAGCTCTCGATATAGTCGCGATAGTCATCGGTCTGACGCCTGCCTTCGGCAACCTCGTCGCAGGCGGCTTTGCCCACCCGGCGCAAGACTCGTATTCGAGCTCGCCCTCGGCATAGGTCGGGCATTGCACCATCTCCTGCACCCATGCGGGACTCTCGAGCTCCTCTGCCGCGCGCTCCAACTGACGCAGAAAACGGCGACGGCGAGCGTACTCGATCACGATGCCGAGCATACCAAAGATAAAGGACACGCCAACCGCCACGACCACGATAGAAACGGGTGCACCGGCGACCGTCAGCACAAAGCAGCTCAGCAGCACGCCGCACGTCCACACGGCAACGGGAAGCAGCGCGTCTTTAAAGAACTTGGCAAACGACATAGCCGGCCCCTAGACCGAATAGCCTTGGCCGCGGTGCGTCGTCAAATACCCCTTGATGCCGATTTTTTCGAGCGTGGTGCGCAGGCGGTTGATGTTGACGGTGAGCGTATTGTCGTCCACGAAGGCGTCGGAGTCCCACAGGTCCTGCATGATGGCCGAGCGCGAGACGATCTTGCCCGCACGGCTCAGAAGCAGCGAGAGAATACGCAGCTCGTTTTTGGTGAGCTCGGTACTGGTACCGGTCTGCATGTTGGTGACCATGGAGCGAGCGAGATCGAGCTCCAGGCCCTTGTGGACAAGCGTGCTGCGCTCGCCCGCCGCCGCGGTGCGACGCAGCAAGGCATTGATGCGCGCCACGAGCACACGGGCGCTATAGGGCTTGGGAACAAAGTCGTCCGCGCCGAGCGTCATGGCCATGACCTCGTCGATCTCGGTCGTGCGCGACGTGAGGACGATGATGGGAACCTCGGATTCGCGGCGAACCTCGTGGCAGATATGCTGGCCGTCCTTGACGGGAAGCGTGAGGTCGAGCAGCACCAGGTCGGGCGCGGTGGCGAGAATATCGCGCGAGACATGCTCAAACGATTCGCAGGCCTCGATTTCAAACCCGGCGCGGGCAAGGATGTCGATAAGTTCACGACGAATGGGCTCGTCGTCCTCAACGACATAGATCAGCGCCATGTGTCCTCCCATTTCGCGTAACTTGCACCTTTCACACCATTATGCCCACAGCGTCGCAGCGATACGACCCCGTGGGCACCTAATGTGACAAAAGCGTTCGGTAGTCTTGAGAGAAAATAGGGGCCGACCGGTCCTAAACCGATCGGCCCCATCACTTCGACCACGAGTCTCTACTCGAGCGTACGCATGTACGCGGAGATGGCATCCAGGCCCTTCTGCAGGTCGTCGGTGTTATCGGAGTATGCATAGCCGATGCGCATGCTCTTGGGCTCCTCGAAGCAATCGCCCGGAGTGACGAGCGCGCCGGACTTCTTAATCATGTCGATGCAGAACGTCCTGGAATCGATGTCGTAGTCGTAATACACGAGCGCGGTGGTACCCGCCTCGGGCTTGACGAACGACAGGTGCGGCTCGCTCTCGACCCACTTCTCCAGAACAGCAAGGTTCTGACGGACGATGCGACGGCTGCGCTCAAGGATCACGGAAGCGTTGCCCAGAATCAGCTCCGCCACCGTCTCGCTGAATATGCCAGCGGAAATCAGGTTGTAGTCACGATGCGAGAGCAGCGCGCGACGGAGCTCCGGGCTCTTGGTGACCGCCCAGCCCAGACGCAGGCCGGCGAACGACCAGACCTTGGACATGGATGCGGTGACGATGGCCTTGTCGTACAGGTCGATCACGGACTCGGAGTACTCATCCGTCTGAGTAAGCAGACGGTAGACCTCGTCGCAGAGCACCCACGCGTCGTGTTTGCGTGCGACCTCGACAATCGCCTTGAGCGTATCGGTGTCGAGCAGGGCGCCGTGGGGTTGTCCGGGTTATTGATGCAGATGAGCTTGGTATCGTCGGTCACCAGAGCATCGAGCGCGTCGACGTCGACGTGGTAGCCGTTCTTGCGATCGAGCTGAAGGATATCGACCTTCGCGCCGCACATCTCGGGAATCGAGTAAAGCTGCTGGTAGGTGGGCTTGACGGAGACTACGTGATCGCCCGGTTCGACGAGCGTGGAAATAACCAGGGAGTTGGCACCGGTCGCGCCGTGCGTGGGCACAATATGCCCGGGCTCGACCGTCTTATAGAGACGCGCGACCCCCTCGAGGAAGCCGGGCTGCCCCTCGATGTCTCCGTAGGTGAATCGGCGCGAGCACAGGCTATCGAGCCACGCCTTCTTGTCGGTGTTCGTAAGCTCGAACAGCTGGTCGAGCGTGAGGGAGTAGACGCACGTCTCCGCAACGTTGTGGGTGCACTTGGTCTCCCACTCGTTCATCCACTGCTCGACGGCGAAATCCTTGATCTGCATTGTCGTTTCCTTTCCTTGACTTTCTTACAGTTCCACCACGGTGCCCAGCCCCGCCTCAATGGCGCGGTCGTAGGCGATTTTCGATGCCGAAAGGTCCTGAACGGCGATGCCCGACGTATCGAACACCGTCACCTGCTCGTCATCCGAACGCCCCGTAGCCATGCCGGCGATGACTTCGCCGAGCTCCGCTCTGATGTCCTCGGGCGTGATGACACCCTCGGCAACCGGAATCTCCAGCTCACCGGACGCGACGGATTGCTCGCGATCGTCGACGTAAACAGCGGCACGGGCGACAAGCGCCGAGGCGAGCTCCTGCTTGCCGGGCATGTCGGCACCGACGCAGGAGATATGCGTACCAGGACGCACCCATGCATCGGGATGATGGGCTTGGTCGCCGGCGTGATTGTCACGATGATGTCGGCCTCCGCCGCGGCACCTTGGCCGTCAGCCGTCGCCTCGATGGAATAGGTGGATGCCTCGCGAGCATGCTCGCAGGCGCCCAAGATATGGGCGACCTCGTCTCGCATGCGCTCGACGCAGGCCTCGGGCGCGGCATCGGAAACCGGCTCCCACACCTTGACCTCGCTCACTTTGGGACAGGCGGCAAGCACGCCCGCCGCCATATAGGTGCTCATATGGCCGGCGCCCGCAACAAGCAGTTTGGATGCATCCGCCCGAGCCAGCCACTTGGCACCGAGCGCAGCGGCGGCACCGGTGCGAAGTCCAGTGACGGCGGAGGCATTGAGCAGCGCCAACGGCTCGCCCGTCGCGTTGTCGCACAGCAGCGTGGTGCCGAAGATCTCGGGCAGCCCCTTTTTGGGATTCTGAGAGAACCAAGCAGTAAGCTTGAGGCCGAAGAGGCCGCTTCCCGCCAACTCGCCCGAGCGGATATCCATATCGGCCACGCCGGGTTCGAATTGCTCATATACCATCGGCCACGCTACACCCTTGCCCGTTGCCTTCTGGCGATATGCCTCCTCCACGGCAGCGATTGCATCCTCAATCGTCAGCACCTTGGAAACTTCCTCGGCCGAAAGCACCACCATCTGCCCCATCATCGCTCCTCTCAGCGAAAGCTTTACGTTGCTTCACTGTACGGTTTAGTTACGATGCCACCAAGGATCATTTCTTGTTGGAATCTACAACGATTCTCAATCTGATTTTTCGTTCTATCAGCATGTATTTGAACTATTTCTCGCATCAACGGCATACTGATGTGCGATTATCCTATTTATACCTGTACTTATTGTAGTAATTTACAAGGTGATGTTGATGCTATACACCATCTCGGACTTCTCACGGGAATATGAGGGGTCGGTCCGTCTAATCGCCGGCAGCGATGGCGTCTCGCGTGCCGTCTCTGGCGTCGGGATCCTCGATTATGAACTTATGCCCGGCCTCAAGAACAAATACCAGCGCGTCAACTTCAGCTCAGACGAGATCATCCTCAGCACTTTCCTCTATGCGAAGGACGACCCGTACCTCATCACTGAAGCCGTGAAATACCTCGTCGCCAAGGGAACGAGCGGTCTCATCATCAAAAACGTCCTGCACATCCCGATTCCCGACCAAGCCATCCGCTACGCCAACGCGCGGCACTACCCGGTCTTTCTCACGACCGACGACTCACTGTTCTTTGACAGCGTCATCTATGAGGTCAAACGGCATATCGAGCAGCTCGCGTCCATCGACTTCGCACAGCGCGAGATCGATGCCTGAGGACAGACGCATCGCCCGAGTCCATCTGCCGACGCATCCGAAGCCTCAACCCGTCATTTCTGGACGAAGCGGTCGCCCTGTTCGCATCGTTTGCAGAGCCCCTCGACCCGCGTGCGTTTTTGCAAATCGAAAGCCTCTGTGCAAAATCGATCCTCGCCGGATGCCACAACATGCTGGCACCCTATGACGGAGGTTTGTTATTCGTAGCGACAAGTGACTCGGAGCAGACGCTCGATGTGGAGCGAATCGTGCAGGCGCTCACGGAGCTCATCGAGGCTAGCGGTATCGATGGCGGAGCGGAAGGGCTCGGCATCAGCGATATTCTGTTTGGGGACGAGGCGGTGGCGCAGGCGATCTCGCAGGCGATTTACGCACAGCGCCTATCTTGTCAACGAGCCGAGGGTCCCGTCCGCTATACGCAGCTCGGCATCCTGAGAACCGTGATGCCTTTTGCGGAAACCCCGGAGATGCGATCGTTCTCGGAGGCGATTCTCTCGCCGATACGCGAGCACGACAGTGAGCATGGCAGCGAACTGGAATCCACGCTCGCCGCATTCATCGAGAACGACCGACGTATCGAGCAAACCGCCAAGCAGACGAGCCAGCACCCGAACACAATTCGATATCGCCTCGATAAGGTGACAGCTCTCACCGGACTGAGCTACAAATGCGCCCCGGAGATGGAACAGCTGTCGCTCGCCTACGCAATCGAACGCGCTCGCTCGCTTCAGTAAGCCCACCCCGCCTTGAGGTTAGGAGCGGCGGGCGCGGAGCTTTTCGTAGCCTTCGGCGAAGAAGGCGACCGTAGCGGCGTCGGCCTCGGCGGCGTCCGTCTCGGTTGCGGGGACACACCGTGCTCGTCGCTCACCAGGAACAAGGCGCCCTTGAGCTGTGCGGGAATATCTACGCGCGTGACCGAGATGCCCTTGGTCTGGGCCAGCTGCTCGATGAGCGTCGCCGTGCCGCACAGGCACTCGTCCGCTGGCGCCACAAAGGCCAGCTCGCCGTTATCGACGGCGGCGAGCAGCTCGGGCGCCACGCCGGTTTCGTCGGCCTCGGAGCGGGCCTCGGCGGAGCGGGCACGTAGCGCCTTAGCCGACGTATCGGCCAGCGGCTCGTACTCGCCCACCGTCATGGCGGCGTTGCCATTGACGTCGATCACCAGCATGAGTACGCCGTCGTGCGCAGTGTAATCGCCCTCGGCAAGCGACCACTCAACGTGCTGTTTAGCCCAGCTGAGCATGTTATGGGTAAGCGGCTCGCCCTGCACCAGGCGCTCGGACAGTGCGCGAATGTGGCGGTTGAGCATGGGCACCTTTTTGTTGGACATGCGCCAACGGCAGACAAGCGCGGGCTTGTCGAGCGTGAACTTCTCGACCGCCTCCTGATTGGCGCAAAAGTCCTCGTACGCACGCTGATCCTCGGCATTGCCAAACAGCTCGGCATCATCAATCTGGGGCATGGTTGTACCTTTCGTGTTAGTCATTCCGTCCTCTTATACCAAAAAGACGGCCCTCCAAACGGAGCGACCGTCTTTTGCAGAGATTATTTTGGCGATATGGTCAGGCGACCAATCAGCTTTATGGGATAGAGCAACATCCCATAAAGGGTTTTCCAAGTGCCCGAGATTGCCCCGAAAGAGGAGCGCCGCGTACTAAATGTACGCAAGCGACGGTTTGAGGGCAAGGTCGGGTGCTTGGGAAAGCCTCTAGTGCCTAAAATGTCTGGCCCCCGTGAAGACCATTGCGATGCCATGCTCATTGCAGGCCTGGATGCTCTCGTCGTCGCGCTTGGAGCCGCCGGGCTGGATGATGCAGGTCACGCCGTGCGCGGCAAGCACGTCGACGTTGTCGCGGAACGGGAAGAACGCGTCGCTTGCACAGGCAAAGCCGCCCTTCTCCACGCCCTCGCGCTCGCAGAAGTCCTCGGCGCGCTCGCAGGCAAGCAGCGCAGAGTCAACGCGGTTGGCTGACCCGGGCCCATGCCAATACCGGCCTTGCCCTTGGAGACCAGAATGGCGTTGGACTTAACGCCCTTGCAGACCTTCCAGGCAAACTCGAGCTCGGCCATCTCGGCGTCGGTGGGCTTGCGGTCGGTGGGGAACGTAAAGGTCGCGGGGTCCTCGGTCACGTGGTCGACTTCCTGCACCAGCATGCCGCCGTCGACGGAGCGCAGCTCCACCTGGGCGCCGTGGTCCACGCCGCCGGTAGCCAACACGCGCAGGTTGGGGCGCTTGGCCATGCGCTCGAGCGCCTCGTCGGTGTAGCTCGGGGCGATGATGACCTCGACGAACTGCTTGTTCTGATCGGCAAAGTGCTCAACCAGCTCAAAGGGAACCTCGCGGTTGCAGGCGATGATGCCGCCAAAGGCGCTCTTGGGATCGCAGGCGAAGGCGCGATCGTAGGCGGCCGTGATGTCCTCGGCAACGGCGGAACCGCAGGGGTTCTGGTGCTTGAGGATCACGCAGGCCGGCTCGTCGAACTCGCGGACCAGGTTCCAGGCGGCGTCGGCATCCAGATAGTTGTTGTAGCTGAGCGGCTTGCCCTGGATCTGCTCGGAGCCCACGAGCGGGAACTGCGAGCTCGCGGTGTTCTCGCAGCCCTCGGCAAAGCGATAGACCGTGGCCTTCTGCTGCGGGTTCTCGCCATAGCGCAGGTCGTCGACCTTCTCCAGCGAAATCTCGAGCTTGGCAGAGGTGTCCGCCACGTCGCTTGCCTGGGCGGCAAGCCAACGGGAGATAGCCGTGTCGTAGGCGGCGGTGGTCTGGTAGACCTTCACCTGCAGGCGACGACGGGTGGAAAGCGTGGTGCAGCCACCGGTCTCGCGCATCTCGGCCAGGACGGCGTCGTAGTCGGCCGGGTCGGAGATGACGGTAACGCTCGTGGCGTTCTTGGCGGCAGAGCGCAGCATGGAGGGACCGCCGATGTCGATGTGCTCGATGGCGTCTGCGAAGGTGACCTCGGGGTTAGCGACGGTCTTCTCGAACTCGTACAGGTTGACGACGACCAGGTCGATCAGCTTGATGCCATGCTGAGCGGCCTCCTGCATGTGCTGCTCGGAATCGCGGCGGGCCAGCAGCGCGCCGTGAACCTTGGGGTGCAGGGTCTTAACGCGGCCGTCCATCATCTCGGGATAGCCCGTGAACTCCTCGATGGGGGTTACGGGAACGCCCGCGTCCTCGATGGCACGAGCTGTGCCGCCCGTAGAGATGATCTCGACGCCAAAGTCATCGACCAGCGTCCGTGCGAAATCGACGACGCCCGTCTTATCGGTAACCGAGATCAACGCGCGTGCGATCTTCACATCAGATCCCATGCAGTCCTCCTGTCTGGTACGCCGCCGTGCTCTGTGAGTCGGTGATACGTCGATCTGCAGCGCTCGCGCAGCGGCATTGAAAATACTGATTCAATGTAGCGCATCGAGCGCATCGATGCACCCCGCAACGCACGCATGTGCAGAAAAAGTTTGCGAGCAGAGGGGTGAGCACGGCACCGGGCACGGTGAGTTCATGGAACACAGGGGCACCATAATTAGATGCCAATAGCGTGGTAGAACTGTGCTCGATATGCATCCGCAAAAGAAAGAGGCACCATGGTCTCGCGGGTTCTCTACCGACCGTTTGATACCGAAGACTTCGACGCCATCGTGCTGATTCTGCAGCAGCTTTGGCACAACAATTCGGATAACGATGAGTACAACCGCCTTGAGGCCGCGTGCGACCTCGCCTATTGCCTTTCGTCGTCGACGTTTTCACAGGTTGCCGTAATCGACGGTCAGGCGCGCGGCATTGCGCTCGCACGCGCGGGACAGAACTCCGGCGCCACCGTCAAGGAACATTGGATGGATACCGAACGCACGCTGCTATCGCAGATGCGTGAGCTGGAGCCCGATGCCTGCGCCGAGTATCTCTCGTTTGTGCGCGCAACCATCCGAACCAACAACCGTCTGCTCGAATGCAGCCCGCTGCCGCACGACAACGAGGTCACGTTGCTTGCCGTTGATCGCGACGTCCACGGCCTGGGCGTTGGCTCGGTGTTGCTCGATGCCGCGGTCTCGTATCTGTCCTCGCGCGGGGCGACAAGGGCGCACCTGTACACCGACTCCAACTGCTCGTGGAAGTTCTACGAGCTGCACGGCTTTAAGCGCGCGGCCACGCACCGCGCCAACCGCGAAGAGCGCCGTCACGACATGCCGCGCGAAAGCTTCCTCTACGAACTTGACCTAACGGCCTAGGCCCAGCAGCCATACCTAGTCATTTAGGAACGTCCCCAGTGACTAGTCGTTGGGGACAGTCTTCGTAGGTAGCGCATGAAAAAGGGATGGGCTTCCCCCGACGGCTGTCGAGAAAAGCCCATCCCATAATTTAGGACCGCTAGAACGTTCCGCCGCCGCCTCCGCCGACGCCGCCGC
>ENA-OQDW01000723-OQDW01000723.1-human-gut-metagenome-genome-assembly--contig:-NODE-723-length-13292-cov-2.089024_pt1 | contig 13292 bp, 14 predicted proteins | sample MGYA00242784_ERZ504613 | MGnify/ENA primary metagenome ERZ504613 (study PRJEB26092, sample SAMD00036330) | human gut metagenome | host: Homo sapiens | study: EMG produced TPA metagenomics assembly of... | reverse complement strand
TAACCAGACGGGCGTTTTCCCTCATCAGGCGATGGGCCCCACGATGAAGCAGACCTCCAATATGGAACATATCGGAGATTTCAATCCTAAGGGGAAAGCAGCCTGGACCAGTTGCTTCTGGACCGGAAGACTTATAATCCGATGATTGCCGATGATATTGTCTCTGCTCCTCTTGCCGTGGGAAAACAGTTTGTGCTCAATCCGCAGGATGAGTTGGCAAAGATTATGATTGAGAGTGAGAAGGGGGATTTGATGCTGTATGACGGACGGATAAACCATAATAACGGTTGGTTTGTGCTTCGTTCGGAATTTCCGGCAGGAACGAAAGGGGATGCGGTAAAATGGATTATCCGTCCCACAGTTACCAAGGAGTGGCGCTATGCACCGGTAGTACAGACTTCCCAAGTGGGTTATCATCCCGGACAGAAGAAAGTGGCTGTCATCGAATTGGACAAACGGGATACAGATTTCCGGCAACCTGCCTCTACCGTATTGCGGCCGACGGCAGGAAACTGGTGAAACAGCAGGCTGCTAAGGATTGGGAGATTTCCAGCGTTACCATTATTTGCAGTTCGACTTTACGGAAATTACGGAAGAGGGACTTTATCAGGTGATGTACGGTGATGCGGCTTCTCCGGTGTTCCGTATTGCAAAGGATGTTTGGGATAAGGGAATCTGGCAGGCGGAGGTGGAATATTTCCTACCAGTACAGATGTGTCACATGCGTGTCAACGAGAAGTATCGTGTATGGCATGACTTCTGCCACCAGGACGATGCCCGAATGGCCCAAACGAATATCAATCACATTGACGGATATAGCCAGGGACCTTCTACTCTGTGCAAATATCAGCCGGGCGATCTTGTTCCGGGATTGAACGTAGGCGGTTGGCACGATGCAGGCGATTATGACCTGCGTGTGGAGTCGCAGGCAGGTGAAGCCTATATCCTCGCTATGGCTTGTGAGAATTTCGGCGCCTACTGGGACGAGACTTCCATTGATTTCGAAAAACGGATTGTAGAGATACACCAGCCTGACGGGAAAAACGACTTGTTACAGCAAGTGGAAAACGGGGTTTTGACCGTAGTAGCCGGTTGGAAGGCATTGGGACGCCTCTATAGAGGAATTTTGTGTCCTACTGTACGGCAATATGCACACTTGGGAGATGCTTCGGCCCATACTGATCATGTCAGTGGAACGGCTGATGACCGTTGGGTGTTTACGGAAGACAATCCGGGACGTGAGTTACAGGTGGCCGCTTGGCTGGCAGGGATTTCACGCGTGCTGAAGGGACATAATGATACTCTGGCGGCAGATTGTCTGGAAATAGCCCGTGAGCTGTTTAAGATTACACGTTGTGATAACAATTGGATACTGACAACGAAAGTACATGCCGCCGTAGAGCTTTATCTGGCAACGAAGGAAGCGGGTACCGCGATTTCGTTTTGCAGCAGCAGGATTTCATCTGCAAGAATATCCGTCAGACGGGCTGGTTCATCGGACGGTTCGACCAGGCTGTGGGCAATGTCCGTTTCAGCAAGGCTATTCGTAAGGCATTGCCGGAGTTACAGGCCATGTATCAGGAGTATAGCAGTAAAACCCCGTATGGAGTGCCACACGACAGAGGTAACCGTTCTTCCGGTTCATGGGAGCCTCAGCATTTGGGCTATAACTACTGTTATTTACATGCTGCTTATCCTGACTTATTTACACCGGACTACATTTTTAATGCCGTCCAGTATCTGCTGGGTATGCATCCGGGACGTAACCAGGCAGCTTTTGTAACGGGAGTTGGTGCCGAAACGATGAAGGCCGCCTATGGTGTCAATCGTGCTGATTGGTCTTATATCCCGGGTGGAGTTTCTCCGGGTACTAATCTGATTCGTCCCGATCTACCCGAACTGCTTCATTTTCCGTTCTTGTGGCAGGAAGGTGAGTATTGCTGGGTGGACATGCTACGTGGTTTATGTATATGGTATTGGCGTCTAATAAAATATTGAATTGCAATGAATAGTAAAATAAAGGTAGATAAGTTTGTAATTGTAGTTTTTCTGCTCTGCATGGTTTGTAATATGACCATGCAGGCAAAAGCTTACGAGAGTTTCAAAGTATCCATTTATGTCCGTGCTTACGAGGTAGACAAGATGAAGGACATCCATTGGCTGGATTCTACCTGGAATGTGATTTCACAACAGTTGGAAGTGGACAAGATTTATCTGGAAACACACCGGGACTTGCTGGTTGTGGAGGATGCCACTCTGGAGCAGGCAAAGAAATTCTTTCATGACCGGGGTATAGAGACAGCTGGAGGTATTACCTATACCATCAACGAGGCAAACAGTTTCGAGACATTCTGCTATTCCAATCCCGAACACCGCAAGATGGTGCAAAAGATTGCGGAACACACGGCGAAACACTTTGATGAGTTTATTCTGGATGATTTCTTCTTCACCAGCTGCAAGTCCGACATAGAAATAAAGGCAAAAGGAATGCAGAGCTGGACGGACTACCGCTTGAAGCTGATGACCGAGGCCGGTCGTGACCTCGTGCTGAAACCTGCCAAGAAAGTGAATCCTCAGGTAAAGGTGATTATCAAATATCCCAACTGGTATGATCACTTTCAAGGTTTGGGATTTAATTTGGAGGAAGGTCCCCAGCTCTTTGACGGTGTCTGGACCGGTACTGAAACAAGGGACCCGGCAGGTAATCAGCATTTGCAGAACTATCTGAGTTATAATATTATCCGTTATTTCGATAACCTGCGTCCGGGTTATAACGGTGGGGGATGGGTCGATGTAGGTGGACTGAACATGGGTATGGACCGGTATGCCGAACAGCTTCATTTGACCATGCTTGCCAAGGCTCCCGAGATTATTCTATTTGCCTATCACCAGCTTCTGGATGTGAAGTTGTCTCCTAAATACCGTACTCCCTGGCAGGGAATGGGTACCAGCTTTAACTATGATGAGGTGACTGCTCCCATCCGGTTGGAAGACGGCTCTTTGGTAGAACCTACCACGATGGCCCGTATAGCCGGTGTTGTGCTGAAACAGACGGATAAGTTGATTCATAAGCTGGGGAATCCGGTGGGTATAAAATCCTACAAGCCTTTTCATGCCGCCGGTGATGATTTCCTTCAGAACTATTTGGGCATGATAGGTTTGCCGATGGATATGCGTCCTGTTTTTCCGGAAGACCAGCAAGTGGTTCTGCTGACTGCACAAGCTGCACAGGATACGGAAATTATGGCTAAAATCAAGAGACAACTGCAAAGCGGGCGTGATGTGGTGGTTACGAGCAGTTTGCTGAAAGCCATTCCTGAGAAGCTTACAGAGGTAGCCGAGTTGCGTTGTACTGATTTGAAGGCTCTTGTCAATGATTTCGGCCGTTACGGGCAGTCCGGACGTGACCTGTTGATTCCGCAGGTGCAGTATTATACGAATGATGCTTGGGAGATGGTCAGTGCCGGTCGTCCGCTGACGGGTGGAGTTTCGGGCTATCCTATTCTGTTGAGAGCCCCGTATGCTACCGGTAATCTGTATGTTCTTACCATTCCCGACGATATGGGCAATCTGTATGATTTTCCGGCCAATGCCTTGAATGAAATTCGTCGCATTATGAGTAAGGACATAGGAGTCTGTCTGGAAGCTCCCTCCAAAGTAGGCCTGTTTGTATATGACAATAAAACGCTGGTGGTAGAGAACTTCAATGACGAACCGGTAGAGGTGCGTATCGTGACCGGTGATAAGGTGATGAAGCTGGAAAGCTTGGAGGATGGGACTGTTTTGAGTCCTCTTCCTGCCGGACCGGTGATACAGACCAGACGTCCGGTTACGCCTAAGAATTCTTTCCGTTTATTACTGTTGCCCCATTCATATAAGGCATTCCGATATAAATAATGGGTAAGAAGATTGCCGGGTGACTATTTGAAAGAGCAAGGAGGCTGGTTTACTGTAAAACCAACCTCCTTTGCTTATTCATGAGCATGCTTATGCTCCCCCAGTATTCTGTGTGGCAGTGTTCCGTGTCCCAATAACTCTATCGGGCAGTTGAAGTTCCGTTCCAGCCACTCCTCCGTGACACCGGTGTCGGGGTGGTAATCCAGCGTTTCGTTGACGCAAGCGATAGACTTGACTTGCTGCAATACCGTACCGATGTCATGGCTGACGAGGATGATGGCACATTCTTCATTGATTTCTGTCAGTAGTTCGTAGAGGCGGGCTTCAAAACGCTTGTCAATGTAGGTACTGGCTCATCAAGAATCACGACCTGTGGGTCGGAGATGATGGCACGTCCCAGCAAGGCGCGTTGCAACTGTCCGCCGCTCAAGGCACCTATGGCGCGTTGTTCCATGCCTTCCAGTCCCATGCGGGCTATCACATGGCGGGCCTTTTCCCGGTGTCGGGTATTGAAGCGCGAAGCAAGTGGCTTTTGGCTGCTGAGGCCTGAAAGGATGACTTCTTCTACTGTAATGGGAAACTTCCGGTCGATGCTGCTGTACTGGGGCAGATACCCCATGGATAATCGAGTGTTGAGGGGTAGGCATTGAGAACCGGCTACTTCGGGTGACGGGGAATCGGTATGATAAAGTATCTCTCCGGCAGTGGGCTTCAGCAGTCCCAGGATGCACTTGATAAGTGTGGTCTTTCCTCCACCGTTGGGGCCGATGATACCCAGAAAATCACGTTCGTAGATAGTCAGGTTTACATCGTGCAACACAGTCCGGTTATCGTATCCGGCACTGAGGTTCTTTATTTCTATAATAGGAGATGCGAGCATGTTTTTTTCTTTATTCTCCTTCTCCTTTAGGGGAACGAGGGGTGAGCAGTGCTTGGGCCGTATTCATCATCTCCTCCTCCCAGTCGTATGAGAGGGGATTGATAGCCACCACCCGGGTTCCGGTCTGCTGGGCGATAAGGTCGGCATTGCGGCGGTCGAATTCCGGCTGTACAAAGATGACGCGTACCTTCTCCTTCTTGCAGGAGTTTATCAGGTTCTTCAGATGGGTGGGAGAGGGTTCCTTTCCACCGGCTTCGATAGGAATCTGGTGCAGGTTGTAGTCGCGGGCAAAGTAGGAAAGTGCCGGATGATAAATCATGAAGGCACGGTCGGCATTCGGGCTGGAAAGCATCTGGCAGATGAGGCTGTCTGTATGCTCTATCCGCCGGATGAGTGCGTTGTAACGTTCCATGTAGGCGTTTTCATTGGCTTTGTCTATGGCGCAGAGTGCATTCAGAATATTTCCGGCAATGATTTGGGCGTTGATGGTGGAATTCCAGATGTGGGGTTCCACACCACCGGCGTGCGTATGGCCTTCGTGTACATGCCCGTCTTTATGATGATGTGCATGGGTATCGTCCAGAATAAGTTCCACATTCTCGGACATATCGAAGAATTGCAGGTGGGGAGCATTGTCCGTCAGTTTTTCCGTCCATGTCTGCTCGAAACCGATGTAGCCGATGCGGAAATAGGCCTTGCTTTGGGCAAGGTCGACAAGCTGCTGGGGCGTGGGGTCGTAGGTTTCCGGACTTGAACCTTTGGGCACCATGCTGACGACGGTGAATTCATCGCCGGCAATGGCTTCGGTGAAATACCGCAGCGGCTCGATGGTGACGGTAATCACGGGTTTATCGTCATTCTTCTTGTTCTGTTGGCCTCCTTGCTTGCACGAGAAGAGCAAGGTGGCTATGAGGAGTAAAAAACAAAACTTTTTCATTTACAATTTACTATTTACAATTTACAATTTGGCTGCGCTGCGGCAGGGGGCATCAACTATTCATTATCAACTATTCCTTATCCATTATCACTTCCTCTTTCCTTCCCCTCAGTATCTCCCGTTTCCCTCCGGGGGGGCCTGGAAGACGCTCTACCTTGAATCCTATGGCTTGCAGCATGCGACGTACTACTCCTTTGGCGCAGTAGGTGGTCAGCACGCCATCAGTGCTCATGGCGGCATGGATATTCCGGAAGACTTTTTCCTCCCACATTCCCGGTTGCTTTTCGGGTGCAAAAGCATCGAAGTAGACAACGTCGAACGGAGATTTATTAATCATTAACAAACTGTCGATGCTTATTGTTTCGATATCTGCCCGCACTTTTCTCAGTGTGAAATAAGGAGTTATGGCAACTTCTTCTTCCCACGCAGCCCGATGCAGTTCCTCGAACAGAGGATTGTCGCTATATTTTAGCGCATCCACCTCCGGCCATGCAAGCGGATAGAGTTCGATACCGGTATAGTGCACAGGTCTCTTTTCCTTTTCGGCAGTTTCCAGTGTAAGCAGGGCATTCAGCCCGGTGCCGAAACCGATTTCAAGGATATGCGGGCGGGCAGTAGCGGATGCTTTCAGTCCCATGTCGATGAAGATGTGCTGTGATTCTGTACGTGCCCCCTTTACCGAATGATAATGTTCATTCAGTTCCGGTACAAACAGTGTCGCACTTCCGTCTTCCGTCTTCTCTATGATTCGTTGCATCACTTCTGCTTTTGTTGAATGTTTTTATTTAGTTTAATTCTCTGTGATTCAGCGTGTTGTTGCGCCTATATATCCAGCGTGCTGCATCTATACATCCAGCACGTTGCATCTATACATCCAACGCGTTGTATCTATACATCTATTGCTCAAACTCACTACATGTCAATAATTCATCATCGAAATGGCTCCTTGCAGTGCCCACAGCATAGCTATGTAGCGCACCAATTTCCCTGCAAACATGGACGTGGTGGTCAGCATCAGATTACTGCGCATGAAGCCCAGTGCAATGGCTATGGCCTCTCCCACAAAAGGCAGAAAGGCGAAGAAAGCCATCAGTGCCCCTTTCCCTTGGAGGAAATGCTGCATCCGTTCTATCTTTTCCCTTTTTACCTTGAAATATTTCTCAATCCAGTCTATACGTCCCAGACGTCCCATGTAGTAGCACGTCATGCCTCCCAGCGTATTTCCCAAGGTGGCGGAGAGTACGCACAGTGCCGGCTCAGACCGACCTTGACCAGTGCTACCATCACTATCTCGGAACTGAACGGAATGATGCTTCCTGCCAATAGGGCAGAGATGAACAGACCGACATATCCCCAGTCAATCAGCAGCTGTACGAGTGTATCTACAAAAGCGTCCATATGTTGAATCCTAATAGAATGAATAATCCGATAAATGCACAAATGAAGAATATATTGGAACTGCGGCTATTTGTCAGTACAAACAAGTGTCCCGCCAGGATGCTGACACCGATGAGCAGGAAGGACATCAGGTGGACACTCAATACCGGTTGCAGTCCGATATAGACAAAGATGCAGAAATTCAGCAGGATGAGGAAGTGTAGATAGCTCCGGGTGCGTATCTTGTCTTCATAGCCGGCAATGAGACAGTGTGCCGCGCTGACGATGAACAGAACAAGGAGATACCCGAGGGTGGCGAGTTCCCACGGCTGATAGTCGAACCGGGTGGGAGCGAAGGTCACCAGCTCGCGGAAGGGCTGGCAGAAGAAGTTCCATTTGCCCGTAGTAGAGGCGTGTCCCAGCAACAGCCAGTAGGGTACGCTCCATCCTACCAAGGAAGCGAAGAAACTTTTGGGTTGGAGAGACTGGAAGTTGTAGGCACCTATCCAGAAGATGGGGACAAACAGCATGAGCTGCGGAAAAAGCAGGCTGCCCAGTCCGATGAAGACAAAGGCGTGGAAGAGACTGCCTGTGGGCCGTGCCTGCTGGTAGCTCTTGAAGAGGAAAAACAGTGCCACCAGGAAGGAGGCGGCTGCCAAGTCTCCCGCATACAGCATGTGCAGGCTGGGGCAGACGGATATCAGCAGGAAGTAGACAGAAGTCTGTACCGATGCCCGCATCCGGATGATGGCGAACGTATTGTTGAGCTGTATCAGGAAGTACCCGATGACGGCATACAGAATAAAGCTGAAGAGACGGTTTGCCCAGGTGGGGATGCAGAAGTCGCAGAATGTTTCCCAAAGGGAATATCCGCTTTGCTGTGTCTCCGTCTCGGGCAACAGAACAGCGGTCAGTATCCAGCAGGATACTGAAATCAGGATAGCGGTGGGTAGTGTGAACCGCCCTGCCGTTATCCGGTTCTGGAATCTCTTCGTTCTCATTTATAAGTCAAATCCGATGTCGCGACGGAAATATTTCTTCTCGAAGTCTATCATGTCGGCCACGCGGTAGCTCTTCTGCAAGGCTTCTTCCTTCGTTTCACCATAGGAGCAGACGGCGATGACACGGCCACCGGAGGTTACGGTCTGTCCGTCTTTGGTGGCTGTTCCGGCATGGAAGAGGATGCTGTCTGTTTCGGCAGCCTTCTCGAATCCGGTCATCACCTTGCCCTTTTCGTAGGCTTCCGGATATCCTCCGCTCACCAGCATGACGCAAGCGGCTGTGCGTGGGTCGAATTCCAGTGTACGCTGGTCGAGGTCGCCCTGGGCAACGCCTTCGAGTAGGTCTACCAGGTCGCTCTTGATACGCAGCATTACACTTTCGGTTTCGGGGTCGCCCATGCGGACGTTGTATTCAATCACCATCGGTTCGCCCTTCACGTTGATAAGTCCCAGGAAGATGAAGCCCTTGGTAGCCGATTTCTTCTTCCAGCAGACCGTTTACGGTAGGTTCGATGATGCGGGTGCGTACTTTTCCATTAAATGTTTCGTTGGCAAAAGGTACGGGAGTAACGCTGCCCATACCGCCGGTGTTGAGGCCTTTGTCGCCTTCGCCGATACGCTTGTAATCTTTGGCTACGGGCAATACCTTATAGTGGCGGCCGTCTGTCATCACGAATACGGAACATTCGATGCCGCTGAGGAACTCTTCAATGACTACCGTGGCGCTGGCATCGCCGAACATGCCGTCCAGCATTTCCTTCAGCTCTTTCTGAGCTTCTTCCAGTGTGGGGAGAATCAGCACGCCCTTGCCTGCACACAGTCCGTCGGCCTTCAGTACGTAAGGCGCTTCGAGGGAAGCGAGGAAGTCGAGTCCCTCCTGCAAGTTGTCGGCGGTGATGCTCTTGTAGCGGGCAGTGGGGATGTTGTGGCGCATCATGAAGCCTTTGGCAAATTCCTTGCTACCTTCCAGTGTAGCACCTTTGGCGGTGGGGCCGATGATGTCGATATGGCAGGTGGCAGGGTCTTCCTTGAAGCTGTCGAAGATGCCTTGTACCAACGGGTCTTCGGGACCCACAACAATCATGTCGATTTCTTTCTCAAGGGCAAAGGCCTTGAGTGCGGGAAAGTCTGTCGCCTTCAGGTTCACATTCTCGCCTGCTTCGCTTGTACCTGCATTGCCGGGCGCAATATATAGTTTCTCTACTTTCGGGCTTTGGGCAATCTTCCATGCCAGAGCGTGTTCGCGGCCACCGGAGCCTAATAATAATACTTTCATGGGTTCATTTACAATTTACAATGTACAATTTGTCTGTGCTGTGGGGCATCAGGTAAGTTGTACAGATTGTTATACTTAATGATTTATTCTCTCTTTTATTCTCTTCTTTCTTCTACCATCTACTCCCTATTTGCACGCCCGCACTGCATAGCAAATTGTACATTGTACATTAAAGATATTCTTCAAAATATCTTGTTATCTTCTCGTGCAGATGCACACGGTCGCGTCCCAGGACGTTGTGCTTGTGCGTGGGATAGATAAACAAATCGGGATAGGTACGGGCATCCACGCACGCCTTCATGAATGAAAGGGTGTGCTGCGGCACGCAGGTGTCGTCGTGGTCGTCGTGTATGATGAGCAGATGTCCTTTCAAGTTACCGGCAAGGTTTTTCAGATTTGTCTGCTTGTAGCCTTCCGGGTTTGCTTGCGGAGTGTCCATATAGCGCTCACCGTACATTATCTCGTAGTATCCCCAGTCGATAACCGGTCCGCCGGCAACGCCTACCTTGAAAATTTCGGGATAGCGCAGCATCAGCGCCGTAGTCATGTGTCCTCCGAAGCTCCAGCCGTGCACTCCGATACGCTCTCCGTCCACATAAGGCTGGCTTTTCAGGAATTCTACGCCCTTCACCTGGTCTTTGCCCTCTTCGATGCCCAGCTGGCGGAAGGTGGCGTTTTCAAACTCCAGTCCACGGTTGCTGCTGCCACGGTTGTCGAGGCTGAACATGATGTAGCCTTTGTTTGCCATGTAGATGTCCCAGCCGCGGGCATCGTTCATCCAGCCGTTCGTTATCATCTGGGCGTGCGGGCCGCCGTATACGTAGACGATGGCGGGATACTTCTTTGCCGGGTCGAAGTCGGCAGGCTTTATCAGGCGGTAGTACAAGTCTGTCTTGCCGTCGGCGGCTTTGATGGTGCCTACTTCTATGCTGGGCATTTCAAAGCCTTCGTAGGGGTTCTTGGCTGTCAGCAGTGTGTGTTCCCGTTGTTTTTTCGGGTTGGTGGACATCAGTTTTATGATACGGGGGCAAGTGGGCGAAGAGGCATTGTCGATGAGGTAAGTTCCCATGAAACCGGAAATTTGTGCCGAGTGCATGCCGGTTGGGTCTCCTATCAAGCTGCGTTTGCCATTCTTCAGGTTGACAGCGTAAAGGTTGCTCTGCAAAGGAGAGATTTCCGTACTCTTGATGATGAGCTCTTTCGTGTTCCGGTTAAAACCTACGATGTCTTGTACAAGCCAGGGGCCGGAGGTGAGTTGCTTCAGCAGTTCCCCTTCCGTATTGTATAGGTACAGATGGTTGAAGCCGTCACGCTGGCTTTGATAGATGAACTTGTGGCTGTCCCATGGCAGGAATAGAATGGGAGATTGCGGCTCCACATATTTGGGATGTCTCTCTTCGATGAGCACTTGTTGCAGCTTTCCGCTTTCAGCATCGTACCGGCACAGTTTGGAGTGGTTTTGGTCTCGGTTTAGCTCTATCAGATAGAGGCTTTTACCATCCGGTGCCCAGGTGATGTTGGTGAAGTAGCGGTCTTTTGGGTCGCCCATGTCCAGGTAGATGGTCTTTTGAGTAGCCGGATTGTAGATACCTACCTTTACCTGATGGCTGAGCATGCCGGCCATGGGGTAGCGTATTTTATCCACCAGTGCTATTCTTGTCGTGATGTCAACCAATGGATAGGGGGTGACCATGCTTTCGTTCATTCGATAAAAGGCCAGCAGGTCCCCGGCAGGATTCCAGAAAGTGCCTTTTGAAATGCCGAATTCATTGCGGTGCACACTTTGTCCGCAGACGATACCTTCCGGTTCGTTGGTGACTTTCAGGGTTTGCCCGTCACCGGTCATCACATAGAGATTATTGCCGATAGTATAAGCCAAATGGCGGCTTACCTCGTTCCAATCCTCATTTGCGGCTTGGGTGGGGCAAGGCTGGCTCCAGATGACTTTTTTCTTCTTCCAGTCGACGAGGGCACGGTACTTGCCGGTGTTCAGCAGCAGGAGTGGGTCTATTTGGACTTGAATACCAGATTGACGCCTCGGGGTACGTTGACAGCCTTTGCAGCATGAAAGTGACGCAGTTTTCCAAGTCCTTTTTCTTCCAGCAGCGCGTTGGCTTCTTCCAATGTGATGGCAGTGAATTTCTCTCCGGGCTTGGCACCTAATCCTTTGACAGCCCATGTACCTTCTATATTGTCGATGCCAAGTTCCAGACAAGCGGCATCGCCCCACCACTGGTACGATTTGTTTTCCGGTTTGTGGTAGGTCTCACCTCCGGGAATCAGATCTTCCAGGGTCGGCTTTTTCAGTTCTTGTGCCATAGCGTTTGTTGCAAGCAGAGCAGGTACTGTTATCAGCAGTGCAAGAATGCTCTTACTTATTTTCTTTGCATTCATTCTCCTTGTCATTGTTCGTGTTATTCTTCTTCCTTCTTTCCCGCCTCTCTTCTTTTGCTTTCCGGGTAAGACTCACCCGACCTTGTTCTGCGTTCTCCACCGAATTCACGTCTTTCCCTCGGTCTGAACTCCCGTCTTTCCCCATCCTTGAACTCTCTTCTTCACGCGGACGGAATTCGCGCTTTTCGCCGTCCTTGAATTCTCTTGGTCTGCGTTCGCCGTTGAACTCGCGTCTTTCGCTACCGAATTCACGTCTCTCTCCACTGAATCGGGGACGGAATTCGCGTCTTTCTCCGGGTTTGAACTCTTTCCGTTCCCCAGAAGCCGGACGAAATTCTTTGCGCTCCTTGCTCAACTCCTCGCCTTCGGCACGGAATTCCTTGTACTTTCCATCGAAGATTTCGTACTGGCGGAATTCGCATTCCAGCGCACCATTGAATAAAGGTATCTTGGAGGTGGCTTTTAGCCCGATTTGGTCGAAGCACTCTTCCCGGTAAGAAAGAATCCATGCGGTGTTGCCCGTAAAGGCATGTTTCAGACGCTCGCCAATCATGGAGTAAAGGCCCAGCAGGTCGTTGGTAGAGATACGCTCACCGTAGGAGGATTGGTGATGATGATGGATTTCTCCGCAGGTTGCTCGAATTGCTGGAAAGGTTGCAGCTTCAATACCACGTCCTTGCTTACGCCGGCAGCCTTTATATTGTGTGTGGCAATTTCGTTTGCCTTCGGGCTGTTGTCGTAACCGTATATCTTATGCGTAAATTCACGTTCCTGGCTGTCGTCATTGTATATCGTGTCGAACAGCTCCTGGTCAAAATCCACCCACTTCTCGAAAGCGAACTCCTTGCGGAATACGCCCGGAGCGATGTTGCGTGCAATCAGCGCCGCTTCGATGGGAATGGTTCCCGAACCACACATCGGTCTATCAGGTCGCATTCGCCACGCCAGCCGGTCATCAATATCATGCCGGCGGCCAGCACCTCATTCAGCGGGGCCTCTACTGCTTCCTGGCGATAACCGCGGCGGTGCAGCGATTCGCCGCTGGAGTCGAGAGACAGCGTACATTTGGTTTCGGCAATGTGTATGTTCAGCAGCACGTCCGGTTTGTTGACACGCACGCCGGGACGTTCGCCGGTCTTCTCGCGGAAATAGTCCACGATGGCATCCTTCACCTTGTAGGAAACGAACTTGGAATGACGGAACTCTTCACTGAATACAACCGCGTCCACGGCAAAGGTCTTGTCCGTATCCAGATAGTCTTCCCATCGGATGGCTTTAATCTGTTCGTAAACCTCGTCGGCATCCTTGGCTGTGAAGTGTTTGATGGGTTTCAGTATCCGGATGGCTGTACGCAGGCAGAAGTTTGCCTTGTACATCATTTCCTTATCACCACTGAAAGATACCATGCGGCGGCTATTTCTATTTCGTTGGCGCCAGTGCAGTCAGCTCTTGTGCCAGTACCTCTTCCAGTCCTTGGAAGGTTTGGCTAATCATTTCAAATGAATTGTTCGCTCATCTATGCATTTACTT
>ENA-OQDW01000722-OQDW01000722.1-human-gut-metagenome-genome-assembly--contig:-NODE-722-length-13328-cov-1.274297_pt1 | contig 13328 bp, 19 predicted proteins | sample MGYA00242784_ERZ504613 | MGnify/ENA primary metagenome ERZ504613 (study PRJEB26092, sample SAMD00036330) | human gut metagenome | host: Homo sapiens | study: EMG produced TPA metagenomics assembly of... | reverse complement strand
CCGCGTCAGCGCCTCCGGGTGGTTATCCGGCGTCATGGCGCCCAGCAGGCCCCGGTCTCCCGCCAGAATGTCCTCCGCAGCGGTAAAGCCAGCGCCGCCAGGCGTGCCGACCGCAGGCCGCAGAGGGTACCGTTGGCGGTGTGCAGGGTCTTGCTCATGGCGCCGTCCTCCAGAAACTGCCACAGGCCGGCCGCCTGCGTCCCTGCCGAGCCAATGGCGTGCAGCAGTTTCTTCCGGTCCAGCCCCATCAGCTTGCCCGCCGCCACGGCAGAGCAGAGCGCCCCCACCACTCCAGTGGTATGCCAGTAGTGGTAGGAGCCTGGTTGATGGCCTCCCCCACCCGTGCGCCAATCTCGTAGCCCGCGGCAATGGCAGCCAGCACCTCACGCCCGGAGCGGTGAAGCTTCTGCCCCACCGCCAGCGCCGCGGGGATGGTTACCGCCCCCAGGTGGGTGATGGAGGCGTTGTGCACGTCGTCCATATCCATGACATGGGCGCACGCTGCGTTCAGCGCGGCAGCATGTTCGCAGGAGAACCGCTCCAGTCCGCTGTTCCAGGCGGTCGCTCCTGCTGTCCGTCCCCGGCGGCAAAGTAGCTGCGCCAGATCCCCCCCTGCGGCTGAACTGAGCCGCTGCCGCCACGCCGAGCAGATCCTCCAGATAGAGCTTTGCGTTGTCCACCGCTTTGGAGGGCAGACTCTCATAGCGGACTTCATATAGAAAATCGGAAAGCTGTTTTGTAAGCATTCGGACCTCTTCCTGGCTGTCCCATTGGTCCAGCCAAAACGTGCGCCTTTTTGGAATACCGCACCATGTCATTCCGGTATTCCGCGCAATAGCAGGTGCACATATTTTTCTTTTTATGTAGTATTTTTTTGTTAATATTTCATTTTTATCTCTTTTTTGCTTTTTCTCTGGTATACCAATTCGAATTATAGCAGATTCACTCAGCAAAGAAAATACACAAAATAAAAATCGTTACATTTGACAAAAGCCGTCGCTTTTCCTTGGTTATAACAGAGAAATGGCAAGTTGCATCTTTACAAATTGTATGCATAAGTGCTATATTGGCTCCACTGGTATACCGATTCTCCAATAAAGCACGCAATTTAAGTCGTTTTGATGGAACGGAAAGGGATATCCAATTATGAAAACAAACAAGCTTATGATCACCTGCGCCCTCTGCGGCGGCGGTACCACCCGCAAGCAGTCCCCCTACGTCCCCCTGACGCCGGAGGAGCTGGTCGCCGATTCTCTGGCCGCAGTTCGGGCCGGCGCCTGCATCCTGCACATCCATGTCCGCGATGACGAGGGCGCGAACACCATGGAGACCAGCCGCTTTGTGCAGGTGGTCTCCATGATCCGGGAAGCCCTGCGCACCAACCACCTGGATGCCATCATCAATGTTACCACCTCCGGCACCAAGTTCTCCGAGGATATGCGGGTGGCCCACCTGCCCATCCTGATGCCCGAGATGTGCTCCTATGACCCTGGTACCCTCAACTGGGCCAACAGCTACATCTTCCTGAACACGCCCCCCTTCCTGGAGCGGCTGGGCCTGCTCACCCAGGAGCTGGACATCAAGCCCGAAATTGAAATCTTTGACGCCGGTATGCTGGGCAACGTGGATTACTACCTGAAAAAAGGCGTCCTGAAGGCCCCGCTCCACTACCAGCTGGTTCTGGATGTCCCTGGTGGTATGCCGGGCAATATTGACTCGATCAACCATCTGGTTTCCAAGCTGCCGGAGGGCTCCACCTGGTCGATCACCGGAATCGGCAAGGCCCACATGCCCTGTATGCTGGCCGGTCTGGCCGCCGGCTGCGACAACCTGCGCGTCGGTCTGGAGGACAACGTGTTTATGAAGAAGGGCGAATACGCCACCAACGCCCAGTTGGTGGAGCGGGCGGTCAAGCTTGGTATCCTGGCCGGCCGTGAGATTGCCACCGCCGCCGAGGCCCGCGAGATTCTCGGCATCAAGCCTGAGAAGGGCGTTCTTTATCAGCCGTAAATTGACTTGGAAAAGGAGAATGCGCGATGAAATACGATTTTGAAACGATTATTGACCGCGATCCGGCCATCCGCGGCACCGGAAAGTACCGCATCATGAAGGACTCCAAGGGCAATAAGCCCCCCAAGGGTATCGTTCCCCTGTCGGTGGCCGACATGGAGTTCCGCACCGCCCCCTGCGTTATTGACGCAATCAAAGCCGAGGCGGACTTCGGCGTGCTGGGCTACCACCGCCTGACCGACAGCTTTCGGGAGTCCTGCTGCCAGTGGATGAAAACCCGTCACGATTGGGACGTTCAGCCCGACTGGATCGTCCCCTTCGAGCAGGTCGTTCCCGCCCTCTATAACGCTGTCTGGACCTTTACCCAGCCCGGCGACGGCATCCTGATCCAGACCCCCGACTACCACCACTTCACCGGCGCCACCGTCAATACCGGCCGCAAGGTGCTGGAAAACCGCCTGGTGGCGACGAGAAGGGCCACTATACCGTGGATTTCGACGACTTCCGTGAGAAGGCCAAGCAGGCCAAGCTGTTCTTCCTCTGCTCCCCCCAGAATCCTACCGGCCGCGTCTGGACGGAGGAGGAGCTGCGCAGGATGGGCGAGATCTGCAACGAGTACGGCGTCATGGTGGTGGCCGACGAGATCCACCACGATCTGATCCAGCCCGGATACAAACACATTGTGTATGCCTCCCTGGGCAAAGAGTTTGCCGACAACTGCGTAGTCTGCACCTCCCTGAGCAAGACCTTTAACCTGGCCGGCCTGTGCTACGCCAGCATCATCATCCCCAACGACGAGGTGCGGGCCAAGTTCCAGAAGCAGATGGGCCTCCAGGCCTTCATGCACATCGAGCGCTTCGGCCCCGTGGCCCACGAGGCCGCCTACCGCCACGGCGCCGAGTGGCTGGAGGAGCTCATCCAGGTCATCAAGGCAACTACGAGTATGTCCGCGACTTCTTCGCCCAGCACTTCCCCGGGGTTGTGGTCACCGAGCTGGAGGGCACCTACCTGTCTGGTGCGACTTCCGCTGCTTCGGCATGAGCGACGCAGACATGAAGGTGTTCCTCACCGACGAGTGCATGCTCTACCTGGACAACGGCACCGACTTCGGCGCGGCCGGTTCCGGCTACCAGCGCATCAACGTCGCCTGCCCCCGCAAGACCCTGGCAGACGCTCTGGACCGCTTCTATCAGCCGCCAAGAAGCGCGGCATGGCCCGGTAATTTCCCCGGAAACACGACCAGAATGGATTAGGAGGCTATGACATGTTAGAGAAAAAGGTACCGTTTTGTATCGACCACTTCAGCATCGCCACTACCCACCGCGACCGCCCGATCGACCTGGTGACCAAGCTGGGCTTTACCACCGCCGACTGCTACACCGACCGCACCGTGCACTTCATCTTTGAGAACTCCTACTTCGAGCTGTGCACCTATCAGTTGAACACCACCATCACTTGGCTGACCCAGTCCGTCCCCGCCACCAATCTGCCCAAGGTTCACTCCTATCGCCTGAGCGTCAAGGGGACTGACCCCAATCCCATGCGCAACGCTTTGATCGAGGGCGGCATCGAGACCATCGGCGAGATCAACAACCCCTTCCGCCAGCATGTCCGCTACGGTGAGAAGGAGGGCGAGGCCGGTTACCAGACCTTCTTTATTCAGAACTACGAGCCTTTACCGACATTCTCTTCGGCTGCACCACCCATCTGGCCAAGGAGCTGATCGTCAAGAACGAGACCAAATTCCCCCACATCAACGGCGCCAAGCGCCTGGCCTACATCACCGGCTACTGCGACAGCAAGGAGCGCTTTGAGGAGGCCGATGCCGCCATCTCCAAGCTCTACAACGCCGCCAAGGGGGCCACTGACACCGGCTTCAACCTGGACACCTATCAGCTTGTGGATCACGACGCCTACGTGGCCGAGTTCGGCTGCGAGCCCCGCAACGACGGCCTGAAGCTGCCCATCGTGCCGCCGCCTTCTCCGGCTGCCACCTGGAATTTGTGGAAAAGCGCGCCTATGATCTGAACCTGAATTACTTCCACAAGGACGGCAAGCTCTATGTGGACTGCCGCCGTACACTGGGTCTGTTCCTCGTGTTCATGCCCTAACTACCTCATGTGCATATGGGGAAGGAGTCTAAAATGTCTATTCCCGATCTCGAAACCTATTTACCAAGGTCATTTCTTGGCGCAGGGATCTCCATATGCACCCAGAGCTAGGACTCCAAGAAGTCCGTACCTCTAACTTGATTGCAGATCTCCTAACAAAGTTCGGCCTTGATGTGCAGCGTAATTTTGCTGGTACAGCGGTTTTGGGAACACTACATACCAATAAACCTGGCAAAACAGTTGTCCTGCGCGCAGATATGGACGCACTTCCAATCCAAGATGCCAAAGATGTACCCTACCGCTCACAAATTTCAGGTGTCTGTCATGCCTGCGGCCATGATGCCCATACTGCAAATCTTCTTGGTGTTGCGAACTATATTTCCGATCATCGTACTGAATTTTGTGGAACAATAAAGTTCTTGTTTCAGCCTGCGGAAGAACTGTTAGAAGGGGCAAAGCTTGTCTGTCAATCAGGTGTGCTGGATGGCACGGATTACATTCTGGGTCAGCATGCAGTACTGGATGTAGATGTCGGTCAAGTTCAGGTATTGCTAACGGCCCTTCAAACGGTGGTGGTGATGAATTTACTTTACGGCTCCATGGTGTAGGTTGCCATGGTGCACGTCCGCACACCGGTAAAGATCCTATTTTACTCGCTGCAAAAGTTATCGAGGGATTTCAACAAATTATTAGCCGTGAGCTGGATCCATTAAAGGCCGCTGTCATTTCTGTTTGTTCGGTTCAGGCCGGACAGCATGAATCAAAAATGTCGTTCCGCAGGAGGCTGTGTTAGCTGGAACCGTGCGCACGCTGGAAGAGGATGTACGCACCTATGTTTTGACTCGGATGGAGGAAATCGTAGCTGGCCTGTGTTCTGCAAGTCGTTGTTCCTATACCTTGGAGCATGTTACAAAAGTGCCTCCCTTGACCAGCGACCAGCAGTTGACCCAATTAGTTGAGAACACCGCAGTGGAATTGGTTGGACGTGAAAACGTCCTATACCGCCCTGCTCCCACAATGGGGGTTGAGGACTTTTCCTGGTATACCAGGAATTATAATGCGTGTATGTTCTACTTTGGCGCCAGAAATGTCGAAAAAGGAATTATTACGCGGGGGCATAACCCAAAGTTTGATATTGATGAAGAATGTTTCAGGGTTGCTATGCCAATGTTTATTCTGCTTTCAAAACGGCTGATGCTGGACTAGTTATCGCATTTCCTACTAATTGACAGAGAGAGGGGAATTGTTTTGGAGCTTGAGTATTTGAAAGTCGCAAATAACCCTATTATGTGGATTTCCGTCCTTCCAGGCGTATTGTTAGTAATCGTGCAGGCGATTGTATTATCTCGAAGAGCCATTGTATCCGGAAGAAAAATGGGTATTACAGAGCGTCAGTTTAAAAGCGCGATTCGGAGTTCCGCTCTGGCCTCAATCGGTCCATCCCTAATCATTGTAACTGGAATGATTGCTTTACTCAGCTCCATGGGAGGCCCTATTGCCTGGATGCGATTAGCCTATATTGGCGCTGTCAACTTTGAGCTTTCTGCGCTGATCGGGCCGCCTCTGCTGTCGGATGTACCTTGGGAACCTCTAACATGACTATGGAAGCATTTGCCTGCGCCGTATATACCATGGTAATCTGCTGCCTTGGCTGGATTCTTGTTTCTGCCTTTTTGCACACAAAATGGGTGACTTGCGTGACCGGGTAGCTGGCAACAACAAAGCAAAAATGAGTGTCATCAGTGTCGCTGGCGGTATGGGCGCTTATGGCTATCAGTGCTTTAATCGCGGCATTGTTCTCGCCGGCCCCGATGCACAAACAATGACGGTTATTTTTGGTTTTGGTATTATGTTTGCCTTGGCAATCTATGGTAAAAAGAAAAACGTGGCATGGGTTAGAAAATTTGGAATGATGATCGCCATGTTTAGCGGCATGCTGCTTGGATCCTTTTTCTTGTAAGGTTAATACTTCCATCGCTTGAAAGGGGTATTTCTATGACAGAAAATAAACCAAACACTTCCTCGATTTTTCACACAGACTTCTTGCCCTTTGCCATCCGCTGGGGGCGTGGTTTAAGTCTTTTTGGAATCGTTTTAGCCTTTGGTCCATGCCTTGGATTGGCCGTTATGGGTATTTTCCCATCTGTTAGCGGTGTAATGGCTGGTATCGCCGCTCAGCTCCCCGCAGTAGTCGCTGCATATTTCTATGAACCAATCTCCTACTTTGCCATACTGGGTATTGCAGGCACTTATATGGGCTTTCTTTCGGGAAATGTAAATAACATGAGAGCTCCCTGTGCATCCATCGCTCAGAGCGCTGCTAACGTCGAAGAAGGTAGTGACGAAGGCGGTATCATAGCCACTGTTGGTATTGCTGTCTCCATTTTTATCAATATTGCCTTCCTGACAGTCGGTGTTATTGTAGGCAACTATGTTGTTAGTCTGTTGCCTCAGCATGTTTTGGATGCGTTAAATCTATTGCTCCCGGCTCTGTTTGGCGCACTCTTTGCAAATCAAATTGTAAAAAAGCCAAAGTTAGCGCTTGTCGCCCTCCCGATTACGGGTATCATGGTCCTAATGAATAAGCTTCAGCTCCTTTCCTTCCTCCCTGGCAAGCTGGTTACTCCCATCGTTATGCTTACCTGCGTCTTCGGTACAATGGGAATCGGACTATTTCTCGCCAGTAAAGGTAAAATGGATTAATTGTTATATAAAATACAGAAAGCGAGGATCAATCACACATGAAGTCCGCCTTAAAAAAGGTGTCGCTGATCCTGGCCATCTGCTTTGTAGCATTTCACCTCTACACCGCAGCGTTCGGCACTATGCCGGGCATTGCGCAGAAGTCGATCCACCTGGGCTTCCTGCTGGTGATCTTCTACATCAATGCAATGGTCGACAGCGAGAAGCGTTGGGAGCAAATTTTTCTCGGTATTATGGCACTCTTCGCCTGGGCGGCTGTGCTACATCACCATCCTGGATGAAAACCTGCAACTGCGCGCCGGAATTGTGTACGCCAGCGACATTCTGTTTGCCATTCTTCTGATTATCGCTATCTTTGAGGCGTGCCGCCGGAAGATGGGCAATCCCCTGGTCATCATCACCCTGGTCTTTGTGGCCTACGCTTCCTGGGCAAGTATATTCCCGGCTTCCTCAACCAGCCCGGCATGACGCTGAAGAAGTTCACCTCTTTGGTCTATCTGACCACAGACGGTATCTTCGGCTCCCCCTCTATGCCTCGGCCTCCTATGTGGTCCTGTTCGTCCTGCTGGGCGCTATCATGAGCGTCTCCGGCATCGGCGACTATATGACCAATCTGGCCACCTCCCTGTTCGGCCACATGCGCGGCGGCCCCGCCAAGGTGGCTGTGGTGGCTCCGGCTTCTTTGGCTCCATCAGCGGCAGTCCCACGGCCAATGTCATCGGCACCGGCACTTTCACCATTCCTATGATGAAAAAGAACGGCTTTGAGCCCGAGTTTGCCGCGGCGGTTGAGGCCACCGCCTCCACCGGCGGAGCATCATGCCCCCCATCATGGCTCCACCGCCTTTATTATGGCGGAAATGCTGGGCATTCCCTATACCGCCGTGGCAAAGGCCGCCTGATCCCTGCTATTCTCTACTTTCTGGCCGTCCTCTTTGGCGTCGATATCTATGCCGCCAAGCATGGGTTGAAGGGGATCCCCCGCTCCCAACTGCCCAAGGTACGTAGCATGCTCAAGCAGATTTACATGCTTGCCCCCCTGATCTTCCTGATCTTCTGCATGGCCGTGTTCAATATGACCATCGTGCGCTCTGGCCTGCTGACCATCATCGTCACTCTCGTCCTGGTGGAAATCAACCCCAAGACCCGTATGACCAAGGAGCAGTGGCTCCAGATTCCTGTCCAGACGGTAAAGAGCGCCGTTTCCGTCGGCATTGCCTGCGCCATGGCCGGTATTATCAGCGGTGTGATCATGGGCAGCGGCCTGGGCTACCGCATCTCCTCCATCCTGACCAGCGTGGCCGGCACCAGCATGCTGCTGCTGCTCGTTCTGACGATGGTTGTCTCCCTGATCATGGGCATGGGCGTCCCAACCACGGCGGCTATCTGGTTCTGGCCTCCCTGGTAGCCCCCACGATGATTCAGTTGGGCATTCCCCCGCTGGCCGCCCACATGTTCATCTTCTACTTCGGCTGCATCTCCTCCATCACCCCCCTGTGGCGCTGGCCGCCTATGCGGCGCGGCCTGGCCGGGTGCGATCCAAACAAGACAGGCTACAAGGCGTTCCGTCTGGCCTTCTGTTCCTTCCTCATGCCGTACTTGTTTGTCTACAATCCGGTACTGCTGATGGAGGGCGGCGTGCTGGACATCCTCTGGAGCCTGGTTACCGCGCTCATTGGCGCCTATCTGCTGGCCTCCGGCTTCGAGGGCTTCTTCTTCCGCTGGAGCCTGAAGTGGTTCGAGCGTCCGCTCATGATACTGGGCGCTGTGATGCTGATTGTGCCCGGTATGGTCACCGATTTGGTAGGTATCGCCATCATCGTGGTGGAGTTTGTCACCGAGTTCATGTTTAAGCGTTCGGAGAAGTTCGTCCCCGTTACCGTTTCCCAGTCTACCACGTGACATTTTCCCCCGGGTGAATGCCATTGGAGAGAAAAAGAAAAGGAGATATCGTTATGAAAAAGCTGTCAAAACTTATGTGTCTGTTGCTGGCAGTCGGTATGCTGATGGGAATCGCCTCCTGTAGCAGTGATGCTGGAGAGGGGGGCGGAGGCTCCTCCGGCGGTACGGAAACCGTGCGCATCAGCTGCGGGCCCCTGAACGGCTATCAGAACGTCCTGTATAATTCCATTGCCGACATGATGAACAAAGCCAACCCCGGCAAGTACAGCTTTGCCATTGAGGCTCCACCGGCTCCGCGAGAATGCCCGCCTGCTGGCTATGGGCGAAACCGACTTCGGCACCATGGGCATGGATATGACCCTGTCCTGCTACAATGCCGAGGGCGAGTTTGAGGGCCTGCCCGCAGAGCAGATCATGCACGTGGCCACCCACTCCGGCACCGGCGCGACGGTCCACGTTATCACTTCTGCGAAGTCCGATATCAATAGCATTCCCGACCTGGCCGGCACCAAATTCGGTGTCACTGCCGGCATGATGGCCGGTTACCTGGACGATGTTCTGTGGGCCTACGATATGACCACCGATGATCTGGGCAGCGTGGTAAACCTGTCCCTGTCCGACCTGTGCACCGCCCTCCAGGACGGCAATATTGACGCCTTCCTGTACGCCACTCCCGCCCCCGGCACCAACTTTACCGACCTGGCCATGTCCTTTGGCATCAAGGTCGTCGACATCGGCCAGGAGGCCGTTGACAAGCTGATGGCCGAGAAGCCTGGTACCACACAGTGGTTATCCCCGCCGGCACCTATGACGGCTGTGATGAGGATATCACCACCTTTGCCCAGTACACCGCTCTCTGCGCCCGTGCCGACGTGCCCGAGGAGACCGTCTACAACCTGGTCAAGACCATGATGGAGAACGCCGATGCTCTGGAAGCCGTGCATAAGAACGCCGCCGGCACCTGTCCAGAGCGCGGCATCGAAGGCGCCCTGATCCCCATGCATCCCGGCGCCGAGCGCTATTACAAAGAGGTCGGCGTGCTGGACTGATCCCCAATTCCCTTTCAAATTCCCTCCAGATTGAAGCAAGCGGTACCGCCCATCCGGGCGGTACCGCTTGCTTTTGTCACCGCAGGAATCAATAGATCCCCGTCAGCTCCTGATAGAGATTTTTTGCATAGGAGTCAGTCATACCGCTGATGAAGTCGGTCACCAGCAGCAGCCGCAGATAGAGGCGGTACCCCTCATCCTTTCCCTCTGCGTCGGCCCGGTAGCAGGCCAGTTGATTTTCGGAGAGCAGCTTGACCAGCTTTTTCTCCGCCGCCGTGGGCCGGTATTCCTCGGGGGCGTCGTCGCCGGCATCCAGGTAGAGCACCGCCGGGACAAACCGGGACAGCAGGGTGGTGAGTATGGTCTGGGCCGCCAGCTCCAGGGTGAGAATTCCCTCCGAGTCGTAGGCAAAGCGACCCATGGCCGCCTTCAAAATACGGATGGAGCCGCCGTGGAAGGTGCCCTCCATGATCTCCCGCCGGAACGTCCCCTCCATGATGGCGGAATAGGAGTCCGTCTGTCCGGCGCCGTAGGGGACGAAGCCAAAGGCGGCGGTATACATGAGCCAGTGGCGGGCATAGGCGATCCACCGCTGGAAGGCCGCCATGGAGCTGCTCTCCCGCTCGCGCAGGCGGGTCAGCTCGTCGATCATCTCGGCGGATTTTTTGACCTGGCCGCCGTTGAGGCCCCAGTCGTCCTTTTTCGCCTCCAGGGTGTCCCGGAAGAACCGCTCGAACTCGTCCAGGGTGAACAGGCCCTTCTTGTAGGCGTCCTCCAGATCGGCAGTGGCATAGGCGATGTCGTCCGCCGCCTCCAGAATATAGGTCAGGGGATGGCGGCAGAAGCTCCACCGTCCGGGTACCGGTGGCGGAGGCCAGCGCGCCGAAAAGCGCCTCCTCGGCCTTGTAGTAGCCCAGCTTGTGGAGCTTCACGTCGGCGCTGGCCTTGTCTACCCGGGTGGAATCCACCGGGTACTTGACCAGGGTGTTAAGCACGGCAGGCATGAGATCCATACCGAAGGCGCTGTCCACCCGGTACACCTTGGTCAGCAGGCGCAGGGCCTGGGCGTTGCCCTCGAAGTGGCAGAGATCGGCTTCATCTGGCGGTCCAGCCACTGGGACAGGGGCCTGCCCTTGTAGCTCAGACGGTCCAGGTGCTCTTGAACCAGTCGCCGATGACCACCTCGCCGAAGTGGCCGAAGGGCGGATTGCCGATGTCGTGAAGCAGTCCGGCGCACATGACGGCGTTGGCCGCGTCCCGCGCCTCGTCCTCCGTCATGGCGTAGGGGGTGCCGCTCTTGTTTTTGCGGATATTGGCGGTAATCATGGTGGCAAGCTGCTTGGCCAGCGCCGAGGTCTCCATGGAGTGGGTCAGCCGGGTGCGCACAAAGTCACTCTTGTCCAGGGGAAACACCTGGGTCTTGTCCTGGAGACGGCGGAAGGGCGCGCTGTTGACAATCCGCCAGTAGTCCAGCTCAAAGTCGTTCATCGGGTATTTGGACAGGTCGTCCGGGATGTCCAGCGGTTCCTTCCGCCGGGCATACAATAGGATCTTCCATTCCATTGGTTCCCCTCCTTTTCTTTTTCTCTATGTGGCTTCGGCAAAATGGAACACCATTCCACAACGTTTTCTTTATTATAGCATAAAATCCCTCTGAAAAAACAGCGGCGGCGTGTTTGAAAACCTTCACTTTTTCAAACACGCCGTTGTAATTACATAATATACCACAGCTTTCCAGGAATAACAAGCGCTTTTGCTAGAGATATACGCTTTCTTGTTGTCAATTTTAGCTTTTTTCGACAAGTAATTTTACGGACTGAAAAAGTGAAATTTTTTAAACATGAGGCGCGATATCCCCAATATCCATAAGAGAGGAGTTTTAAAAACATGAAAAAGCGATTGTTATCCCTTATTTTGGCTCTATGTATTATAATTTCTTTTTCTCCTTCAACTCTGGCTGCAAATCTACCGGAGGTAGACGTGCGGACGGAGGGGCTTACCCCGGCGCAGCCCAGGAGGGCGCCCGCAGAGAAGCCGAGGGACGCCGGCGCGGAGCGGCGGGACGATTTATGTCTCGAACGAAGGTACAGAGGAGGACGACGGCGCGACCGCCGAAACGCCGACCACGCTGGCCCGTGCAACCGAATTGGCAAACGAAGGGAAAAAACCGGTCGAAATCGTGGTCTTAGGACAGGTATCAGTAGATACCTGGACTAGCCCCACTGTAGAGACTACTCTTCGAGGCGGGGACGAGAACGCGGAGCTGCTGTTTGAGTATTGTTCGGCCTCGGATGGAGCGTACAACATCAGTCTGGCAGATGCCCTGACCATAGATGACATCAAATTTAACTGCAACTATACGGATTATTTTTTTAGCAGATATTTATGGTACCTATACCATCGTTGCCAACGGTTATCCGTTGGTCATCGCCTCGGGCGTGCAGTACAGCTATTATACCGCAGACACCATTGTTGACGGTAAAACATGTAGCACATCCAGCTGCTATGTGATTGGCGGAGGTCTGGACGAGGATATCACCGGCGGCACTCATGTGGAGATTTATACCTCCTTGCCGCTTACCTATGTATACGGCGGCGGAGTGAATGGCTCCGTGGAGAGCAATGTTTATCTGCACATTGAAAACTGCGGTAAGATTCAGCATGTGTGCGCTGGTGGTTACGCAAATAAAAAAGATGCCAAAGTCAACGGAAATATAACGTTGGACTTTATCAACTCAGTCACCGATAATCCTATCTATGGCGGCGGATATGCGCGGTCGTCCTATTCAGCGGAGGTTACTGGTTCAATTTGCATAAATCTGTCCGGACTAAATAATGGCTTTGGCAGGCCCATTTACGGCGGCGGGTATGGGAAAAACGCTCCAGTAGTAGGAAATATTAGATTTAACATTTCGAATACTAAAATGAACAATAATGCGGCCGCTATCTATGGCGGCGGGTACAACAGCGACGTAACAGGAGACATCTTTATCCATATCAAAGAAAACAGCCTTATCTCAGAGGAAACCGTCTGGGGCGGCGGAACCGGAGATTCCACCATAACAGGTGGTGTTACAATCACCGTGGATGACAGCAGTGAGGTGATCGGCGAAATCCACGCCGGCGGCAATGAAGGCGCGGATGTGATCGGCGATGTCTCAATCACAGTATCCGGTGGCCCCCAATCCGCCTGCCCGACCATTTTTGCGACCGGCAAAGGGGAGGACGAGGATAACCCGGCCAAGTTGACGGCAATGTCTCCATTACTCTGCACGGCAGCCGGGCCAACGTATACACACTGGACAAGTTTGGCGAAGTGACCTCCGACCATACGGTTACGATTATCCTGGACGACACTGACAAGCTAAGCGGCGCAGTTCGGGTGATTCCAAGCTGGACCAGCACCTTTATAACTATGAGAAAAACACCCCCACCCGTACAGGAAACGGCGCCAGCGTCATCGTCAAAGGCGATTACACCTCTACCGGAATCCACGGGTTCCCTGAGGTTGTAATTGAGGACGGCGGCATCCTGCGCGAGCATCTCGCCTCCGG
>ENA-OQDW01000721-OQDW01000721.1-human-gut-metagenome-genome-assembly--contig:-NODE-721-length-13353-cov-1.340088_pt1 | contig 13353 bp, 19 predicted proteins | sample MGYA00242784_ERZ504613 | MGnify/ENA primary metagenome ERZ504613 (study PRJEB26092, sample SAMD00036330) | human gut metagenome | host: Homo sapiens | study: EMG produced TPA metagenomics assembly of... | reverse complement strand
TTCTGCTTCATATCCGCTGCCGCGACATTTACATAATCAACTTCGACGCCCTCTTCTTCTGCAAACTGTTCAACCAAATCTTTCATCAATGTAGCGTATTCATCAACATACTCTGCTTTGTCCCAGAATACCAGTTTCTTTCCACTTTCACCGGATCCTTCTTCAGTCTTTGTATCACCGTCCTTCGGCTCTTCACTTCCGCCTCCGCCGCATCCGGCTACCAGACCCATTGTCATAACTGCTGCCATCAGACATGCTAACATTTTCTTTTTCATAATACATAACCTCCTTATAAAATGTGACAACGTGTTTTGCTTATGTACTAAGTATAACTGCCATTTCACATATAAACTAGGCTTATATTGCTTCATTTTTTATAAATATTGCTTTTTTTGTATTTCACCCGACTTTTTTTTGCGTTTTTTCCGACAAAAACTTTTTTATATTTATTTTTTTGTGCATTATATATAATTTCTTTTTTCGCCGCTTCTACAATACATCCATTTTCCCTTGATTTTTTTTAAAGAATTCACTATAATAAACACATTAATTTTTTCACTTTTTTAGTTAAAAACTAAAATTTTCTAAATACATTATTACCAGATTAAACAACGGAGGCTGTATTTATGGGAAATATACGACATTCATTCAACACTTCTAATCAGGAAACAACATTTTCGCAAATGCCGTACCGCCTGCTCTACTCCAGTTATTCAAAGTACGAACAAGACTGGGAAAGCTACCCGCACACCCATTATTTTTCCGAGCTTTTTTACGTACTGAACGGATGCGGAAGCTTCATTGTAGAAGAAGAATCATTTCCGATCCGAAAACAGAATCTGATCATCATCAACCCGAGCATCCGCCACACGGAAGTTTCAGACAAAAATTCTCCCTTGGAATACATTGTCCTCGGCGTGGAGGGACTAAACTTTCTTATTTATAACGACAAAGAATATTTAAATATACAGTGCGAAGATTTCTCCGAAAATCTCGACTTCTACTTTCATACGATCCTCCGGGAGATGGACGAACAAAAAGAAAGCTACGAGACGATCTGTCAAAATCTTCTCAAAGCTCTCATCATTCAACTTTCACGACATACCGGATCGCCCGTAGAAATGCTTCCTTCCTCAAAAAAGATTACCCGCGAATGCAGTTACGCAAAGCGCTTCATCGATTCTAACTTCAGAGAAAACATCACTCTTGACACACTTGCGGAGCTGACCCATCTGAATAAATATTATTTTGCCCATACATTTACCGAAATTTACGGGATCGCGCCTATGAACTATCTTGCTCAGAAACGGATCTTCACAAGTCAGGAACTTCTTACTTCAACGGATCTGAACCAGGCAGCGATTGCAAAACAGTGCGGCTTCTCTTCTTCAAGCTATTTTTCCCAATGTTTCCGAAAAATATGCGGCATGACTCCTACCGCTTACAGAAAACAGTTTATACGTTGACAGACGACAATTACATAATTTCATTCATCCTGTTAGTACGCTCGCCGCGTCTTAACAGGATGATTCCTGCCACATCCGCCATCGCCCAGCCGATCGGTATCGCCGTCCAGATCGCTCCAACGCCGAACAACGGCGCACATGCATAGGCAAGGACAACCCGTGTTCCAAGTGAGAGGATCGTAAGAAGAAGAGAAACTTTCGGTCTTTCCACTGCCCGGAAATATCCGTAGAGCAAAAACAGGATTCCGATCCCGCAATAACACGCTCCCTCTGTTTTCAAATACCCTGTTCCGATCTGAATGATCTGTGTTTTCTGCGGATCAATAAAAATCCCCATCAAAAACTCTGCTCCGAAAAAGACTGCCGCAGATGCCGCCGCGCAAAACATTATGACAGTCACGGCAGCGCTTTTTGTTCCTTTTCTGATCCGTTCTTTTTTATCTGCCCCATAATTCTGCGAGATAAATATCGAATATGCATTCCCGAATTCCTGTGCCGCATATATGCCAATGTATCAATCTTTACCCCTGCAGCGAACCGCCGCCATAACCGATGTTCCGAAATTGTTCACAAGTCCCTGAACCATAAGTATCCCGAAATTCATCACAGAACTGCTGGATTCCCGTCGATGCAGAATAAGAAAAGATCTCTTTCAAAAGATCTGCCTTATACCGATCCCTCTTCTTTCATTTTCTTCATGTTAAGTTCCGGTTCTTTCACAAGAGCGTATAATGCGATTCCAAGTCCTGCCGCTGCCTGAGCAAGAACCGTTGCCTCAGCCGCCCCTTTCACTCCGCGCCCGAGTTTTGCGACAAAGAAAAAATCCAGTCCGATATTAAGCGCAGTTCCGACGCCGAGAAAAATCAGAGGAATCACCGAATTTCCCGATGAACGGAGCAGAAACGCAAAATAATTATAGAGAAAAACAAAGATCAATCCGGCGAGGATCAGCCCCATATAAGAGCGCATCAATCCGTAAATATCCGCCGGAATCTGCATCAGCGTGAGAATCGGATCAAGGCACACATATGAAACAATCGTCAAAATCACTGTCACTGAAAAAATAAGCACAAACGATGAAACAATATATTCTTTTAGTTTTCTTAACGCTCTTCGGCCATAACAGATTGAAAAAAGTGCTCCGCTCCCCATACACATGCCGATCAGGATCGAATTTAAAAACGTCATAAGCGTATATGCGCTTCCGACAGCCGCCAGCGCTTCCGCGCCGACAAACCTCCCGACAATCCATGTATCTGCCAGATTGTAACATTGCTGCATGATGTTTCCAAGGATCATCGGCACGGCAAACAGCAGCATTACAGCCGTCACATTTCCTTTTGTCAGATCACGTTTTTCATAGTTTTTTCATCCGATCAGTTCTTTCACAAATTCATCCGCCGGATTTTTCTTTACATTTTCCGGCGTATCGCACTGCGCGATCTTTCCCTGCTCCATCACAAGAACCCGGTCTCCCAATTTCATCGCTTCCCTGATATCATGCGTAATAAACACGACTGTCATTCCTAATTTTTTCTGTAATGCCAGAAGTTCATTTTGCATAGCCCGCTTTGTAATTTCATCCAGCGCCCCGAAAGGCTCGTCCATCAGAAGAAGTTTCGGGCGGGACGCAAGCGCCCTTGCGATCCCGACTCTTTGCTGCTGACCTCCGGAGAGTTCTTCGGGATAACGGTCAAGCATCTCACGCTCCAGACCGACCAGACCGATCAATTCTTCCGCCAGTTTCCGGTTTTGCCGTTTATCCTTCTGTCCGCTTATAACAGGAACGTAAATAATGTTTTTTTCAACAGTCATATGAGGAAAAAGCCCTTTATTTTGTATCACGTAGCCGATCTTTCTTCGAAGCCGGATCAAATCCGCCTCTCCTACGTCTTCCCCTGCCGCATATACTTTTCCCGAATCCGGCTTTTGCATCCGTTTATCATCCGAAGCATCGTCGTCTTTCCACATCCCGATCTGCCGATCACCGTCAAAAATTCGCCTTCTTCCACAACAATGCTCACATCATCCAATGCTTTATATCTGCCAAAGCTTTTCGTCACATGTTCCAGACGTATCATTTCCATACGCATTCATTCCCCTGTACTTTTTTGTTTCTTCTCGAAAGTTTCTTCAAACGGTTCTGTTCTCACGGTTTTCGGAAAATATTTTACAGTAACCCGGACGTTTTTAAAAATTCTTCCGCCACTTCCGCTTCGTCACGTCCTTCTTCCTCAACCTGATAATTCAGTTCCGCCATTTTTTGATCTGTAAGAATCCGGTCCATCGAGCTCTAACGTCTCTTTGAGCCTTCGGATATTTTTCAAGCGCATCTTTGCGGACAACCGTTGAACAAAAATAATTTACCTGATAAGACTTATCGTCTTTTAACGCTCTCACATCATCCTGACTGATCTGAGCGTCTGTCGTATACCCGTTCGTCACATCAATATCACCGTTTCTAAGCGCCTGATATTTCAAACCGATATCAATATCTTTGATCTCTTTAAACTGAAATCCATACGCCGCAGACATCCCCGGAAGACCGTCCGCTCTCTCGATATAATCCGGGTTTCCTCCGAAAACAAGCTGATCCGAAACCGCCGCCAGATCCGAGCATGTCTCAAGATTGTATTTCTTTGCCGTATCTTCTCTTACGACAACGGCATACGTATTGTTCTGACCATACAGCCCTACCCACGTCATATCGAATTTTTCTTCGTATTCTTCCTGAAGTTTTGCAAGCATCTTATCATCGCTTACTTCACCTGCCTTATGTCCGAGCACAAGAATCCATCCGCTGGATGTATATTCCGGATAGAGATCAAACTCTCCCTTTTCCATTGCCGGCTGGATATTGCTCGTTCCTCCGCCGATGCCTTTTGTAAGTTCTACTTCATAACCTGTCTTCTCCTCGATAAGCTTTTTCAACATTTCTCCGAGGATAAACTGCTCTGTCATCGGCTTTGTGGCGATCTTAACCGGTTCTTGAGCTTCGTTTCCCGCACTTCCTTCTTTCTTATCTTTGCTTCCGTTTCCCGCGCATCCGGCCATCGAAAGTATAAGCGCGCCGGTCAGAAAAAGCGCCGTGATCTTCTTTAATCTCATCTTTTGCCTCCTTATTCATAGTGTCCTTTTATGATTTTCTGTTTATATTTTTCTATTTATATTTTTCTATTTATGTTTTTTTATTTATGTTTTCCTGTTTTATCTGTTTTTTATGCCTGTTTTCTTTTTCACTTTCCGTTCCAGCAATCCGAGCAAAAGATCGCTTACGATCGCCAGAAGCGCGATCAGAAAACTACCGCAAAACGTCATTGCCGAATCATAGATCGTAATACCTCTGTAAATCGCTACTCCAAGACCTCCCGCTCCTATAAACGACGCGATCGCCGACACAGAGATTGTCATAACGACCATATTTCTTACGCCTGCTATGATGACTCCCGCTGCCAGTGGAAGTTTGATTTTTGTCATGATCTGGAAGCGCGTGCTCCCCATTCCTTCCGCCGCCGCGACTACTTCTTCCCCGACGCCGGTAATTCCCGCATACGTATTTCGCACCATCGGCATGATGCCGTAAATCGTAAGAGCGGTTATCGCCGTCTTATCTCCGATCCCCAAAACCGGGATCAGCATTCCCAGAAGTGAGATCGCCGGAATCGTATAACCGATATTTGCGATCGTCAGAACGGGACCTGCCGCTTTTTTATGTTCCGAAATAAAAATCCCTAAAAGAAGTCCTATGATCCCCGCGCTCACAGCCGCCGTTAAAGCCAGCCCCACATGTGCCGCAAACAAATCCAGAAACCATTCTTTTCTCTCAGCATACAGTTGGATGACCTTTTGTAAAAATTCCACACCCTACTCCTCTCCGAGATAAAACACCCTGTAAAATGTTTCAAAGCGATTACAAACAATTTCTCTTTTCGTCTGCTGAAGCTGTTTGATCTTCAGCACACTTCCTATCTCATCAAAAGCAAAATCATTTTCTTCGTGCTCTACTTTTAACTCGAGATTTCCTTCTTCATCATATACGACAAGGAGAATGCCTCCCACATCTTCCGTATACAATACGCACATGATCTGCAGTTCCTGACGCACTGCTTCCGGCAGCGACTCAAACTGAGGATTCAAATAAAATTTCTGTTCATATGCGCTTGCCGCACAAAGCACAACCTCTTCTTCCATACATTACCTCTCTTTTTCCTGTTTTTTTCCGAACTTAAAATCTGCATTTAGTTCGTCTATACTCATCCATATCTCTCAGCTTATCCTATGCATGCATTTCTTATCCCACACATGCATTTATACATAACCGTACACACCTCTGACCGAGACTTCTCCGGCATAGACATGTTCCGAAGTTCCGTCTTCCCTTCTCACGATCAACTCTCCGTTTTATCGATCCCCAGTGCCTTTGCCTTATATGTTCCGCTTGGATCAAGCACAAGAACGTCCCGATCCCGGTTGACAAGCATCGACATATACGTTTCCATCAGTCCGGATAAATCTTCCGTCTCAAGAAACAGGCGGTAATCTTCCTCAAAACATTTCATGATCGACGCAATGACAGACGCTCGTTTCACCATATGTCCGCATTCAAGATACAGCGATGTTGCATGATCTTTTAATTCTTCCGGGAACTTTTTTGTGTTTGCATTAATTCCGATCCCGACGGTCACATAATTGATATAATCGATCTGCGTACTCATCTCCGTGAGAATACCTGCCAGTTTTTTCCCGTTGACAACGAGATCGTTCGGCCACTTAATCTGAATATCCGGACAGGAAGCTCCCTCATTTTCAAAATATTTTTTATTCCTTTCGCCGTACTGCACGCCGTCACGATCGTCAGCATAGACGCTTTATCCGGCGTGATCTTCGGTCTTAAAAGAACCGACATAAAGATCCCCGCTCCGGCAGGTGATTCCCACGAACGTCCTCTGCGCCCTCTTCCCGCCGTCTGCTCTTCCGCCACAGCCAGCGTTCCGGCTAAAGCGCCTTCATCTCCCATCTGCTTGATGCGCAGATTCGTTGAATCCGTCACTTTATAACATACGACATTTCTTCCCGCCCATCCCGTATGCATACAGCTTTCCACTTCTTCTTTTGTCAAAATGTCGGGACTTTCCACCATGCGATACCCTTTGTTTCGCACAGCTTCCACCTCGTAGCCGTCTTCCTGAAGCCGGCGGATCACCTTCCAGACCGCAGTGCGCGACACATTGAACTTCTCACAGATTTCCTGCCCCGAAATGTACCCGTCTGCTTCCCGCAGCATTTTCAAAATCTCTGCTTTCATAATTTTATCTGCTTTTCGCCTTCTCTGATTTTACTTTCTTGGCTTTTTGCTTCTCAAGTTTTCGTCTTTTTATTCTCTCGACTTTTTATCTTTTTTACGTTCTCAGCTTTTCGTTGTCTTTATCTTTCTTGCTTTTTGCCTTTGTATCTTCTCTGTTTTTATCTTCTTTTCTACTTATTTTTTACTTCAATGTAGCATCCATAACCGCTTTAATCGTATGCATCCGGTTTTCCGCCTCATCGAACACTTTCGACTGTTCAGACTCAAATACCTCGTCCGTCACTTCCATATCTGTGATTCCGAACGCTCGCCGATCTCTCTTCCGACTTTCGTTCCAAGATCATGAAACGCCGGAAGCAGTGAAGAAAGATTGCTTCCGGTTTGCATTTTCCATCACTTCTTTTGTTACTTTGTACGGAGTCAGCTCTCTGATCCGTTTCTCCCACACTTCGTCAGGTTCTCCCATAGATACCCATACGTCTGTATAGATAACGTCAGCGCCTTTTGTTCCTTCTTTCACATCGCTTGTCAGTGTAATTTCAGAACCTGATTCTTTTGCATATACGCGGCACTCCTCTACAAGCTCCTCATTCGGGAAATAGTCTTCTGTCGTACACGCCACAAAATCAAGTCCGAGTTTTGCACAGGCGATCATGAGCGAATTGCCCATATTATAACGGGCATCTCCCATATATACAAGTTTCAGACCTTTCAGTTTCCCGAAATGTTCACGGATCGTCAGCATATCTGCCAGCATCTGTGTCGGATGATACTCGTTTGTCAATCCGTTCCATACAGGTACTCCCGCATACTGAGCCAGCTCTTCGACAATCTCCTGTCCGAATCCTCTGTACTCGATTCCTTCATACATTCTTCCAAGTACTCTTGCCGTATCTTTGATGCTCTCTTTCTTCCCGAACTGAGATCCCATCGTTCCGATATAAGTCGTCCCCATTCCGAGATCATGTGCCGCTATCTCAAAAGAACTGCGTGTACGCGTACTGTCTTTTTCAAAGATCAGCGCCACATTTTTCCCTCTGTGATGATCGACAAGTATCCCTTTTTTCTTCTTTTCTTTTAATTCTGCGGCAAGGTCCAAAAGATAAATGATCTCTTCCGGTGTAAAATCTTTCAGTGTCAAAAAATGTCTTCCTTTTAAATCCATTGTCTTATCCTCTCTTTTCATTTATTTTTTATCTGTATTTATTTACTTTCAATTATTCACATTTGTTTTCATTTACTTTGATCATCATTTACAGACTCGCGCCGCCTTATTTTCTCTTGTTCCGCCTTTGTCTGCCCGCTTCAAACATAAGCACTGCCGAAGCCACCGCTGCATTCAGCGACTCTGCGCCGCCTTCCATCGGGATCAGTATTTTCCGATCCGCACATGCCGCAGTTTCTTCTGTCAGACCGTTTCCTTCATTTCCGATAAGAAATGCGCATGCCGTCTTGTAATCTTCCATATCATAGGAGTTTTCCCCTTTAAGATGCGCCGCATAAACCGTGATTCCTTCCCGTTTCAGTTCGTCGATCGTTCCTTTCAGATCATCCGTATAAATAAACGGAATCCGAAAAATCGCTCCCATCGTAGAGCGGATCACTTTCGGATTATACAGATCTACGCAGTCTTTGCTCAAAACAATGCCTGTAGCCCCCGCCGCCTCTGCAGTCCTGAAAATCGTTCCGAGATTGCCCGGATCCTGAATATTTTCAAGAACGAGCACATGCGGAGTCTCCCCCAAAATATCTTCCGCCGTATACTCCATCCGGCGTACGACGGCAAGGATTCCCTGCGGAGTCTTCGTGTCCGACACATGCGCAAATACCGTATCCGACATCACTTCCGCCGCTTGAATAAACCGATCGTTTTTTTCTTTGACGCATTTCTCCTGAAAACTTTCCGACACATACAGTTTTACAATGCGCTCCCGTGGGATCTCTTCCGCCATGCGCGGTCCTTCTACGATAAATACGCCCTCTTTCTCCCGCTCACGGCTTTTTTTCTGCAAACGAAGCAGTTCTTTTACTTGTATATTCGATGTACTTGTAATCATTTTCTCACCTGCATTTTCTATCTGTTTTTCATGTCAAATTTCTCAAGAATATCGTTAGAACCGATCACGATCAATATTTCTTTTTCCCGAAGCGGCTCCTGCGGATTGATCGCGACTTCGATCTTTCCGTTCTTGATAATACCGACGACATTGATTCCCAGACGCTCTCTGACTCCGAGATCGACAAGACTCTTTCCTACCCAGTTTTGCGGCACGACGATCTCTACCATACTGTAATCATTTGAAAGAGAGATCCAGTCCACAAATTCTTTCGACACGAGCTTTTTGCCACGCGGCTTCCCATCTCGATCTCAGGATACACGATACGATCCGCTCCGACTCTTTGCAGGATCGCGCCCTGAAGTTTGTCTTTCGCCTTTGCAACGACGAGAGGAATTCCCATTTCTTTGCAAAGCATCGTCGCCATAATACTTGCCTCTAAACTTTCCGAAATGGCAACTACCACTCCGTCAAGATTACGTCCTCCGAGAGCCTGCAGCGCGTCAGGCTCTGACACGTCCGCTTTGACCGCGTAAGAAACTTTGTCGGATATTTCCTGTACTTTCTCGTAAGACTCGTCTACGACGAGCACATCGCATCCCATATTTTCCAATGTAAGCGCAACGCTTGACCCGAAACTTCCAAGTCCCAACACCGCAAATTGTTTATCCATAATATGTTCCCTCCTTTTAAATGCTTCTGTCTTTACATTTCCGGTTTTGTATTTCTACTTTTTTATTTCTCTGTCCATATTCTCATCTTCATGCTCTGCATTGCATTTTCTTTCCTAATTATCCAAGCATTACGTTGTCTCTCCCACTTAGCCGAGCATCACATTTTCTTCCGGAAGTTCTCTGAACTTAGAAATCTTATCGCTTCTTCCCGATAATGCAAGCGCCATAGTAAGCGGTCCTATCCTTCCGACATACATAAGGATCATAAGGATCACATGACTTCCCCTGCTCAGGATCGGAGTAAGGTCTGCCGTCAGTCCGACCGTTCCCATTGCGGATGCCGCTTCATAAGTAAGATCAAGGAAATCAATTCCGGGTTCAAAGATTGTCAGTGCGGTAATTCCCGACATCAGGAAGATCAAAGTGATCATTGTGATCGTAATTCCCGATCTGACGATATTATTATCAATCTTTCTTGCAAAACACTCTGTATCTCTTTTGTTTTTCAGTACACAGAGAACCGTCAGCAAAAGCATCGCGATCGTCGTTGTCTTAACGCCGCCTGCCGTACCCGCCGGAGATCCTCCGATGAACATAAGCATACAGCCCAAAAGCTTCGAGCTTTCTCTTAAGTCTCCTTGCGGAACTGTCGCAAATCCCGCCGTTCTTGTCGTCACCGACTGAAATAAAGATGCCGTCATCTTCTCAAGAAGATTCATATCTCCCATTGTTTCGGGATTGTTAAACTCCAGCAGGAAAAATCCGACGGCGCCGCACAGGATTAGAAGTCCCGTCATCGTAAGAACGATCTTACTTTGCAGACAAAGTCTTGTAAACAGCCATTTTAAAGGTCTTTTCTTGATTCCCGTCATCTTTTTTATATTGATCGCAATGTCATGCCATACCGGAAAACCAAGTCCGCCCATAACGATCAGAAACATTGTCGTAAAATTAATAAGCCACGACCCTGAATACTGTATAAAGCTCGTACTTCCAAGTATATCGATACCCGCGTTGCAAAATGCCGAAACAGAATGAAAGATTGCGTAACCGACGCCTTTTATAAACCCAAACTCAGGAATAAACCGGAGCGAAAAAAGTACCGCGCCGATCCCCTCTACCAAAAACGTTCCTTTTAAAATACGGATCACGAACTTTACAAGACCTGAAAGCGTATCCAGTCCATATGCCTGTTGGATCGTGATTCTTCCTTTCATATTGATCTTTTTTCCCAATAAAAGGAAAAACGCAGACATGCAGGCGATCACTCCAAGTCCGCCGACCTGTATCAAAAGCAGTAAAATAATTTTCCCTAGCAATGTAAACTGTTCCGCCGGAACAATCGTCACAAGGCCGGTAACGCAATACGCTGCTGACAGACGTAAAAAGCGCGTCTATAAACTCGATCGGCTTCTGATTACAGATCGGGAAGGCTCAAAAGTATTCCGCCCCCGAGTATCACCCCGAAAAATCCGATAACAATCCATCTGCACCGTATTGAACTTCAGTCTCCTCGGACTCTTTTTTTCTTTTCCATTTCTAAAAACCACCCTATGATCTTAATCTGTTTTCCCCATACACGGCATATATATTCCATATTATGCCGCTTCCCTTTGACTTCTATATGATACACGCATTTATTCTCATTTACAATAGAAAAGGAGTTCCGAAAAACGAAACCCCTTTTCTCTCATTACAAATATAAAATCAAACTGTGTTTTCGTCATGCCATTACACTTTAAAGCGATATCCCACTCCCCATATCGTCTCGATATACTGTGGATGAGACGTGTCATATTCGATTTTCTCCCGAATCTTCTTAATATGCACTGTCACAGTCGCGATATCTCCTATCGACTCCATATCCCAGATCTCGCGAAACAGCTCTTCTTTCGTATACACATGATTCGGATGACTCGCCAAAAATGTAAGAAGATCGAACTCTTTCGTCGTAAATGACCGCTCTTCTCCTCCGACCCATACGCGTCTCGCCGTCGTATCGATCTTCAATCCGCGGATCTCGATCACTTCATTTTCCTCCGCATTGCTGTTGATCAGCCGTTCATATCTGGCAAGATGCGCTTTCACGCGGGCCACAAGCTCACTCGGCTAAACGGCTTCGTCATATAATCATCCGCTCCAAGGCCCAGACCTCTGATTTTATCAATATCGTCTTTTTTGGCAGAAACCATAATAATCGGCGTATTCTTCTGATCTCTGATCTGACGGCATATTTCAAAACCGTCAACTCCAGGGAGCATCAGATCAAGAATAATCAGGTCAAAATCTCCGCCCAGTCCTTTTTGCAGACCTGTATCTCCGTCATTCGCCACTTCCACCTCAAAGTTGCTCAGTTCAAGATAATCTTTCTCAAGATCCGCAATACTCTCTTCATCCTCTACGATCAAAATACGCTTACTCATCAATAGATACCTCCTGATATTTTCTGATTACAAAATACATTGTTGTTCCGGCGCCCTCTTCACTGGTCGCCCATATATTTCCTCCATGTTCTTCCACGATCTTCTTCACGATCGACAGACCGATTCCGCTTCCGCCTTTCGATGAATTGCGGGAAGCATCCGTCCTGTAAAAGCGATCGAAAATGTACGGCAGGTCTTTTGCGGCGATCCCTTTGCCGTTGTCGCCTAATTCAACCTGTATAAAATCGCCGACATCTTTTACTTCCATCGTGACTTTTCCGTTCGGCTTGTCCATATATTTCAACGAATTCGATACGATATTATTGATCACCCTTCTAAGCTGCTCGGGATCAACGATCACCTTACAGTCTTCTTCCATCGTATTGCAGTAAGTAAATTCGATTCCTTTCGACTCAAGCTCCATATGCAGATCTTCCCCGCAGTCTCCAAAATACCCTTTCGCCGATATCGTCGTAAAATTATACGGAATACGATTCGTGTCGATCTTGGAATAAAGCGTCAGTTCGTTGATTAAAAGATCCATCTCATTTGCTTTATTATATATTGTCTTAATGTATCTGTCCATCCTTTCGGGGGTATCCGCAACCCCGTCCATGATTCCTTCCACATATCCTTTGATCGCCGTGATCGGTGTTTTCAGATCGTGGGAAATATTACTGATCAGCTCCTTGTTCTCCCGGTCGAATGCAACCTTCTCTTCCGCGTTCGCCTTCAGCCTAAGCCTCATCTCCTCAAAATCCTGACAGAGTTGTCCGATCTCATCATCCGACTCCTGCCTGATCTCAAAATCAAGATTCCCTTCCTTGATATTTCTTGCCGCCTTCTGCAGTTTCGCCAGCGGAACAGAAACCGAACGGTAGATCCAATAAATCAGCAGCGTCGTTGTGATGAATACGACAATCATATAAAGTTGCTGAAGTTCTCCTACTTCCCGCGACGCGAACGTATGCATCACTACATTCAAAAAGATCATCGGCAAAATCATAACAGACATAAATGCCACGATCAATTTTGTCCTAAGCTCATAGGCGCTCCTCCTAAAACAGATTCTCACTTTTGCATGATATTATATATTATACCGTTACCCCTCCCCTTCTTCAACGAAACTTTTTATAAACAAATCAGCCGCCTCTTCGATATGGATATCCGTTACCCTGTATCGAAAAGACGGCCGAATCGTCATCTTAGTTTTCTATCCTTTTTCTATACCGGTCTTTCCCGCCGGTAAATCTGTTTTATGATTCAAGATATTTTTTCAGATCGTCTGCTTTGTCCAGTTTTTCCCACGCAGTTCAACGTCAAGTCTTCCAAAATGTCCGTACGCAGCGGTCTGCTTATAGATCGGTCTGCGCAGATCCAGCATTTTAATAATTCCCGCCTGGACGGAAATCAAAGATTCCTCACGGA
>ENA-OQDW01000719-OQDW01000719.1-human-gut-metagenome-genome-assembly--contig:-NODE-719-length-13366-cov-2.310371_pt1 | contig 13366 bp, 16 predicted proteins | sample MGYA00242784_ERZ504613 | MGnify/ENA primary metagenome ERZ504613 (study PRJEB26092, sample SAMD00036330) | human gut metagenome | host: Homo sapiens | study: EMG produced TPA metagenomics assembly of... | reverse complement strand
TCATCGACCAGTTTGTCATGAAGCTGCGCTGCGTGAAGTTTGCACGTACGCCGGAGTACAACTCCATCTTTGCTGGAGATCCGACCTGGGTAACGGAGTCGATCGGCGGAATTGGTGTGGACGGCAGACATATGGTGACGAAGATGTCCTACCGCTATTTAAATACACTCAACAACATTGGAGCAGCGCCGGAGCCGAACATGACCGTGCTCTGGTCGGTACAGCTTCCGGAGAATTTTAAGCGTTTCTGCGCACAGACATCCATCAGGCACTCTGCGATCCAGTACGAGAATGATGATATCATGCGCGTGGTACACGGGGATGACTACGGAATTGCATGCTGTGTATCCTCCATGCGCATCGGCAAGGAGATGCAGTTCTTTGGCGCCCGCGCTAACCTTGCAAAGTGCCTTCTGTACGCGATCAACGGCGGTGTAGATGAGATCAGCGGCAAGCAGGTCGGACCGAAGTACCGCCCGATCACTTCCGAGTATCTGGATTACGACGAGGTGTGGGATAAGTATAAGGATATGATGAAGTGGCTGGCAGGTGTTTATGTCAATGCCTTAAACATCATTCATTATATGCATGACAAATACTGCTACGAGAAGCTGGAGATGGCGCTTCATGACAAGAAGGTGCGCCGCTGGTTCGCGACCGGAATCGCTGGTTTTTCTGTTGTGGCGGATTCCCTGTCTGCCATCAAGTATGCGAAGGTAAAGCCGATCCGCGATGAGAACGGAATCACTGTAGACTTCGAGGTGGAGGGCGACTTCCCGAAATACGGAAATGATGACGACCGCGTCGACGACATTGCAAAGGAAGTGCTTCACACATTCATCGGCTATGTCAAGGGCAACCACACCTACCGCGGCGGAATCCCGACGACATCGATCCTCACGATCACATCCAACGTATCCTACGGCAAGAACACAGGTGCGACACCGGATGGCAGAAAGAAGGGCGTTGCCTTTGCACCGGGCGCAAACCCGATGCACGGACGCGACACGAACGGTGCGGTAGCATCTCTCGCGTCGGTAGCGAAAATGCCGTTTATGGATTCCCAGGATGGTATCTCCAACACGTTTACCATCGTGCCGGATGCACTCGGCAAGGATGAGACGGGCGAGGAGCAGAACCTTGTGGCGCTGCTGGATGCTTACGTCGAGAAGGGCGGACATCACTTGAACGTCAACGTATTGAACCGCGAGACGCTTTTGGATGCACAGAAACACCCGGAGCAGTATCCGCAGCTCACAATCCGTGTTTCCGGATATGCGGTAAACTTTATCAAGCTGACCAAAGAGCAGCAGGACGAAGTCATTGCAAGAACCTTCCACGAGCGCATGTAGTTCATGTGGAAGTGATACAGACAGGATAAATCGCGCGAACCGGAACCGGTGCCCTGCTGCTTTTGCGGTGGGGACACCGGGATAAGCCGGCTCGCGCGATTGCATTATGAATATCAGACGGATGGGATCAAAAAGGAGGACTTTATGGGAAAAATTCATTCGATGGAAAGCTTTGGAACTGTGGATGGACCGGGAGTCCGCTTTGTGGTGTTCTTTGAGGGATGTCCCATGCGCTGCCTGTACTGCCATAATCCGACACCTGGCATCTGGAGGATGGGCAGGAGATGAGCGCGGAAGAGATTCTGTCACGCATGGAGCGCAACCGGTCATTTTACCGGACCGGCGGAATCACTGCGACCGGCGGAGAGCCAATGCTCCAGATTGATTTTTGACGGAGCTCTTGCAGGGGCAAAGGAACGCGGGATTCATACCTGTCTGGACACCTCGGGCATTATGTTCCCGGGGGGTGGCGGCACGTCGGAGGAGGAGCGGGAACGCTTAAAGAAGGTGGATCTGCTGCTCTCGGTGACGGATCTGGTGATGCTTGACATCAAACACATGGATGCGGAGGAGCACAGGAAGCTGACCGGACAGGACAATGAGAAGATTCTTGCGTTTGCAAGGTATCTGGATGAAAAACAGATACCGGTCTGGATCCGGCATGTGGTCGTTCCGGGGATTACATTTCAGAGGGAAGAACTGGAGGCTCTGGGCCGGTTTCTTGCAACACTTTCAAATGTGGAAAAGCTGGAGGTACTTCCGTATCACTCCATGGGTAAAGTGAAATATGATAACCTTGGCATCGATTATGTATTAAAAGATACGCCACAGCTCACCAAGGCGGAGGCGAAAAGTGCGGAGAGCATCATTCTGGAGGCAATGCGTCAGGCGAGAAACGTCTGACTGCCGGAACGGATCGTGCAGGGAATGATAGAGAAAGTGCATGAGGTAAACGATGTCGCGTCCAATATGGCGGCTATCACGGAAGAACAGTCTGCATCTGCGGAGGAGATAGAGGCAACGGCGGTCAGCATTCAGGAACTGGCGGAGATTGTCTCTGAGAACAGTGCAGATGTGCAGAAAGACTCGAAGGAGATGGAAAACACGGCCGAGACGCTGAAGGAACATATTTCCAGGTTTACGATTTAGAACTTGCAGAAGAGGTACTTTCGTATTATAGTGTAGATAGAGACTCAGATTAAGAAAGGAGCATGTATTATGAAGATCAAGAACATCACGGATATCGACGGATTTTTTAAGGTAATAGACTCCTGCCAGGGAAAAGTGGAACTCATTACCGGCGAGGGGGACAGACTGAACCTCAAGTCAAAGCTTTGTCAGTATGTATCACTTACCAGTATTTTAAAGACGGATGTGGAGATTCCGGAGCTTGAGCTTGTCGCTTACGAGCCGGAAGATACAGAGAAAATTATTAAGTTCCTGATGAAGGGCTGAGAAAAAGAACCGTCAACACAGGTTGGCGGTTCTTTTATGTCTTTTTAAAATTTAGAATTGAGGTATTTATGAAACCAGAAGAAACAGTATTTCACGAGATAACACTGCAGGATAAGGCATGGATGGACCGGAAGTTCGCGGAGGATGACCGGAATGCCTGCGAATACTCGTTTGCAAATAATTTTATGTGGAGAAATGTCTATCAGGTCAGAGTGGCGGAGCTCCACGGCTGTCTGGTAGTTCGGTTTATAGATGGAGAGATTCACTGTTTTTCATTTCCGGTTGGAAACGGCGACAAGAAAGCGGCGGTGGAGGAGCTGCTTGCGATCTGCCATGAGGAGGGAATCCAGCTGCTGATAGCGCCTGCCAGCGAGCAGGACCGCGCGCAAATGCTCGAGTGGTTCCCGGGAAGATTCTTAATCGAGGGAGACCGGAACGACTATGACTATATCTATACAAGAGAGAAGCTTGCGACGCTTGCCGGCAAAAAACTGCACGGAAAGCGCAATCACATTGCCCGCTTTAAAGATTCGGGAGACTGGTCTTATGAGCCGATGACAGCTGAGAACGTAGAAGAATGCCGCACGATGACGTATACGTGGATTCACATGCGCGAGGAAAAGTGGAATGAGGAGATGAACCAGGAGATCTCGGTACTCCATGAGGCGTTTGACCATATGCAGGAGCTGGGACTTGTCGGCGGAGTGCTCCGGAGAGACGGGCAGATCGTCGCGTTTTCGATCGGGGAGCGGCTGAACTCGGAGACGTTCGTTGTGCACTTTGAAAAGGCGTATCCGGATCTTCAGGGAGCGTATCCGATGATCAACCAGCAGTTTGTCCTGCATGAATGTGAGGGGTATGCGTATGTCAACCGCGAGGAGGACACCGGCGATCCCGGACTCAGAAAGGCAAAGCTTTCCTATTATCCGGATATTCTTCTTCCAAAATATGAACTGGAGGAGAGCAGTGTGGTCTATGCGGACCCCGAGCGGGATGCGCCGTATATTCAGGAAATCTGGCAGAAATGTTTTGGCGACGAGGAAGATTATATTCAGTTTTATCTGAAGCACCGCATGACGAGAGAGAATATGCTCGTGATTTTCCGGGATGGAAGACCGGTATCGATGGCAAGTTTTCTGCCGGTGCAGTACCTGTGCAACGGGGCGTATGTGGACGCGCGCTATGTGTATGCGGTTGCGACACTGCCGGAATACCGGGGACAGAAGCTTGCGGAACAGATTCTGCGTTTTGCGGAAGAAAAATATCAGATGCCGCTCATTCTGTCGCCGGCGGAGGAGTCGCTGACCCGTTATTATGAAAATCTGGGATTTAAGAATGCATTCCGGGGAGAACGCAAGAACGTGAGTGGCAGTGACATCACGGCGCTCGAGGTAAAGGATACGGAGCCGGTTGCATGCACGGAGCCTGTCACACCGGAGGAGTATGTGCGGATCCGGGATGAAAAGTGCGCGAAGGAAGGGTATGTACACTGGGATGCGGATGCGGTTTCCTATGCGATGGAACTCGCGGCAAGCTGCGGCGGTGGTACGGCGGCAGTCAGCTGCGAGGATAAAAACACACGGAATGAGCAGGAAGATGACCGGGATATTCTGATGTATGATATCCGGGAAAAAGAGCTCGTGATACTGGAGACAACACTTTTGGACGATGCTCTTTCGCAGGTGCTTCCGCAGCTTATGGCAGAGACGGGAACCAGCGCGGCATCATACGGACGGGAGCGCGGTATGATCTGGCTGCCGGAGACGATGGCAGATCTGCCGGTTGCGGACGACGGTTATCTCGCTCTGACGCTTGGTTGATGAATTTTCAGAAAAAATTATGAAAATTGCATAAATTTTCTTGCTATAAAGCCAAAATATGTTATAATATAACTATGATATATCTTGTATCAAATAAACGGCAAAGGGGTTGGACATCATGAGAATTAAGATTACAGGAAGAAACATCGAATTAACAGAGGGGCTGAAAGCAGCAGTAGAGGACAAGCTGAACAAGCTTGAGAAGTATTTTACACCGGATACCGATGTATATGTGACGCTGAGCGTGGAGAAGGAGAGACAGAAAGCCGAGGTTACAATCCCGGCAAAAGGAAATTATATCCGCTCCGAGCAGGTAAGCAACGATATGTATGTATCCATTGATCTTGTGGAGGAAGTGATTGAGCGTCAGCTTAAGAAATACAGAACCAAGCTGGTGACAAAGCAGCAGAATGCATCCGCTGTATTTAAGCAGGAATTTTTGGATGGAGCCGCAGACGAGGATGAGGAGATCAAGATCATCCGTACCAAGAAGTTCTCCATGAAGCCGATGTATCCGGAAGATGCATGTGTGCAGATGGAACTGCTGGGACATGACTTCTTCGTATTCATCAATGCAGAGACGGAAGATGTCAATGTGGTTTATAAGAGAAAAGGTAACACCTACGGACTGATTGAGCCGGAGAATTAAGAGCGTTTGAGATGTGCTGTCTCATAATGAACTGATATATTTACAGAAAGAAGAGGGAGAACCGTATTGCAGATGCGGCACTCCCTCTTCTTTTTGTGGAGAAAAAAGGAGTTTGAGCTGGCAGAGTGCGCTTTCTGTAAAATTTTTGCGCAAAGGGGTGTACAGTTAGTACTAAAGTATCTTATAATTGTAGTTAAGCGCGCCCTGCGTGTGCGAGAGGTAGAAAAGTTAATCATGTGTGAAACAAAAGAAAAGGGCTCAAGTAGGAAAAGCTACGGACATACAAATGTATTGGTGGATATGATGCAGAATTATCCGGGGTTTATGGATTATATTGCATATCAGTACCCATTGGAGGGAGAACGGATTGAATTATTGGAACAGATTCTGACCGCGCTTGCGGTGGGAAGAAAGCTGGAAGCGGAGCAGATGATTTATCATTATGGCAGTATGATTCACGGGAGGGATCTCATTGCGAGGCAGGTTTTTCTGTGGCTTTTGGGGATGGCAGAATACAGCAGACGTGAGTGTATAGCGGAAGAGCGTAGATAAAAAGCAGGAAAGGGGTCGCAGCGCAGGGGCAGAGCTTTGAAAAAACAAGGAATATTCTTGTCATCAGATCGAAAAAGGTATACTATAAAGCGAGAAAAGTTTTGAAAAAGGAGAGACGGATACCATGAAGATAGTTGTTTTGGCAGGGGGACTCAGCACAGAGAGAGACGTGTCCTTCAAGACAGGAGAGATGGTTACGAAAGCACTCAGAGAGAACGGACATCAGGTAATTTTACTTGATGTTTTTATGGGATATAGCGATAAGGAAGAAGATCTTACCGGAATTTTTGACAGAGCCGAGGCGGTCAGCGTCAAGGTGGCGGCGATTCCGGAGACCGCGCCGGACCTGGAAAAAGTAAAGGCGCAGAGAAAGGATCAGTCGGATAATTTCTTCGGACCGAATGTCATAGAGCTTTGCCGGATGGCGGACATCGTGTTTATGGCGCTTCATGGAGAGAACGGAGAGAACGGTAAGATCCAGGCGGCGTTTGACCTGTTCGGCATCCGCTACACAGGAACCGGATATCTGGGCAGTGCGCTTGCCATGAACAAAGGGATGGCAAAGCAGCTGTTTCTCGAGAACGGGATACCGACGCCGAGAGGCACGTCTTTAAAGCGCGGCGAGGATGCGGCAAAGATCGAGAACTGTGGGATTCATTTCCCGTGCGTGGTAAAGCCGTGCAGCGGCGGATCAAGTATCGGCGTATCGATCGTGCACGACAAGGCGGAATATGAGCAGGCATTAAAGGAGGCATTCCGCTGGGAGAATGAGCTGGTTATTGAGGAATATGTAAAGGGAAGAGAATTTTCTGTCGGTGTCATCGATTTTCAGGCGCTTCCGATCATCGAGATCGCGCCGGTGGAAGGCTTCTATGATTATAAGAACAAATACAAAGCGGGAAGTACGGTAGAGACCTGCCCGGCGGAGCTGTCCGAGCAGATTACGAAGGAAATGCAGGGATATGCAGAGAAGGTGGCAGAGGTGCTTGGACTCAATACATACTCGCGCACAGACTTCCTTCTGGATGCGGAAGATCACATTTTCTGTCTGGAGGCGAACACACTTCCGGGCATGACGCCGACCAGCCTGCTGCCGCAGGAGGCAAAGGTGACCGGCGTGGATTTCAACCAGCTCTGCGAGAAGCTGATCGAGAGTTCCATGCGCAAATATAAGAATTAAGAGTGAAGTCTGAAATGGGAGCCATTATGAAAAATATGACATTGGAGCATATCGCGCAGGCATGTGGCGGTACATACATCGGGGAAGAATGCGACCGCAAAAAGGAGATTCAGGGGCGGTGATTGACAGCCGTCTGGTCGGGGAAGGATATCTGTTTATTCCTATCCGCGGAGCGCGCGTTGACGGGCATGATTTCATTCCGGCGGTTTTTGAAAAGGGAGCGCTTGCAGTGCTCTCCGAACAGCGGCTCGAGCATCCGGCAGGACCGTATATTCTGGTTGACTCCACGGAGGAAGCTATGAAGAAGATCGCGGCGTTCTACCGCCGCTCGCTCGACATCAAAGTCGTGGGGATCACCGGAAGTGTCGGAAAGACCAGCACAAAAGAGATGATCGCGTCGGTGCTCTCCGAGAAATACCGCGTGTTAAAGACCGAGGGGAATCTGAACAATGAGATCGGGCTTCCGCTGACGATCTTTAAGATCCGGGAGGAACATCAGGTGGCGGTGCTCGAGATGGGAATCTCCGAGTTCGGTGAGATGCACCGTCTTGCAGAGATGGCACAGCCGGATATCTGCGTCATTACTAATATCGGCTTATGTCATCTGGAGAACCTCATCACAAGAGACGGCATTTTAAAGGCGAAGACGGAGAGCTTTGAGCATCTGGCACCGGACGGGATCGCCGTATTAAACGGGGATGACGATAAGCTCTGTGACAAAAAGATGGTGAATGGCAGACCGGCGGTGTTCTATGGAATCGGACAGGAAGCAAAGACGGCAGAGACAGAGACCGGCAGCAAACGGCTCGCGGAAAAGGAAGTGTACGCGACCGGTGTGGAGGCGATCGGCCTTGAGGGAACGAAGGCGGTCATTCACACGCCGGAGCAGCAGTTTGAGGTGGTGATCCCGATTGCTGGTGAGCACAATGTATACAACGCGCTTGCAGCAGTCTGCGTGGCAAGACGGCTGGGACTCAGTGCGGAGGAGATGAAGCTTGGAATTGAGCATGCGCACACGATTGGCGGGCGGAGTAATCTGATCCGGAAGAACGGCATCACAATTATCGACGACTGCTACAATGCGAATCCGGTGTCCATGATGGCTTCCATAGACGTGCTGTCCCAGGCGAAGGGACGAAAGATTGCCGTGCTCGGCGATATGGGAGAACTCGGCAGTGAGGAAAAGAAGCTGCACGGAATGGTCGGCACACACTTTGCGGGGAAGAAGATCGATGCGCTGTTTGTGACCGGAACACTTGCAGGGGAGATTGCGGAGGAGGCGCGGCGTGTAGCGCCGGAGACCAGGATCTATGCGGAACCGGACAAAGAGGCGCTGGCGCAGGCACTGCTGGACTGCCGGAGGACCGGGGGATACCATTTTGGTAAAGGCGTCCCACTTTATGGGATTTTCGGAGATTGTGAAAAAATTGGAACAGCCACAGTGAATAAGGAAGGTACACATGAAAAAGAATATCATACTGATTGGAATGCCCGGTGTCGGAAAGAGTACCGTTGGCGTGGTTCTTGCAAAAGTGATGGGATACCAGTTCATTGATGCCGATCTGGTGATACAGGAAAAGGAAGGAAAGCTTCTGCGTGAGATTATCGCTGAAGTCGGACCGGAGGGATTCCTTAAGGTGGAGAACCGCATCAACAGCGGGATCGAGGCGGAACATGCCATTATTGCAACCGGCGGGAGCGTGGTGTACGGAGCGGAAGCGATGGAACACCTTGGCCGGATCGGTACGGTGGTTTATCTGAAACTTCCGTACCGGGAATTGGAGCGCAGGCTCTCGGACATCAAGGGAAGAGGGGTTGTCTTAAGAGACGGACAGACACTTCATGATCTCTATGAGGAACGTGTGCCTTTGTACGAGAAATATGCGGATGTGATTGTGGATGAACATCATTTGAATGTGGAACAGACGATTGAGAAAATTATGGAATTGAAGGAACGCTTTCAATGAAGAAACAAACGTTTACAAAACAGGCAGTCTGGCAGGCAGCTGCGGTAGGAGTCCTGGCGGTCGGCGGAGTTCTTTTTTGCCTTTCCGGGCAGATTGGAATCGGACAGACATACCGGCAGGTGCGCGTGGATGACCGCATCATCGGGTATGCGCCGGAGAACACTGATATGGATGACATCGTCCGTCAGGCGAGGCAGGAACTGACGCAAAAGACCGGGGAGAGAATCAGCGGCGAAGTCGTATGGAGCAGTGAGGAGTGTAGAAAACCGTTCCAGAAGTTGTTGTCGGAGAATGAATTAAAAGAAGCCGTAGAGAACATACTAAGTGAGAAAAATGCAGAGGAAAAGCAGCGCGTCTATACAGTGGCGATCGATGAATACCGCGCCAACTTTGCGACGATGGACGAGGTGGAGTCTTTTCTGGAAAAAGTGAAGGCTTCTGCGGATGCGGCGGATGAATACGGGGCGGTCATTGCGGATCAGGGCTCCCATGTGAGCGGAATTCTGACAGCGTCTCTTGCCAGAAGGGACGCAGGGGATGCAGCGGATGAAAAGGTGCTGGAGGAAGCACAGGCTTCTCTGCCGCAGGCAGGAATCAGCGCCTATGTGATCTGTACGCTGGAGGAGGCATTTGCAGATCCAAAAGCCACGTATGAGACAGGCATCCTTGATATGGAATTTGTGGAGCGGGTGAATGTGTTCGAGAACTATGTCGATGCCGATCAGATTGCAGATGTGGATGAACAGGTTGCCGAAGTAACAAAAGAGAAAGAATCGAATAAAATATATGTAGTGGAGAGCGGAGACTGTCTCTCTGTGATTGCGATGGATCATGATACGACAGTGTCGTCGATCGTGGCGTTAAACGGGCTGGACAGCGCGGACGCGATGATAAGGGACGGTCAGGAACTCATCATTGCGGTGCCGGAGCCGGATCTGCAGCTTCGGGTGACAAAAGGAGAGGTCTATGAGGAGGACTACACGGAAGACCCAATCATCATAGACAACGATTCCTGGTATACGACAAAAGAGGTTGTACAGCAGGAGGGAACGACGGGACACCGGGAGCGCAATGACGTTGTGGTCTATGAGAACGGTGTGGAAACAAGCCGCGAGATGATACATCAGAACGTTATGGTGGCGTCACAGGCGGCAGTCATTGAGCGCGGTACCATCATTCCGCCGACCTATATCAAACCGATTTCCGGAGGAAGATATACGTCAGGATTTGGCAGACGCTGGGGACGTATGCACAAGGGTGTTGACTGGGCATGCCCGATCGGGACGACGGTGTACGCATCCTGTGCCGGAACGGTAATCTCTGCGTCCTATAATGGCGGCTACGGCAATAACGTGGTCATCAGCCATGCGGATGGCAGACTGACGAGATATGCACACAACAGTAAGCTTCTGGTGAAGGTTGGACAGCATGTTGAGCAGGGAGAGCCGATCGCGTTAAGTGGAAGTACGGGACGTTCTACAGGACCGCATGTTCATTTTGAGATTTATATCAACGGTTCAGCAGTGGATCCGCTCAAATACATCAGCAACTGATGGGAAGAGGACACAGACTGGAAATAGTTGTATGCTGTACAAATGGATGAAATTTATGGTATAATGTACACTATATGGTTGATGAACGAAGAACTTAAGAATTACTTGACAAAAGCATGTAAGCACTAGTATAATTACGTGTTTGTATAAAGTGTTCATAGAGGTGTGATATGGAACAGTATGTGATCAAAGGTGGAAATCCGCTGGTAGGAGAAGTGGAAATCGGAGGCGCTAAGAATGCGGCGCTTGCGATCTTATCTGCTGCAGTTATGACGGATGAGACCGTTACAATAGAAAATGTACCTAATGTCAGAGATACCAACGTTTTACTCAATGCCATCGAGGAGATTGGAGCGCGGGTAGAGCGGCTGGATGCTCACACGGTAAGGATCAATGGATCTTTTATCCGGGATTTTAATGTTGACAATGAATTTATCCGAAAAATACGCGCATCTTATTATCTGATCGGCGCACTGCTCGGCAAATATAAGCGGGCGGAAGTGGCGCTTCCGGGCGGATGCAACATCGGCGGACGGCCGATCGATCTGCACATGAAGGGCTTTAGGGCTCTGGGGGCTGATGTGGATATCAAGTATGGTCTGGTGCGGGCTTATGCAGAAAAGTTAACCGGCACGCACATTTATCTGGATAAGGTATCTGTCGGGGCAACCATCAATATTATGATGGCGGCGTCCATGGCAGAGGGCAAGACGATTATCGAGAATGCGGCGAAGGAGCCGCATGTGGTTGACGTTGCTAACTTCTTAAACAGCATGGGAGCCAATATCCGCGGTGCCGGTACGGACGTGATCCGGATTGTCGGAGTGGAGAAGCTGCATGCGACAGAGTATTCGATTATTCCGGATCAGATCGAGGCAGGTACCTTTATGCTGGCGGCAGCGGCGACCAAGGGTGACGTTACCGTGAAAAATGTGATCCCGAAACATCTGGAAGCGATCAGCGCAAAGCTGCTTGAGATTGGATGCGAAGTGGAGGAGTTCGACGACGCTGTGCGCGTGGTGGCATCGAAGCCGCTGCGTCATACACAGGTGACGACACTTCCTTACCCGGGCTTCCCGACGGATATGCAGCCGCAGATGACGGTTGTGCTGGGAGTGCACAGGGAACGAGTACCGTGACGGAGAGCATTTTTGAGAACCGTTTTAAGTATGGTGGATGAACTGACACGCATGGGTGCAAGCATCAAGGTGGAGAGCAACATCGCCATTATCAGCGGTGTGGACCAGTACACCGGTGCCAGAGTCAATGCGCCGGATTTAAGAGCCGGAGCGGCGCTTGTGATTGCCGGACTTGGCGCAGAGGGCATTACTGTTGTGGACGATATTTATTACATTGAGCGCGGCTACGAGGCATTTGATCAGAAGCTGTCACTGCTTGGGGCATTGATTGAGAAAGTTTCCGACGAAAAAGAAATACAGAAGTTTACACTGAAAGTATCATAGAATGGAAGTTTTGAACCATCAGGTCTGCTGCGGGAGGGGATCCCACAGCAGACATTTTTATGTAACAGGAGATAAGTTGTAGACAAAAAAAATGAGGGAACCATAACGTTCCAATGTTCTCTGACGTCTGAGTCTACAGATTATCTTCTGCCGGCTATCGCAGGCACCGGGTGTTTTCGGACACGGCACCTGCGGTTTAGAGAACCGCCTGAATATGCAGATCGCCCGCAGTTGACAGATCAATGCAGGAACCGTCGTCCAACTGCACGATCGGTCTGGAAAGCTGCTTGTCGTTGAGCATGACAATGTTGGCACTACGACCATCACTTAAGAGGATGCGGTGGTTCTGGTAGGTGCCGGCGATCCGGTTCAGGAATGCGAGAACACATTTGGTATCGTATTTCTGCAGACCGTCACGCTCAAAGTTGGCGATAACCTGAAAAGCGCACAGGGGAGCACGGTAAGAGCGGGCGGTCGTCATGGCATCATAAACATCCGCGATCGCAACAACGCGTGCATAAGGATCAATATCGTTCGTCGTAAGACGCTTGGATAGCCGGTGCCGTCACAGCGCTCATGATGAGAGAGTGCGGCGAGCTTGATGTGTGCATCCAGCGGAAGCGGCTTTAACAGTTCGTAACCGTACTGGGTGTGCAGCCTGACCTGCGCGAACTCTTCGTCGGTGTATTTGCCCGGTTTGTTGAGAAGCTCTGTTGGAATCTTGAGCTTGCCGATGTCGTGAAGCAGTCCGGCGAGCGTCAGCGTGTCTAAAGTGGCGCCTTCTGCTTGAGCCATTTTCCGATCTGCCTGCAGATCAGCGAGACATTCAGGGAATGGACATAGATGCTGTCGTCTGAGGAATGCATGTTATGTAACATATTAAACAATTCCAGAGAAGTCTTACAGGACTGGAACAATTCGACGACCTTCGACAGGAGCGCTGCTGTGTCTAACGGCCTGCCCTCGTTCACGTAGCCTTCAAAGCTGACACGGATCTGACTGAGTACGATCGTGTGATCCACCTGGAAGGACTGAAACTTCTGCGAGGTCTTGATCTTCTGCGAATAGGACTTGGGAGCCGCCTGCTTTTCTTCCCCGTCCACAATACAGGCCGACTTGATATTATAAAAGGAAAGGCGCAGGATCGACTGCTTCGTAAGTTCTTTTCCTTTTTCAAGAACCACCTGTCCGCTGGGGGTAGTGATGTCTTTTGCAAGAACCATGCCCTCTTTTAAATTGTACAGTGCCAATTCTTTCATTTGCTTACCCCTTCTACCTATATTTACTACAACTACTTTCAGTATAGAAGTTTGAAAAAAGAAAGTCAATAAAAAGCTTGACATAGCGGAGAAAGGGGTGTAACGTATCAGACGTA
>ENA-OQDW01000718-OQDW01000718.1-human-gut-metagenome-genome-assembly--contig:-NODE-718-length-13366-cov-2.694010_pt1 | contig 13366 bp, 11 predicted proteins | sample MGYA00242784_ERZ504613 | MGnify/ENA primary metagenome ERZ504613 (study PRJEB26092, sample SAMD00036330) | human gut metagenome | host: Homo sapiens | study: EMG produced TPA metagenomics assembly of... | reverse complement strand
TTCTGGTGCCGAGGATACTTTGTGGATACGGTAGGAAAGAATGCGAAGATGATCCAGGAGTATATCAAGAACCAGTTGGAGGAAGATTTGGCAAACGACCAGATCTCACTCAAGGAGTATATGGACCCGTTTACGGGTAGCAAGAGAAAGTAGGCAAAAGAAAACAGCCGCTTTCAGCGGCTGCCTGTAGTAGTGATGCGATGACAAACCCTCAGTACCCCTTCCAGGGGTCAGCAAGTACTGACCCCTCTGGGGTCTGAGCAAACCACTAGTTTACTAGTGGTTTTGATTAGTCTGGCGTAGGTGATTCCGCATCAACCGAAGGCCTGTTTTTCATGCAAAACTTGCCGCCTCCTAACGGAACGAAAAGCTATGCATCGCCTATGGGATTTGGCGGTTACCGGCTGTTTTTTATCAGGGGCGTATCAACAGTGAGCAGGATTTCTTAGGAATTCGGCGCCATTTTGATATTTATGATAAAAAAAAGCTGATACAATGAATAGAGATACGTCACATGTCTCGAATCAGGCTGGGTGAGCGCCTGGATAGCAATGGGCTAACCCAAAAGGAAAGGTGATTTACTGTGATCCCTGCTGAATATTGCAACCTGAATTTTCCTAACACAATCAAGAAGTGGGACGAAGCGGTTCCTCTGGGAAATGGCGATTTGGGGTGTTTGATCTGGGGTGGCCCATCGGCACTTCGGTTCAGCATTGATAAGGGCGATTTGTGGGATTGCACCGGCGGGCCTGTGGCTGGCGGGGAGTATACCTATCGGAATTTAATCCGCTTGGTCAAAAAGAAAAGGCAAAGGGAGATTGTGCGCATTTTTGATTTGCCCTATTATAAAGCAACGCCCACAAAATTGCCCGCGGGCAAAATTATACTGGATCTGAAAACAAGCGGTAATGTTAAATCCTCCTCCGGCTATCAGATGCTAGTGCGGCCGTCGAGACGGGCGGTGTTGTGCTTAACAGCTTTATCAGCGCATCCCGTCCTTTGGGGATGATACGGATCAACTCTACAGACTGTGAATTTCAAATTGAGCCGCCCGCATATGGCGATCCTGACAGACGGCATTGGAAAAAATGGCTGCAAAATAAAAAGGCAATTAGCCAGTCTCTCAAAAATATCTGCTATGAGCCTCCCGCAGTGAAAAAATCGAGAGTGGGGGCGCGTGCACCCAGTATTTTATCCAGACGATACCGGGCGACAGGTGCTACGGCATTTTTTTGTATATCCTCCGGCGGGAAAGCGAGACCGTTGCGGCTTATACAGTAGGGCTCGGCGCGCAAGAACAGCAGCTGATATCCGCTTGTATGAAAAGGCTGAAAGAGGCTGTGGAGGAAGGCTATGATTCAGTTTTTCAGGAACATGCCAAATGGTGGACGCAGTTTTGGAACAAAAGTGACCTGAAAATTCCGGATCAATTGCTTGAAAAAAACTGGTATCTTGGGAATTACCTGTTGGGATCTTGCTCGCGCAAGGGGTATTATCCAATGCCGCTCCAGGGTGTTTGGACGGCGGATAACGGAGAACTCCCCCCATGGAAGGGCGATTATCATCATGATTTGAATACAGAGCTTTGCTATTCCAGCTATGCTAAAGCAAACCATTTAGAAGAGGGAGAATGCCTGATCGACTATCTTTTTCAACTGGAAGATCAGGCAAAAAATTTGCCGCCGCATATTTGAAGCGCCCGGGATGTGCCTGCCGGCGTGATGGATTACAGGCAATCCGCTCGGCGGGTGGCCGATGTATGCTTTATCACCCACCAATCAGCTCTGGCTGTGCCATCTGATCAAAAAGCATTCCGATTATTTGGGAGATCAAGCGTTTTTAGAGCAAAAGGCATATCCTTATATCAAGGAGTGTGCAAAGCTGATTTTGGCTCTCCTTGTCCGGGATGAAAATGGAGAACTCACCTTACCGCTTTCCTCTTCGCCAGAAATACACGACAATACCTTAAAAGCATGGCTTGCGCCCAATTCCAATTATGATCTTGCCCTGATGCGCTGCCTGTTTGAAGACCTCTACCATATGAGTATCGCTCTGAACCTAGAGGCAGACCAAGAGATATGGGAGAATACGCTTGCCGCTCTTGCGCCATTGTATACAGATACAGACGGCTGCCTCAAAATAAACAGATATGAACGGTTGCAATCATCGCACCGGCATTTTTCACATCTGATGTCGATCCATCCGCTTAGAACCCTCCGTTATGACAATGAGGAGCATCAAAAAGGAATCAGTGCTTCGATCCGGGATTTGGAGAGGCTGGGCCCCGACCATTATGTAGGCTATTCCTATGCATGGCTTGCAAATCTTTATACAGTGGAGAAAAACGGACAGAAGGCACGCGATACGCTGCATCTCTTTTTCCGCTATTTCTGCTCTCCGAATGGATTTCATCTCAACGGTGATTTTCAGGATCAGGATACAGCAAGCTGAAATACCGCCCGTTTACGTTAGAAGGGAATTTTTGTGCGTTGGATGCATTGCAGGAAATGCTGTTGTATTCTGAAAACGGTATGGTTTGCCTTTGCCCGGCAATCCCGGAGGAGTGGGAAAACCTTTCTTTTACCTTGCGTGCGCAGGGGGGAGTGATGGTGAGCGCAAAGGTAGAGCATTCGAAGGCGCGGGAGGTAACCTTGACCGCGCAGAGTGATTTGTGCATCGTGTTGTCAGGCGCGGGGATCGCTGAGAAAAAGGTGATGCTAAGGGCGGGGGTGCCCGAACGGATGGAATTTGAGTAGTTTGATACATGAATCAGAGGTACATAACGTTTTACCAGACGAGTGCAGAGCCTCTATTATCAGCATTTCAAGATAAAAATCAGCGTATTCCGCCGGCTTCAGGGCTCGGAATACGCTGATTTTTGGTTTGTTATTCTTATTTTGTCGAACAATATTTTCATGCGTCTTTCTCATTGAATTCTGAAAAAGAAGTTGGTATACTATGGAGGAAAGACATGCAAAAATAAGCCGGAATCCCTATGGCTGATCCGGCGTTCCTCACGGAATATAAAGGAGGGCAACTGCTTGCGTAAGGTGCTGAAATATCTCAAGCCCTACCGTACGGCGGCTATCCTGACGGTGCTTCTGGTCCTGCTGCACTCTCTTTCGCAGCTGATCCTGCCGTCAATGATGGCGGATATCATCAATGAAGGGATCACGCGCGGCGAGCTCAGCTACATATGGCGGGTCGGCACCATCATGCTGGCTATTTCCGCCGTAGGCGTGCTGGTGAGCATCTTAGCAAGCGCCTGCTCCAGCAAGGCTTCCACGGGCTTTGGGCGGGAGGCTGCGCAGGGCTGTGTTTTATAAGGTAGAGAGCCTATCTCAAAGTGATATTGATAATATCGGCACGCCGTCGCTCATCACGCGCTCCACCAACGATATTCGTCAGATTCAGGATATGGTGCTCATGGTGCTGCGCAACGTGATCAGCGCGCCGCTGATGATGATCGGCGGAGTGATCATGTCGTTTATCATGAATAAACGGCTGAGCATGATTATTTTTCTTTTGCTGCCTATCATTGTGGCGATCGCGCTTGTCATCGTAAAAAAAGTGATGCCAATGTTCGATGTGATGCAGAAAAAAACGGACCGCCTCAACCAGGTAGTGCGGGAGAAACTCAGTGGTATCCGCGTGATTCGCGCATTCAACCGCTCGGATTATGAGGATGGCCGTTTTGGAGATGCAAACCGCGAGCTCACAGGCACGGCTCTGCGCATTAATCGGATGTTTGCCGCCCTAATCCCGGTTGCGATGATGCTTCTTTATGGCACGATTATTACGCTCGTCTGGGTGGGCAGCAAGCAGGTGGATTCCTTTAACCCTGCAACACAGGCTGCTCAAATTGCGGGCACGGTGGGCAATTTGCAGGCGTTTGTGCTCTATCTGCTGATGATTATTTTTGCTCTCGTAATGGCGGTTTCCCTTTTTATTATGGTGCCGCGCGCAGCAATTTCTGCGCGCAGGATCGCTGAGGTGCTCGATCTGGAGCCGATGATTTTGGAGCCGCAGGTTCCGAAAGCGGCGGCAAAAGGGGAGAGCGGGCATCTCGTTTTTGAAGATGTTTCTTTTTCTTACCCGGGGGCGCAGGAGCTGTGCTCAGCCACATCAGCTTTGAGGCGCGTGCGGGGGAGGTAACGGCGATTATCGGCGGCACCGGTTGCGGTAAATCTACGCTGGTGAATTTAATCCCTCGTTTTTATGATGTGACGGGCGGCCGTGTGCTGGTGGACGGTGTGGACGTCCGTGAGCAGGAGCAGGATATGCTGCACCGCAAAATCGGCATTGTTCCACAAAAGGCCTTTTTGTTTAGCGGTACAGTGGCAGATAATTTGCGCTATGGCAAGGAAGACGCGACCCAGGAGGAGATGCTCCACACGCTGGAGATTGCGCAGGCGCGTTCTTTTGTTGAGAAGCTGACCAATGGGCTTTACGATATGGTGTCGCAAAGCGGCACCAACCTGTCCGGCGGGCAAAAGCAGCGCCTTGCGATTGCCAGGGCGCTCATCCGTCCGGCGGAGTTTTATATTTTTGACGATAGCTTTTCCGCCCTGGATTTCCGCACGGACGCGCGCTTGAGAGCCGCCATCCGCAAGTATTTTAACCGTGCCAATCTGATTATCGTGGCCCAGCGCGTGGGCACGATTTTGGACGCCGACCGGATTATTGTGCTCGATGAGGGCAAGGTGGCCGGAATAGGCACGCATCGTGAGTTGCTTGCAAACTGCCGCGTTTATCAGGAGATTGTAGAATCCCAGCTGGCGAAGGAGGAGATCGTTTGAAAGAACCGACCCTTTCAAACGAGTTTTGCGCCGATGGAAAGGAATGAATCATTAGAATGAGCAAACATCACTCCGCCGGACAGGGGAAGGATACCAGGCGAAATCTGCGCGCGAAGGATTATAACCGCAGCAAAAACCGCCGCCCGCCTAACGAGCGGCCGCGCGATGTGCGCGGGACGACGCTGCGCCTGCTCGGCTTGCTGAAGCCTTTTTGGCCCGCAGTTCTGCTCGTGCTGGTTACGGCGGTGCTTGGCACCTTTGTCACTGTGTTTGGCCCTATGCTGTTGGGCGACGCGGTAGACGCGATTCAGGCGCAGGTGGAAGTAAAGCTTGCAGGCGGCACAATGGATTTTGGTAAAATCGGCCGGATTTTGCTGCTGCTCGCGGGTCTGTTTGGAATGAGCGCTGTTTTCAGCTATGTGCAGGCTTATACAATGGCCGGCATAACGCAGAAGGTGGTGTGCGCAATGCGTGAGCAGGTGAATGAAAAGCTTTCTCGCCTGCCGCTTCGCTATTTTGACGGCCATTCCAAGGGCGATATCCTCAGCCGTATTATGAACGATATCGATAATGTGAGCAATACGCTGCAAAATAACCTGACACAGATTTTATCCTCTCTGGTGATGCTGATTTCTGTGATGGGAATGATGTTTTATGTGAGCTGGCGGATGACGCTGATCGCGATTTCCGTGCTTCCGGCCTGCTTGGTCGTCACATTCGTGATCTCCCGCTATTCCCGGCGTTATTTCCGCCGCCAGTGGGATCATATGGGTGAATTGAATGGTCATATTGAAGAAATGTATACGGGCCACAATATCGTCAAGGTATTCGGCATGAGCAGAATGCAATTGCGGAATTTGACGAAATCAATGATGAATTATACCGCGTCAGCCGTAAGGCGCAGTTTATTTCCGGAACGATTATGCCGCTTTTGGGCTTTATCAATAATATCAGCTATGTTCTAATCTGTGTGGCAGGTGGAAGTTACGTCCTTTCAGGTAGCATCTCGCTGGGCGACGTGACGTCGTTTATCATGTATTCCAAGATGTTCACCCAGCCGATCGCGGATCTGGGGAATATCGCAAACAATATTCAATCCTCCCTCGCATCGGCAGAGCGTGTTTTCCGGTTGCTTGATGAGGAAGAGGAAATATTGGAGCAGCCGCTTCACACGATTGAAAAGGCGCGGGGGGAAGTCCGCTTTGAGCATGTGGATTTTCAGTACCTGCCGGAAAAGCCGTTGATTCAGGATTTGAATTTGGCGGCGAAGCCGGGCAGCTGGTTGCCATTGTCGGCCCCACCGGGGCGGGCAAGACCACGCTTGTCAATCTTCTCATGCGTTTTTACGATGTGGACGGCGGTCGGATTACGGTAGATGGCGCCGATATCCGCGAGCTTTCCAGGGAAAACCTGCGGCGTCTGTTCGGCATGGTGTTGCAGGATACATGGCTTTTTGAAGGCACAATTTATGATAACATCGCCTATGGCCGGCCCGGCGCAACGCGAGAGGAAGTAGAAGCAGCGGCGCATATGGCGCGGGTGACGCATTTCATCCACACACTGCCGGATGGATACGATACGGTTCTGGAAGAGGAAGGCATGAACCTCTCGCAGGGGCAGCGCCAGCTCTTAACCATCGCGCGTGCCATCCTGGCCGATCCGGGCATTTTGATTCTCGATGAAGCGACCAGTTCCGTCGATACCCGCACGGAGGTGCTCATTCAGAAAGCCATGCAGGAGCTGATGCAAAACCGCACCTGCTTTGTGATTGCGCATCGGCTCTCCACTATCCGCACGGCGGATCTCATTTTGGCGATGAACCATGGCCGGATTGTTGAAATGGGCCGGCACGAGGAGCTTTTGGAGCAGGGCGGTTTTTATGCGGAGCTTTATAATAGCCAGTTTGCAGGAATGGAGCATCCGGCCTTGTGATGGAAGCCCCCATTACGAAAAAGTGTTTACGATCTATTTTCAATCTTATTACATGATTTAACGGGTCTCGTAGGCGCGTAGTTCGTAGGCAAACGTAGTTCGCCTAAGCACAAATGGGCCTACAGGTTTCTGAAAATAACGCGTTCCAATCGTCTGCTTTCGTAAGCAGTGCCTATCTCGCTGATTTTTGCGGCGGGCTTTGCCGAAAACGGGCCCGCGGTTGATGCGGGGCCCGCCGTATTTGCCCCTTGTAATCAATACATGTGGATTCCCAAACTATTATCCCGGCGTAGGGGCGAACACAGTTCCAGGCGAACATAGTTCGCCCCTACGCCGTAATAAAAAAATAGCCGGTAGCCCGCTCGCTCCCGTAGGCGTTACGTATCTCTTTGTTCCAAAGGATTGCGGCAGGCTTTGCTTTGTTACTCCGCTGCACTGCGTAACAAAAAATGCAAAGAGCCGTAGCGCCCCCCAACGCCGCGGCTCTTTGCACCTGTTAAAGCAGGTATGGAAAGGTGTATGACACGCAGTCACACCCATAAGTAAAAGATTCCCCCTTACTTATGTCCTATTCATCATAGCGGATTGACTACAAAAAAGCAACCTGTGGTTCCGACTGTGGCAAAATGAATTTTTGTTATTGCGTCTGATATGAACGAAAATAGTTTGTTTCTAGAAACATCTATGTGAGGGAGAGAAACATAGCATGTCGGATTTTAGCGATTTTTTGGAACGGCTCATTCAGGAAGATGGGTATTCGGTTTATGGTTTTGCGCAGGAAGCGGGCGTTGATCGGCCAACACTGCACCGGGTTTTAAAAGGGCAATTGGTTCCCAGCGCGCTTTTTTTTCAAAAGGTGGTAAAAACGCTTCGTCTGTTTCCGCAGGAGCGGGAGCGATTGTTAGAAAATTATAACATTCTAAAAAACGGGGAAAGTGTTTTTTATCAAAGAGCCTATATCAAAAAGCGGCTGGAGCGATTTAACGATTTGGCGGCAGGTTTTCCTCCAATTTCTGCTGGCAGGTATTTCGCCGGGCAGACGGAGCTGCTGCGGAGCAGCGTTTCCTGCATCCGGGGAGAGTATATGGTGGAAAACGTTGCCCGTCAAGTTTTTTTAGAGGAATTAGAGGGGCAGGAGCATCCTCAGGTATCCACCAATATGCTGGATGGGACGACCGGTGTGGGCAGGACGCTGTTGCAACTGTATCTGGAACAGAATGATCGAATGGAGATCCACCACCTAATCCGTTTTCATAAAAGCATCGGCTCCCATCCGCATAATTTAAAAATGCTGTTTGATGCACTGCTGTTTAGCTTTTCATCGGTAGACGGCTATGATCCCCGCTTCTATTATGAGAATGTTTCTCCCCATGCCAACCCCTCTTCTCTGTTTCATTCCTATTTGATTACAACAAAATGCGTGCTTTGTTTTTCTGAGGAGGATAAGCTTGCTGCTTTGATTCGCGAGCCTGAAATGCGGATGTGCTACGAACAGCGTTTTCAGCAAACGTTTGCAGATGCGCAGCCACTTTTGCGGCGGGCTGTATCGCTGGAGGAAGCATACCAAATGGGGGAAGCTTTTTATCAGGGCAAAAAGGCCAGGGATCAATTTATCGCTTCAGGCGGCTTTCCGTGCCTTGCGCTTTGCTGCACCCCTGGGCTCTTGTATTCGGCCAGGCGGGATGAATCGACCGGTGTGCGCACGATTGTGGAACGCACTTGCCGCCACTTTGAATGCCTGGAGCACAGCACCAAAACGTGCGTTGCGATGACAACGGTCGATTGTTTTTCTCAATTTTTGAAAACTGGCCGGAGCGATTCCTTACCGGAGCAATTTTTTCGGCCCTTCACGCATTCTGAGAGGGTCTCCATTTTGAAACGGCTGCTGAGCTTGATCCAGGCAGGCCGAGTCGAGCTGCATTTGATGAATCCGGCACGCTTTCATTTTCCCGATCAGATTTCCATTCATGCAAGTGCGGATGAAAAATGCGTTATCTATGCGTATCCATCCAATGGCCATGGAGGCATCAATGTGCAGATTCAAGAGAAAACGCTGCGGCAGGCGATTTTGGGCTTTCTCTCCGGCCTGCCGGAGAGTGGGCTGCTTTATACGGTGAAGGAATCGGAAGCGATCCTGCGCAATTTGATTGCAGCGTCATGTGAGAAATCAGAAGGCGAGGTGCAATATGTCTGAGTTCAGTGAATGCCTGAGCTACTTTATCAAGGAGGGGAAAACGGATACAGCTCTTTTGGAGGAACGCACCGGCGTGCCGTGCAGCGTCATTGCTAGCTTCCTGAAGGGGAAGGAGCTGCCGGAGCAATCGGTATTTCGAATTTTGTTGCGTGAATTACCACTCACAGTGGAAGAAGAGCGCATTTTGTCGCATTGTTATTATGTCAGCAGTGTGGGCGAATGGACCTATCGGAGACGTTCCTATATGCAGCAGCAGCTCTCAGCGCTGGTTCAGATGATCCCTCGGGACACGGCTCGGCCTGATTGCAATTCGATCGAGCCCGCCGATTTCCACACGCTTCCGAAAGAGGGGATCCAGCTTTACCGCGGCCCGTTTGCCGTGGAGGGCGTTCTGCACCAGATTTTGAGCGAGGAGCTCAGCACGCAGGAGCGGCCAATGGTATGCACAAATGCAATTTTGCGGCAGGGGATGCTACAGCGCATCTTGCTTGGAATGTACCTCAGCGCAGGCGGGAGCTGGAGCTGCGCCATGTCCTCCCGTTTACAAAGGATACGAAAACGGAGCTGAATAACCTGGAGGCGCTTTTTGGCGTGCTGCCCTTTTGTATCGCGCCGGGTTGCGCCTATCATCCGTGGTTTTATTATAGCACCGCGCCGCTCTATGCGGATGCGTCTACTCCATTCTCCTTCTATCTTTATACCAATCAAAGGCTGCTGTGGTTCACTGATAATTTGGAAACGGCGGCCCTTATCAGCAATGACGACTTATTGGCGGCGTATAGAGAGAGGTTTGACCAAGCGGTCAAACTCTCCAAGCCATTGATTCACAGGGCGCCTTCGGCAGAGCAAATGATTAACGCCAGCGCTAGCTTTATGCCAGCGCCGAGCCATACCAAACCTATTCTTTGGAGCTTCAGCCATGCTTGGGGCCGTTCCTCACAAAAGAGATGATGGAGCGAGTGGTCAATCTGGAAGAGGATGGGACAGAAGAGCTTGCACACGCGCTTTATGAGTATTATCAAACAACGACTCCCCGCATGACGAAAATCACCAGCATCTGCTGGGAGCGTGGGCTGGATCTTTTTATTGATGAAGGACGGCTTTGCGCGTTTCCTCCTGTTTATGCGCGTGCGTTTGACCAGCGGGATAGGCTAGAACTTCTCCAGCGATTTCATCAGAGCGTTATGGATGGAAAAAGTTTGCTCTATTTTGTCAATGAGTCGCGCTTTCCCTTTGCGGAGGTTTTCTCTCTGCACTGTCAAGGTGAGAAGAAAGCTTCCTTTGAAGTGCATGACAGGGTCACACAGCTGTATGCCAGCATTCTCTTTGAAGAACAGAGCCTGTGCGGGGCGCTTTATGATTTTATCCAATCTATGCCGGATGGAGAATGGGTTTATAGCAAGGAAGAATCGCTGGCAATATTAGAGCGTGGCGTTGCCCGCTGCGAACAATTGGTTCTGCTGGATTCAGAGCATAGGAGCGAGCCGTCGCAGGCGGTTGCAGCAGAATAAAATTTGGCTGTGCAGGTTGCGTATCATTCGCAATCCGCACAGCCATTGTTTCATTATAAAAATTAAAGATCGTTTCGAATCAGGTCGTCATACGTTTCCCGTTTCACCACAAGGCGGGCCTTGCCATCCTTGACCATCACGACAGGAGGGCGGGGGATCCGGTTATAGTTGGAAGACATTGAATAATTATAAGCCCGGTGGAGAGCACAGCCAAAATATCGCCGGGCTCAAGCGTTTGAACGGGCGCATTTTCCTGAATCAGGTCGCCGCTCTCACAGCATTTGCCCGCGATGGTAACCGTCATATCCTTGGGGTTGTCCGCTTTGTTGGCGCAAACGGCCTCATAATCCGATTGATAGAGGATATAGCGCGGATTGTCGTCCATGCCGCCGTCAATGGAAACATAGGTGCGGATATTTGGGATGTGTTTCACCGCGCGACTGTGTAGAGCGTAATCCCCGCCGTGCCGACAATGGAGCGGCCCGGCTCAATGAGAATATCAGGCGTTTCAATGCCGCAAAATGCGGAGTGCTCCTTGACAATGCGCGCCACACGGCCCATATAGCGCCGTAAGCCTCCGGACGGTCCTTTGATCGGTATTTGATGCCGAAACCGCCGCCGAGATTAAGCTCCTTTATGGCGAAGCCGGTTTTCTTTTGAATCTCCGCGATGAATTCGATCATTACCTTGGCCGCGTGCTCGAAAGGATCAATATCAAAAATCTGGGAGCCGATGTGGCAGTGCAGGCCGCAAAGATGAATGCGCTCCATTTTGAGCGCTTCGCGCACGCCCTCCAGCGCTTCACCCGTTTCCAGAGCGAGGCCAAATTTGGAATCAATCTGCCCCGTGCGAATAAAGCTGTGTGTGTGCGCATCAATACCGGGCTTAATGCGGAACATGATATCGGCCTTTTTGCCGTATGAGCCGCAAGATCATTTAGGGTGTGTAGCTCGGTGAGGTTGTCCACAATGATACGGGAAATTCCTGCGTCAAGCGCCATTTGCAGCTCTTCCACTGTTTTGTTATTACCGTGCATATAAATCCGATCAGCCGGAAAGCCCGCTTGCAGGGCGGTATAGAGCTCTCCGCCAGAGACAACGTCAAGCCCCATGCCCTCCTCCTTGCAGATGCGGCACATCTCCTTGCAGGAGAAGGCCTTGCTCGCATAGAGCACATGGCCGTGGCCACTGTAGGTCTCATTCATGGATTCCACAAAATCCCGGCAGTGCTGCCGAATCTGGTTTTCATCCATGATATAAACCGGTGTGCCGAATTCTTTGGCGAGCTCCACCGTATCGAGCCCGCCGATTGTCAAGTGACCCTGCGCATTCACATCCAGGCAATCTGAAACAAACATCTCCAAAACACTCCTTCACATTCACTTTCCAGCGGTTTGTTAAACTTTACCCAATTGCCCCGCGCTATTTTCAACAGCTGCGGCAATCACCGCCCGAAGCTCTTCTGCGCCCTCGCCAGTCACAGCAGAGAACGGGATTTTTAAAATCTCCGGATATGCGGCGAGCTCCTGCGTCAGCGCCTGTGTGCGTGCAGCGCGCTCCGCTTTGTTGAGCTTGTCGCATTTGGTCAGGGCAATGACGAAAGGATACTGCATCTGAACTAGATAATCAAGCATCGCAAGATCGTCCGCGCTCGGCGGATGGCGCATATCAATGAGCTGCACGACCAAGCGGATCGTCCGCCTCGAGCCGAAATAGCCTTCCATCATTTCCGCCCAGCGTTTTTTTTCAGATTGCGCCACCTTTGCATAGCCATAGCCCGGCAGGTCTGTCAAGCGCACACCGTCGAGCGCGTAAAAGTTGATCGTGATTGTTTTGCCCGGTTTTGCGCTCACACGGGCCAGGCTCTTGCGGTTGAGCAGCTTATTGAGCAGGGAGGATTTGCCGACGTTTGAGCGGCCGGCAAAGGCTACTTCTGGGGTCGTACAGGCGGGTAGCTGCGCAAAGGTGCCGCAGGCCATCTCAAAGCGGGCGTTGTCGAAGCGCATGAAATCCCTCTTTTCCATACAGGAATTTTACAACAAAAACCGTGCTGCTCACTGCGCCACCGCAGGTTGCTGCCGCGGATTGATATGCGGCACCGGTCGGCAGGTTTTTCCGTGTCCGGGGCGGCCGCGTCCGGCTGATTGGTTTGTGGCAGCAGAGCGGTGTGGAAAACGGTGGAAAGCTCGCTCGCGGGTACAAACTCCACGCCGGCTTTCACAGCGGGATCGATCTCCGCAAGGTCCGGCAAGTTGTCCGCCGGAATGACTACGGTTTTCACGCCGGTGCGGTAGGCGGCCATGGATTTTTCCTTAAGGCCGCCGATTGGCAGCACGCGCCCCCGCAGGGTAATTTCGCCTGTCATAGCGAGATCGCGGCGGACGGGTACGTCCGTCAAAGCGGAAACGAGCGCTGTCGCCAGCGTTACGCCGGCGGAAGGGCCATCCTTCGGCACAGCCCTTCCGGGATATGAATATGAAAATCATACTCGGTAAACGTATTCTCCGGCAGATGATACTTCTCGCTCACGGAACGGATATAGCTGACGCCGGTCATGGCGGATTCCTTCATCACATCTCCCAACTGTCCGGTCAGCATGATTTCCCCGCTTCCCGGCATGATGTTCACCTCAATCTGAAGGTATCGCCGCCCACGCTGGTCCAGGCCAGGCCCCGGACGATTCCGATGTCATCGGCGTCGTTCAGGCGGTTGACCGTGTAGCGCTCCTTGCGAGATAGTTCTTAAGGCTGGTCTCGGTGACTTTGATGCTTCCCTTGCCTTCCTCCAGAAACTCCCGCGCCGCTTTCCGGCAGATCTCGCCGATCTTCCGCTCCAGGCTTCGCACACCGGCTTCCCGGGTGTAGGAGGAAATCAGTTTCTTCATAGCCTTGTCCGTGATGGAAAATCATAGCCGGAGAGGCCGTTTTTCTC
>ENA-OQDW01000717-OQDW01000717.1-human-gut-metagenome-genome-assembly--contig:-NODE-717-length-13371-cov-1.672455_pt1 | contig 13371 bp, 11 predicted proteins | sample MGYA00242784_ERZ504613 | MGnify/ENA primary metagenome ERZ504613 (study PRJEB26092, sample SAMD00036330) | human gut metagenome | host: Homo sapiens | study: EMG produced TPA metagenomics assembly of... | reverse complement strand
TGACGGGAAAATCTGAATAATTTCTCCCAATACATCATCTATGAATTTCAAGGTTTCATCATTTCCTGCACAAAGCACATCTTCCGATACCCCCCAGATTTTCCATACTTCGTACGGACCACCTGTACAGCCTAAGTTAGGATATGCAGTCAATGCCGCTTGCATGTGCCCCGGCAAATCTATTTCAGGAATAACCGTGATATGACGTTCGGCAGCATAAGCTACAATTTCTTTTGCTTCTTCCTGTGTGAAGAAGCCACCATAAGGCTTTCCATCATATTTTCCCGAGTTATGACCGATAACGGTTTCCGTTCTCTTAGAACCCACCTCCGTCAATTCAGGAAGACCTTTGATTTCAATTCTCCAACCTTGATCATCTGTAAGATGCCAATGAAAACGATTCATATTATGTAAAGCCAACATATCTATAAAACGCTTTACCGAATCAACCGGGAAGAAATGACGGGAAACATCCAAATGAGCACCACGGTAAGAGAAACGAGGATAGTCATTGATTTCAACCGCCGGTAAAGCGATATCCACTCCTTGTGCCACCGGAATAGATTTACGCAAAGTCTGGATGCCATAAAATACTCCGGCTTCCGTAGGTCCGGAAATAACCACTTGGTCGCTGGTTACCTTCAACTGGTATCCTTCAGGATTTTTAGCATTTCCACCCAATTGCAGGATTATCCCCTTGCCATCTGTGCCAGCTTGTACAGCCAATGACTTTCCGGTAAGATCTTTGATATAACTTGCCAGAAATTCAGCATTCCTTTGCATCTTTTCATTGCCTTCCGGATACATTATCTTAGTTCCATTTGACAAAATGAACGGAGCAGCCTGATCCATTACCGAAATTTCCTGCGGTAACGGAATTATCTGATAATTTGCTTCTTTTACTTCTGTGTTACAGGATAAAAGCATAAAACCTGCCATTGTCAGCCCTGCAAGGCCCATTAAAGTTTTCATAATAGATATTAATTGATTAGTTAGTATCACTTAATTGCTTGATAGTTATATCAACCTTTTCATTCTTCTTCAGTTTATCTGAAGTAATAATCACTTTCTTTGTCTGTCCCGGCAACAAGTCAAAGAAGTTATCAGTAAATTTCGCACCTTGAACAGGAATCTCTATAAACACATCCCTGGCCAGCTGTCTGGCAGACAGAGTCACTTCATATTTTCCATCCATCGGCTTCACTTTATAGCGGATCTCGGTCTTCGGTAGCTCCTGATCTTTTGCGTGGTTAAAGTAATAAATTTCTTCGGATAAAACCTCACCTTTCTTGTTTTTTAATGTCATTAGAAGAAAAGTATTTTGAGGACTTGTTGTTATACCCGCATAAGGTTCCTTATAATATAAGGTGGAAGCATTGGCCGGAACCTCGCCCTTGATACTCTTTTTAGTCAGAACTTTTCCATTAAAATCCATCACACGCAACAATAAAGTCACCTCTTTATCCGCTTCCAGCTTGTCCGACATAACATAAATATTCAAATCCTCCCCTTCCTTGACAGCATCTACCAATACCGGAGCAAAAGCTCTTTTTGCCTGATAATGCAACGCTTTCCAATTGCCATAATAATCAATGCTCGACCAGGAAACGACCGGCCAGCTGTCATTCAGCTGCCAATATAAAGTCCCCATACAATAGGGACGGTTACGACGATGGGCTTCCAAACCCTGGCGCACTCCTACCCCCTGCAAAACCAAACCCATATAAACCAACTGATCGAAATCTTCAGGTACTTTATAATACAGTCCCATAGTCTTCTTGATGAGGAAATTACCGATAGTGGCTTTTTGATGAGCATTCATCACCTCCGATTCCAATGCATAATCTTCCGGTGAGGCAAAAGTAGCAATCGTCTTCATTTCAGGAAATGCCTGAAAACCAAACTCACTCATAAAACGCGGAATTTCCGTATCCAGACTTTCAAACGGTTTCTGACCATACCAGATACCCCAATTATGGCTGTCGGCAATCTTCCAGCTTTCGGGACGTCCCCAATTGGCTCGTACGAGAACCATGCATATAGAAACGGTCCGGATCAAGTTCAGCTACTTTACGAGGCAACAACTCACGGAAAAGTTTGTCATAACCCTGCTTCATTCCTTCCATAATACCGGGATCAGTGTATTTCTTATCCCATCCCCAGTAGCGCATACCTTCATAAATTTCATTGTTTCCACACCACATACCAGACTGGCATGGTTCCGTAAACGCTTGATATTATATTCCGCCTCGGCCTCTACCCGTTTCATAAAAGCAGGATCGGACGGATAAGTAGTGCAGGCAAAAATAAAATCCTGCCAAACTAAAATTCCATTCTCGTCCGCCGCCTGGTAAAAAGCATCATCCTCATAAATTCCTCCACCCCATACACGAATCATATTCATATTGGCATCTTTCACATCCTTGAACAACTGGCGGTAACGTTCTTCAGTAATGTTAGGCAGCAAAGCATCATCCGGGATAAAATTCGCGCCTTTGGCAAACATAGGTTCACCATTGACTACAAAATAGAAGGATTCTCCCTGATCGTCTTTTTCTTTCACCACCTTTATTGTACGGAGTCCGATACGCTCTTTTGAGAAGCTATCACTTTACCATCCACCTTTATTACGGCTTCAAAGTCATACAATGCAGGTTCCCCCCAACCATTAGGCATCCATAAATGAGGCTGCCGTATCTCTATGGGAAGAAGAATATGGTTTGTTCCCGGCTGCAATGTCACCTCTTTCTGTTCGGTTACCTTTTCACCCTCCTTATAAGAATAAGCAACGGTTACTTCCGCTTTCTGAGGAGTTGCAGAAACACTGTTTACAGTCAGGCGGTTTTCAACTTTCGCCAGATCTTTTGTTACCGAAGCCTGACGTACATAGTAATCATCAATGCGTGCCACATCATAGAAAGTCAGTGTCACAGGCCGCCAGATACCACTGGTTACCAAGCGGATTCCCCAATCCCAGCCATAACTGTAAGGCGCTTTACGGCTATAGATACTAACCCGCTTATCACTATGATCATTATCAGCAGGATAATCAAAACCATTGGTTTCCCATTGGGGTAAAGTTTGCTTGACAGGTGAATGAAACAGAATCTGCAAATGGTTTTCTCCCTTCCGCAACACCTCTTTTACCGGAAGAGTATAGCCGACAAACATATTGTCCGTACGTTCCAACAAAGAGCCGTTCAGGTAAATATCCGCATACGTATCCAACCCTTCCAAAATCAACAAGGCAGCATCCCGCGAGAGTTGCTCATCCGTCACATTAAAAGTAGTTTTATAAACCCAGTCCTCATTCTCTACCCACTGCACTTTTTGCTCATTCATCCCATAAAATGGATTGGGCAGTTTATTATGAGAAATCAAATCCTGATGTACCGTTCCGGGCACCGTAGCCGGCAACCATTCATTCCGGCCGACCTGGGCGAACTCCCATCCCTTATCAAGACTCAGACTCTCTGACTTCTTATACTCCTTTGCACTGAGCATCATCGGAAAGCATCCTAACATCATCAAAACTTTTAATGTTTTCTTCATCTTACCTATCTTTATTAATTTATATACTATTCAGCCCGGAATGTGGAAGCAGGCAAACCGGCGCCATTTACCAGATTGGCACGGGTAAATGGCTGCCATCCGTAACGAACCGTTTCCGGCTCTTTCACCTTATCACTCCATACTTTTATTTTACCGTTTTCAACAACAGCCTGTGCCGGATAAAATAATCCATCATCACCTGCCACTTCGAATGTACGAACCGGTTTCCCATCCGAAGTGGACAACTTCTCCGCATAATCAAAAGAAATATAAGCCGCACCTCCACTAAATACGACTGATTTATAAAGCGGTCCCGAAGGAATGACATTTTTATATCCGTATGTTTTATTCAAAGCCCATGCAGCCAACCGTTCACCGACTTCTCTTTTCTGTTTGGGGTGTACGTCCAATGAGTCTCCCCTATCTGAACTGACAGCCATACCGGTATGAGGAATCTCCGCCATCAAACGACGCTGGCTATCACGGAACCAACCATGACGGACGGTCTATACTGGACAATTGGACAAAATAGAATGGAAGTTCCGCATCCCCCCAATTCTTGCGCCAACTTTCCACCAACAATCTGAACAACTTTTCATGAGTCTCCCGATTATGGCATTAGACTCACCCTGATACCAAATAAAGCCTTTGACCGGAAACTGTTCCAAAGGACGGATACCCGATTCATACAAATAACAAGGCTCATAAGGATGGCGTTGCAATTTATTGAAAGACTTCTTTACATTCAAGCAGCACGCCCACGCACCCAGTCTTGGATAAAATCATTCTGCATCCAATTACGTAAAATAGCCGGAAAACGATATTCCAATGTACTACGGTCTATCCATGCTTCAGTAGGAGATCCGCCAATGGCATTGCAAATCAGTCCTACAGGGACTTGCAAACTATCCTGCAATTTCTTTCCGAAATAGTAAGCCACCGCCGAAAAATTACCGGCTGTTTCAGGCGAACAAACTGTCCACCGTGTATCCTTATAATATTGCAGATGATTCAATGAATCGAGTACCGAAGCATCCCACTCCACCGCATCCGTACGCCAACGGGCTTTCATATCATAAAAACGGATATTGCTATTTGCAGCTTGAGGAACATCTTGTGCGGCAGTCGCACTCCAATTCAGATAAAACTCCATATTCGATTGTCCGGAACAGAGCCACACTTCTCCCGCCAACACATTTTCATAGACCAGTTTCCGTTTTTCTGTAGAAACAGTCAGTGTATATGGACCGCCCGCCTTCAATGGCCGGACATCCACCGCCCACTTTCCATCTGCTCCCGTCACAGCCTGAAGTTGCTGCCTGTCTATGGAAACAGTTACTTTCTCACCGGCATCCGCTTTTCCCTGAATAGTCAGCAGACGTCCATGCTGCAATACCATATTGTCCGTATAAATTTCCGGCATTTGCAAACCGCCAAAATCACCGGTTATGCCTTCATACACCGTTTTTGCCAAGACAGCCGCACCTTCCTTATCGGGATGGACAGCATCGGGCAACATAAAAGGATATGGATATAAAGGTGCATGAAAATCTATCAACTGTACTTGTGCGTATTTCGCTATCGTTTCTATAGCCAGCTGAATCTCATCATGCCAGTCGCGTGTGCCGGACTCAAACCGCGGATGGCGGTCGGCAATCGGAGTCAGACGGGCAATCAAAATACGACATTCAGGATTCGCCACTCTGAACGAATCAATCAGTGCACGATAATCCGCTATAAAAAAATCACGGTAATTGGGCCAATCACGCGGATCTGTATCATTCACTCCTAAATGAATAACCACTACATCACCAGCAAAAGCCAATGCATCCTTAAACTCTTTCTGTTGCATAAAAGGCCGGTGTCCCTTGTTCAGCAACGTAGCTCCCGGCTTTCCAAAACGCTCCACCGTATACCCTTCACCCAGCATTTGCTGTAACCGGGCAGGATAGGACTCCTTATCAGGATCGGATACACCTATGCCATAGGTAATGCTATTACCTACACAAGCAACCTTCACCCGCTTCCGTGCAAATGAAACGGTACAAAGAAACAAACATAAAATCAGTATTAATGTCTTCTTCATTTTTGGTCAACATAAGGTTTTACAATATCACGCCACAGCAAGTATCCCTTTCCTAATAAATGTAATCCGTCATTAGTATATACTGGATTCATCTTGCCTGTCTCTTTCTCCACAAAATGACTATACAAATCAATATAGGCAGCTCCTTCCTTTACCGCCAATGGTTCCAACAAATCATTAATTTGTTTTACCATCTGCCAGCGTGATGTATGCCCGTTAAACATACCGTAACAATCATTCACCGGCAATACACTTTGCAAATATAATTTTGTTTTTGGAGATTCTTGCTTTATTTTCCGAACAATCATACTTATTTCTGAAATAATTTTATCCGCAGACGTTCCCCGAGAAACATCATTGATACCGATCAATAAAAAAATCTTTGCCGGTTTTCCCTTTACAATCGGATCCAAACGGTCATATACCCCATACAGATATCTCCACTGATACCCCTGTTCTTCACATTCTTATTTTGGAACAACTCAGCCCACTCGCAACCGTTGGTAATACTGTTCCCTAAAAAAATAATATCTTTTGAAGTAACCGGAAGTTCTTCAAACAAAGTCGCTCTCTGCTCATAAAAAGTAGAATACTTGCGTTCCTGAGCAAACTGGGGTAACGCTAATAATAATCCCAATAACAATAAGACAATACGTTTCATTTTATTTTTGTTTATCTGGTGAATAAATCAATCCTTCTACCGCCCTTTCTCCGTCAGGAGTCACAAAGACAGTGGTAAACATCCATTTCACAAGACGCGTCTCAGCCATCTTAAACTTACCGATAGGTAACTTTAAGAAAACTTTGTTCCAACCTTTATTTAAATGCACCGCCAATGGAGATCTTCCTACGCAATTTTCATTTCCCAAAGGTACTTCATAACTTTTCACCTTATGCGTAGCAGTCCATACAGGAGGTAATATTTCGCAACCATTAATCCAGATGCGGCTTCCCTTATAATCCCATTTGCCAGGCAATGGCGCCAGATCCATTTCCGAACGACTGTAATTCTGGAATTCCACCCACAGTCCCACCTCCTGATCCTTGGGCGAATACACCCAAGTATATGCATAAGCCGTGTGGTTTTCCTTAGGATCAGCATAAAAAGCAGGAACCATATCCCCCCAGACATGGCGTAAATAAATACCTGCCCCTATTGCCTGACGTACACCATACGTATTCCCGTTATAATGATAGGTATCCTTTAATTCCTGTTCAGGCGGGAACACCTTATCCATATCTCCCCCATTAGGAAAAGCATCCGTAATATTCCATTTTACATTAGTCTGTTTTACATAGGCGAAAGGATATCCTTTAAACGTATGCTCCTTATGCCACAACATACGCTTTTCAAAATCAGCGAATTCTTTAAATGCTTCCGTGTCTTCGGGGGGAAGTATCGTACCCAGTCCGTCAAAATATTCCGTACCTCCCCCTCTCCAGGCACGCTCGGCAATAGCAAGCACATTGGGTACAAGCCATTTTCAATAACCAGATTCCACTCATTGTCAATCAAACGATCGTGCCACAAAGCCAATATAGTTCCCGCAATGTCCTCACTGCCTTCTGCCTGATCATAAATACGGCTGTTATACAAAGCTACAATATCACCGAAAACATCAAAATGATTCAGATAATGAAATTTGGAATCGATAGCAGGAATACCCGGTTGCGCCTTTCCACGGTAACTCCACAAATGTGTCATGTCTATTTCCCCCGGTTTATAGTGCCAGCCCGGATTCCAGGATATTACTTTTTTCCCTTTTGAGCGTACATACGCCACCATTTCGGGTACAAAATGCGGATTGGTAAACTCCACCTCATCTGTACCTATATGTAAATAAGGCACATCAAATGTCTCACACACCTCATCCAGTAACAGTTTCAATATTTTCATCCCTTCCGGACTTTGCATATCATGGCGGAAAGCACGCACAAAGGCAGCACTATGCCCTGGCATATCTATCTCAGGAATCAACAACACCTGATGTTTCTTACAAAAATCCACCAAATCGCGTGCCTCTTCCAGCTATAATATTTACCCGGCATACGGATAGTATTCACACTATCATTCAGCATAGGAAAAATTTTACTTTCCAATCTCCATGCCTGGTTTTCCGTAAGATGCCAATGAAATACATTAATCTTAAACCGGGATAAAATCTCTATCTCTCTTTTCAATTCTTCCATTGAAATATAACTGCGTCCCACATCCTGCATAAATCCGCGTATCCTGAATGCCGGCCAGTCTACAATCTCACATCCGGCAACAGAGCTTCTTTTCCCTTTTTTCTGCTCCAATTGCCGAAGTGTCTGCATAGCCCAATACACACCCTGTTCTGTTACAGCCTCTATCTTTATTCGCTTGTTTGAAACAGAAAGACGATAGGCTTCATCCCGGTTTAACCTAGCTTCATCAATAGACGGAACCAGTTCCACTTCAATCACCGATGATGAGTGTTCAACAATCTCACCACCCGCATTCATGATAAAAACTTCCCACTCCGGCCTTAATACCGGAGTAGAAGTTTCACCTTTCCCATAGTAAGTTCTTCCCCGTATCCTTACACAACTGAGGTTTAGGAAGTAATGAGATACTGGTTTGTGCTATGGTTATAGCACAAACCAGTATCATACCAATAAAACTAGAAAACCAGCGTTTCATTATTTATTTGGTCTTTACAATATCTTTCAATTTTATCGCTTGGAAAGTCATGTGGGCCACACTGCTTTCATATAAAATCCCTACTGTTTCCTTGTCAATCATAGTTAAGCAGCTATATCCCCAACCCCAACCGGCATCCAACAACAATTGATTCTCGGGCAACCAAGTCACCCCGCCATCCAGACTTGCTTTGATGGTAATGCTATGACGGTTTTTGGTATCATTCGGATTAGAGAACAAAAGAATGTCTTTACCTAATACATTCTCTTTAGCTTTAACACTAATCAAACTGGCCATACAAACCGGTTCCTGTAAGGCTGTACGTGAAGATTCATGTTCTTTCCACGTTTTACCTAAATCTGTAGTTGTAGAAACGGCACGACTGCCGCCACGATTATCACGCATATTCAGCATCAGCACTCCCGGTTCCACTTCCGCTACCTGAGATTCAGTTGTATTAGTGCGTGCCAATGTACTGATATTCCAGGTTTTTCCATGATCCTTACTGTATATAATACCGGCATTAGGAATACGGTCATTGCCAATATACTGGCTGGCAAAGACCAATGTTCCATCTTCCATAGAGATACCTCTACCGGGACCTTGCAGCAAGAAATACCATGACGGATCTTTCACCTGTTCTGTTATATTCATAGGCTCCGACCAGGTTTTACCATCATCATCACTTTTCACCATCATTAATTGCGCTGTATGATTACGGTCCATACCTGTTTGTGAATTCCACCACGCACGACCATTCCCCATACCATGTGTCCAGGCAGCGACAATCCAGATAGTTCCTGTCTTTTTATCAACTAAAATGGCAGGATCACCTACTCCATTCTGTGCTTTAGGCAGACCATCATATTCACCAAATGCCATCGGAATGCGCATTTTCTCCCAAGTCTGACCTCCGTCCGTACTTCTGCTCAGACCTATTTCCACATACTCCTGTAAATCCGCACTATTATTATAGCTACATCATATACCCCCAACAAGGTTCCTTTATTTGAAGTGACCAACCCGGGAATACGATAGGCAGCAGCCCCGTCATCACCGGCATGGCGCACGCCTACCCCCATATAATGGTATCCGCCTTACGAACTATCTTCAAAGGAGCAATCTGTCCGTCAATCTTAGCTTCCACCACTTTTGCCGACACTTTAGACAAGATAGAAGCAATAGGCTTCATTTGCAGGCTAATCCAAAAATAATTCACTCCCGGAAACAATTTTTGGTCAGCTTTCAATATAACCTCGCGCTTCGGGGCCTTTACTTCCGACTTCAAAACGGAATAAGAAGTATTGGCAGCCAATGTTTTTCCCGGAGTATTATTAGATATATAATCTACCGGAGCAAAATAAGTCTTTCCTCTCCTCTCCACGCTTTCAGTTCCACCATAATAAAGTTTCACAGATTCAATTTCATTTAAATTCACGTCTTTGCCGAAGTCCAACTTCACTTCATTCAGCATCTGACTTTGAGCAGCCTCTATACGTAAATGAAACAACTCATTATCCTGCCTTTCAATCAACACAGGAATCCGGGTTTCGCGGACAACAACCGTATCTGCCGCCGCACTCAACTTGAAGGGTGCTAATATAAAAACAACAATTAGCAGTAATAAGCTAGGGTTTCTCATAATATTTATAATTTTACGGGTGTAAAAATAAAAGTTTTTATTGAAATTAGAAAATAAAAAGACGGTTTCTTTATTAATTTCATAAAAAACACCGTCTTTTTATGCAATTAAAGATTCTTATCCGACAAAAATTTAATAACCAACCGTCTGTTTCAACAATGGATTATTAGTAAGAGCTCCTTGGTTGATAGGCCAAAGCAGACGGGCAGACTCCGCCGGAGTATAGTCAAGTACGTACGAATCGCCAAAACGCCGCAAGTCATACCATCGTTTTCCTTCCAGCATAAATTCAAACAAACGTTCCTGCAGAACAGCATCCGCCGGATACTTATCAATTTCCTGATTGGGGAATCCCACTGTTGAAGCATCATACGCATCACCAAACGCACGCTGACGCACCCGGTTTATCTCTGTAGCCGGATCCTCACCCAAAAGCACTTTCGCCTCAGCCAGCATCAATAGCAAATCCGAATATCTATAAATAGGATAATCATCACATCTCACCCGTGTACTTCCATTCATAACTCCCCAATACTTATGCGGATACAGCCCCACCAATTCCAACTCGCCATTTTCCACCTTATTATATACATCTTTCAATGTAACGTCACGACGAGTGTCTCCCGGCAGAAATTTCTTGAAGTTTTCCAATTTCACCATCAGGCGCATGATACCGAAATTATTCTCGACAGACGTATTTATCAAAGTACCATCCGCATTATAGAATTTCCCTAAATAATCCGCCTGCGGAAACAAATCATTATTTCCATTCCACAGGTTGTATTCAAACAACTCATTATGAATGGTAAAGATAATCTCTTTATTACCTTTATTATCATAAGCAAACACTCCCTGGTAAGTATCCATCAAGTCCAGATTGCTACGGCTGATATTATTCTGTATGTCAACCAACGCATTCTTTGCTGTCCGGGCATCTCCTTCTCCCCCGTCACGATGGGCACTCCACAAATATACATCCGCTTTCAGCATCAATGTGGCAGCCTTTGACCACAGCGATTTTTTTTCCTTTATGGTATAATCAGGCCCAAAATAACTTAATGAAGATTCTATATCTTTTTTTACCTGCTCAAAAATTTCGGCAGCCGGAGTCGCCGCTTTTGCCAATTTACCCACTTCAAAACCCAGGCTAGGCTCTTCCGTAAACACGACATCTCCCCATGAACGATATAGCTGATACATATAGTAAGCACGCAATCCATACACCTGTCCCAAATAATAATTCCTGGCACTTTCAGTCAGCACATCCGTATGAAGAGTTCTGCTGATAAACAAGTTCATCTGGTTGATATTCTGATACAAATCACCAAATCCGCTGATTCCGGGATTCTCCGCATTCAATGTATTATAAGGAAAACGTTCCATCCCCTGGGTGGCTTCTCCACCAAAAGGAGTTCCCCCAAAGACATCACTTCTTGCCTCACCCAACAAAAACATATTCCACGAATGGCTCCTGAAGCGACTATGCAGTCCAAAAACAAATGAATCAAACTGTTCCGGAGTTTTCCAGTAATTCAAGTCAGTGATATCGCTCACCGGGTCCATATCCAACGAAGTACATCCACCGGCCAACATAGCCGATGCGGCAAAAGCCAATATTACCTTTTTTATGTTCATACTTTCTCTTTTTTACATATTAAAATGACAATTGTAAACCAAACAAAACGGTTCTTGGTGTAGGATAACGTCCATTGTCTATACCACCACGACCATTTGCCTGAATATCCATAACCGGTTCCGGAGAGGTTCCGTCATATCCGGTAATATAGAATAAATTCTGTCCCGTAACATACACGGACGCATCGGTCAAGAACACCTTATTTATAAGATTCTTCGGGAATTTATAACTCAAGGTTACCTCACGCAGACACAAATAATCCCCCTTTTCATAGAAAGTAGAGTTATTATTGTTCAGATTCGTTGTACCATTATTGGAACGGGTAATGTTCTTTTTCGCATTCTGGTCAGCCCAATAAAATTTAGGAATACTAGTTTCCGTATTGTTTTCAGACCACGAATTTCCGACATCCGTAATCAAATTGAACGACCCGTTATACTGCCCCAAGATTCTTGCTTTCAAATCATTGTAAATGGTATGACCTACCGCATAGTCAAAACGACCATACAAAGACCAGTTTTTATAATTCAGCGTGGTAGAGAAACCACCTGTCCATTTCGGATAGATATTACCCACCACCTGACGGTCGTATGAGTTTATTATGTTATCACCATTTTTGTCATCCCACAATACATCTCCAGGCTCAATAGGCTTCCATCCCGGCTTTCCTGCATATTCGGCAGCTTTATTCGGCCCATACAGGTTGGCAACTTCATCCACAAAATCACCGGCATGGTTTCTCACATCATCCCAGTCACGCAAGATACGCACTTGTTTATAAGCAATGATATCACCCAAGCTTTTTCCTTCCTGAATACCGCCTACCCAAACCAATGAGTTGGATTTTGGATCCCATATCTGCTCACCCCCCTGACGGTTGTTCGCATTCCCATTAAAAGGCAGCTTCTTCACCATATTCTTCACAAACGAAGTATTAGCGGTGACATCCCATGACCAGTCCTTCTTTGTCAGCAGATTCACCTTGGCTTCCAATTCAAAGCCACGGTTACTGATAGTACCAGATTCGTCTTGAACGAAGGGAATCCCGTATATTCCGGCAAATTCACATCAGTCAGCAAATCGGAAGTCGTACGGTTATAATAGTCCATAATCATGTGAACCCGATTATTGAAAAAGCCCAGATCAAGACCCAGTTCAAACGTATGACTCTTTTCCCAACGCAATTTACTATTAACCACTCCGGTATTCAAATAACCCAGATTACCATTATAAGCACCCACCGAACCGTATTTACCATATACATCAAAGTTACCAATACCATTTACATTCCCGTTCAACCATACGCTGATACGCGGTTTAATCAAGGATACTACTTCCGCAAACTTTGAATCTTTAAAGAAAGCTTCCTCATGCACATTCCAACCGGCAGATATACCCGGAAAAAATCCCCAACGATTGTCGGACAATTTGGAAATACCGTCATAACGGGCTACCACCGACACCATATAACGATAATTATAATCATAATTAACACGGGCAAAACCGGAAAGAATACGATAACCGGTCTTGATGGAAGTAGTATAAGTACGATTAGTACCCGCATTCAAAGTAGGTATATCATCTGTAGGAGCACCGGAAACACGCGCTTCCAGGTTCTGATACTGATAATCAAAATACTCACCACCTGCCATGGCATTGATATTATGTCCGCTAAAACCTTTTTTATATTCCAGAGTCAATGCATGCTGTTGTTGAAAAACTTTTGTATTTGTTTGAGAAGCATTACGATTGGTATTGGGAGCTTGTCCTATCTGTTGATATTTCTTTTC
>ENA-OQDW01000716-OQDW01000716.1-human-gut-metagenome-genome-assembly--contig:-NODE-716-length-13378-cov-4.738359_pt1 | contig 13378 bp, 15 predicted proteins | sample MGYA00242784_ERZ504613 | MGnify/ENA primary metagenome ERZ504613 (study PRJEB26092, sample SAMD00036330) | human gut metagenome | host: Homo sapiens | study: EMG produced TPA metagenomics assembly of... | reverse complement strand
ATTTTTCGTCAGATGAAACAAAAAGCGGAGTGAATACTTGCTGTATTCACGAGCATTTTTGTGAAATATGACGGGAAATTTGCAAGCAGATGGCGTGCAAAGTCGCTAGACGCTCTTTGTGCGGTATTGCCTTTAATATTCCATAATCAGTGCTGCATAGGTCAGACCTGCTCCGAAACCGACCAGACAAACCTTATCGCCACGCTGGATCTTTCCGGCACGAATCGCTTCATCAAAGGCAATGGGGATCGAAGCACTGGAAGTGTTGCCGTGATATTCGATGTTGGTAATGACTTTTTCCATAGGCTGCTTCAGGAACTTCATTGCCGTTTCAATGATGCGGATATTTGCCTGATGCGGAACGATCTTATCCAGTTCGTTCAGGTCAAAGCCGATCTTTTCTGCTGCCATTGTTGCCGCCTTTGCCAGTGCGTGAGTGGCGAACTTGTACACCTCTCTGCCGTCCTGCAGCATGGTATGCTCCCAGCCTCCGGACCTGCTCCGATGCCGTCATCATATTCTGCCTGACGCTCCGGCTTCACAAAGGGCGACTGGGGCAGTGCACTGTGGGCATAGAGGAACTTTGCACCGGTGCCGTCTGCACCCAGATGACTGGTATACAGAGCATCTTCCTTGTACTCGATAACTGCCGCTGCGGCACCGTCCCCGAAGAGAATGCAGGAAGAACGGTCGCTGTAGTTGGTGATCTTGGAAAGGCTCTCATTTGCAACAACCAGTGCATACCGCATGGAGGAATCCGTTTTCAGGAAGCGGTGTGCGGTGTCCATGGCATAGACAAAGCCGGAGCATGCCGCATTCATATCAAAGCATGCCGCATTGGCTGCACCGGTTTCCCGCTGAATGATGCAGGACATAGACGGGGTGCAGTACTCCGGTGTAATGGTGGTGTCGATCAGCAGACCGATCTCCAGCGGGTCGATGCCAGCGGCTTCGATCGCACGCTTGGCAGCTTCTGCCCCCATGTACCATGTCGCTCGCCGTCTGAAATGTGGCGGGTGCCGATGCCGGTTCTGGTGCGGATCCACTCGTCGTTGGTTTCAACGATCTTTGCCATATCCTCATTAGTCACCTGAAATGCAGGCGTATAGCTTCCTGTTCCTAAAACACGAATTCCCATGGAAAAATTTCCTCCGTTCCTCTTGTCACTTTCCTCATTTTGTGGTATGATAGATAGGGAACGTACCGCAGACAGAGGTTTCGGTACGCCCTGTAAAATTTAGAGTTTCCCTGCAATCACAGGATACACTTTCTATTATAGAATATTTTTACGCAATTTGCAATGTTTCCGAGTGGTTTTTCAAGTCGTGAAAGAGGAAATACTATTTTTTGCACAAATCTAAGCCTCTGATTTTGTACATCTTTGTACAACTCTTATGAGAAAGGAATGGTAGTTATGGCAACAATCGCACTTTTTTCCGGACAGGGTTCTCAATATGAGAAGATGGGACTGGATCTGGTACAGCAGGACGCTGCACTGGAGGAAATTTTTGAAGTCGCTTCGGAGGTTCTGGGCTTCGATCTGTATGCAGTCATCGCAGACAGCGACGCACAGACACTGGCTCACACCATTTATGCCCAGCCGGCAATCATGGCAACTTCTCTGATCTGTCTGGAGGCAGCAAGAAGCGTGGTTTCACCTATGACGCCGTTGCCGGCCACTCTCTGGGCGAATATGCCGCAATGGTCGCTTCGGGCATGCTCTCTCTGGAGGACGGTTTTCGGGTCATCAAAGCCCGTTCAGAAGCCATGGACGCTGCGGCAAAGGCAGCCGACGGTGCCATGTGTGCAATCCTGAAGCTGGCTCCCGCAGAAGTGGAACGCATCTGTCAGGAAACGGAGGGCTATGTCATTCCGGCAAACTACAACTCCAGCGTACAGACCGTGATCGCCGGCGACCGTGATGCTGTGGAAAAGGCGGCTGCCGCTTGTGCCGCACTGAAGGCAAGAGCCGTACCGCTGGCTGTGGCAAGTGCATTCCACACCAAGCTGATGCAGCCGGCTGCGGATACCTTTTATAAAGCGATCCAGAACGTGAAGTTCTCTGCTCCGACGGTGCCCTTCTACTCCAACGTGCTGGGTGCTGTCCGGACAGACTTCTCCGATATGCCCAAGGCTCTGGCGGAACACATCGTTTCTCCGGTACGCTTCACCGACGAACTGGCAGCCATGCAGGCAGCCGGCATTGATACCTTTGTGGAATTCGGTCCCAAGAGCGTTCTCACCGGACTGGTCAAGAAAACCCTCAAGGGCGTGACTGCAAAGAACGTGGAAAATGTGGACACACTGGAAGGAGCACTGGCATAATGGAACAGTATACACTGATCGGACACCCGCTGGGACACTCCATGTCCCCGTTTATTCACGAACGGCTGTTCGCCATGGCGGGCAGAGAAGCCAGCTATACCCTCACCGACATTGCACCGGAGCATCTGGAGGGAAAAGAGCCCTATCTGCGTAGCTTACAGGGATTCAACATTACCATTCCCCATAAAATGGCGATTATTCCCATAGTGGACGAACTGGACGAAAGTGCAAAGCGGTACAACTCCGTCAACTGCGTGGCAAACCAGAACGGCAAGCTGATCGGCTATAACACCGACTGTGACGGCTTCACCATGTCTGTGAAAGAGTACCCCATGGACGGCAAGGTGCTGCTCATCGGCTGCGGCGGCGTAGGCAGAATGATCGCCACCGAAGCCCTGCGGCACGGGGCGAACCTGACCATTGGCATTATCCCGCAGGACAAGGAGCTGGTGGAAGCGTTCATTCAGGAGGCAAAACAGACCATGCCGGAAGCCAAGGTGACCTATGCTGTCACTGCGGACATTCACGACAAGTTTGATGTCATCATCAACGCTTCTCCGGTGGGCATGTTCCCCAAAGTGGACGCGTGTCCGGTATCTGATGAACTGATCGACGGGGCAGACTATTTCTTCGATGTCATCTACAACCCCACCAAGACGCTGTTCCTCCGCAAGGCTCTGGCTCAGGGCAAGGTGGCAAAGGGCGGTGCCGCTATGCTGGTATTGCAGGCAGTCCGTGCCCACGAGATCTGGAACGGCGACAGCTATACCGACAAGCAGATCGAATCCATTATCTGTGACATGGAAGAACGCATCGACGAACAGAACCAGACAAAGTGAGGCTGCATATGACGATTTTTCTTTGCGGCTTCATGGGCTGCGGCAAAACCACTGTGGGCGAGATTCTGGCGAAGCAGCTGGGGCTGCCGCTGATCGACACGGACGCTTATATTGTGGAACAGGAGGGCAGGAGCATTCCGGAAATTTTTGCTCAAGAGGGCGAACCATATTTCCGGAAGGTGGAGGCTCAGGCGATCCGCACCCTGTGCACCAAAAACGCCGTGATCGCCTGCGGCGGCGGTGCCATGCTGAATCCGGACAGTGCCGCCTACGCCCGCGAAAACGGGGCTGTGGTACTGCTGAACGAATCCTTCGACACCTGCTATGCACGGATTCAGGCGACACCAACCGCCCCATTGTGCAACGCAGCACCAAGGAAGAACTGCACCAGCTGTTTGACCAGCGTGCCGGCATCTACCGTGCCCACGCTTCCCACGTGGTAGACGGCGGTGTTTCGCCGGAACAAATGGCGGAACGTGTCGCCGCAGCGGTACAGTGACCGAACACCATATAACAGAAGCAAGGCAACACCGCACAAAGCTTGTGCGTAAGGTGCGTTGTTGCCGCAAGAAAACGCCGTCCGACAGGAGCATATGCCTGCCGGACGGCGTTTCTTATCGTTATCTGTCCTGTTATTCTGTCCAACTCGGTGTCAGACCTGCACCCTTTTCGGCACAGTATTTCAGAATCATATACATATCGGTGGTGTCGATTTTTCCGTCCCCGTTGACATCTGCTGCGTCCAGTGCAGCCGCTTCAGCAACTTCGCCGTCTGTGGTCAGAGTGACAGCTTCCTTGCCGGAACCTTTCCACGCCAGATACTGCATGACGGCATAGAGGTCGCTGCTGGTGATCGCCTCGTCATTGTCCACATCGCCGGTATAATACGCAGCAGTCAGGTCTACCGGCTCTCCGGAAGTCTGTATACTCTCGGCTGCCGACATCAGATATTCCAGCCCCACTTCTGCGGCGGGATATGCCTCCTGCAATTTTTCTGCAAGAGCGATGCCGTCATAGATGGATTCTACCTTGGTAACGTTGATCGATTCCCAAGAAATGCCGTCGCTGTAATCGATATTTCGGATTTCCACTTCTGCATCAGAATCCACTGTCCGTGCCAGCCGGAGCACAGCATCTTTTTCGGATTCCTCCACATTTTTCACCCAGATGCCGTTGTAGTAGTTCCCCTCTGCTCCCATTGCACAAACTGCGTGATAGGTTGACTGGAGCAAAACGCCGGCTTTCTGCAAGTCACGGGTAAGCTTCAGCACAGCATCTCGCTTGTTTTCAAAATCAGCGGGATTTTTGGAATTTACGCCGTCTGCATTCTTCTCATCACACATGGAAATCAGCCAGTTCTTATCACTGTCCTGAATCTTACTGTATCCGCCGAAGCCCAATGCCGCCTGATTTTCGGCGTAGACCTTTTCAAATGTATCCAGATCGGAAACCAGAATCCCCGTATTATTAAACGCATAGTGTTCAAAAATATACAGATTTGCCGATTCGGCTTTTCCGTCGGTATAAACGGTATAGGCATCGCTGTAATTTGTCGCCCCTGCCAAAAAAGACTTATCGTCCAGCTCGGTGTATCCCTTGGGTGGTTCCAGACTGGTGCTGTAAAATGCCACCGCACCGGCAGACATACCGGAAACAGAAGCCGCCGCTGTAGTCACTGCCAACGCAGATACCAGTATCCTTTTCCATTTTTTCATCATAAAAATCATCTCCTTTATAATAATGAGGGATTGCCTTTACACTTTTATTATAATTATTTTATGCACATCTGTCAATATCAACAGCAGAATTTTGGCATCTTCAACAAGAAATGATACTCTATTTTGTACCCCCCACGAAAACATTGGAGAAATCTGGAAAAACGCAAAAAGACCGCACATCTGAAATGCACGGTCTGAATTTTTCTATTCTTCTTCATACACCGGAAAATCTGCCGGATCATAGGGAATGTGGCTGCGGTCGTAGTAGTCCCTGACCGCGGCACGGACTGCCTGCTCTGCCAGCACGGAACAGTGCAGCTTCTGTTCCGGCAGCCCGTCCAGAGCCTCTGCCACGGCCTGATTGGTGAGAGCCAGTGCCTGTGACAGGGGCTTTCCGGTAATCAATACCGTTGCCATGGAACTGGAAGCAATGGCAGTGCCGCAGCCGAACGTTTCAAAGGTTGCCCTGGTGATGATGCCGTCCTGAATTTTCAGGTAAATTTTCATGGTATCGCCGCAGCGGGCACTGCCCACCTGTCCCACGCCGTCTGCGTCCTCCATGATGCCGACGTTCCGCGGGTTCATGAAATGATCCATGACCTTTGCACTATATAACATGGGGCTTTCTCCCTTCTTCCAAGTCCCGCCAAACCGGCGACATGCTCCGCAGACGTGTCACCACTTCCGGCACTGTTTTCAACAAGTATTCCACTTCTTCCGGCGTGTTCTCCGCAGACAGCGACAGCCGCAGAGAGCCGTGTGCCGCCTCATAGGGCACGCCCACTGCCAGCAGCACATGGCTGGGATCCAATGAACCGGAGGTGCAGGCAGAACCGGAGGAGGCACAGATGCCCTTTGCGTCCAGCAGAAGCAGCAGGGCTTCGCCTCTACGCCCTCGAAGCAGAAGTTCACGTTCCCCGCCAGACGGTTCTTCCGGTCGCCGCTAAGCAGGCTGTGGGGAATGGTTTCCAGCCCCGCGATCAGCCGATCCCGCAGACCGGCAACATAGGCGGCGTTCTGTTCCAGATTTGCACATGCTTCCCGCAGTGCCGCCGCCATGCCTGCGATTGCCGGCAGATTTTCCGTGCCGGCACGCATGCCCCGTTCCTGTGCCCCGCCGCAGATCAGGCTGTGCAGCGGTGTCCCCCGTTTGGCGTACAGCACACCCACGCCTTTGGACCATGGAATTTATGGGCGGACAGAGAGAGCATGTCCACCGGCAATTGCGACAGATCGATCGGCACATGTCCCACCGCCTGCACGGCATCGGTGTGGAACAGCACACCCTTTTCACGGCAGACTGCTCCGATCTCTGCAATGGGTTCGATCGTGCCAATTTCATTGTTGGCAAACATCACACTGACCAGACAGGTGTCCGGACGAATTGCCGCCTGCACCGCTTCCGGTGTAACCATACCGGTTTCCGAAACCGGCAGCAGCGTCACGGAAAAGCCCTCCTCCTCCAGCTGTTTCAGGGTGTGGAGAATGGCGTGGTGCTCGATCGCGGTGGAAATGAGGTGCTTCTTACCGGACCTGGCACCGGCATAGGCGGCAGACCGCAGTGCCTGATTGTCGCTTCACTGCCGCCGGAGGTGAAATAGATCTCTCTCGCCGTACAGCCCAGACAGCCGGCAATGTCCTGCCGTGCCTGCAACAAGGCTTCTGCGGCAGCCTGCCCTATATGGTGCAGACTGGAGGGGTTGCCGTAGTTCTGTTCCAGACAGGACAGCATGGCACGCACTGCCGCCTTGGAGGGCTTTGTGGTAGCTGCATTATCTGCGTATATTTGCAATGGGGATTCCTCCGTTTCCAAAAATGCCACCAATCACAAAAAAACGGGGAATGCCGCGATTTCCCAGCACGCCCCGCTTTTTTTCTATGACTGTGATCCTCTTTTTACTTGACTGCTTCGAAGCCCTGCTCCAGATCTGCCAGAATGTCGTCGATATGCTCGATACCGATAGACAGACGAACGGTGGTCGGTGTGATGCCGGCTGCCAGCAGTTCTTCCTCAGTCATCTGCGAATGGGTCGTAGATGCCGGATGGATCACCAGAGATTTCACGTCTGCGACGTTTGCCAGCAGCGAGAAGATCTTCAGGGATTCTGTGAACTTCTGTGCCTGCTCCTTGGTGCCGTTCAGTTCGAAAGTGAAGATCGATGCACCGCCGTTCGGATAGTACTTGTTGTACAGTTCCAGATCCTTGCCGGTTGCCTGCGACGGGTGGTTGACCTTTTTAACCATGGGGTGATTCTTCAGGTAATCTACCACCTTCAGAGCGTTCTCTACGTGGCGTTCTACACGCAGGGACAGGGTTTCCAGCCCTTGCAGCAGCAGGAACGAATGGAACGGGGACAGGGTCGCACCGGTATCCCGCATGAGGGTGGTGCGAAGCTTCATGATATAGGCGATATTGCCGCATGCTTCTGTAAAGACAACGCCGTGATAGGACGGATTCGGCTTGGACAGTCCCGGGAACTTGTCGCTTGCTGCCCAGTCAAATTTACCGCCGTCTACAACGACACCGCCCATCACGGTACCGTGACCGCCGATGAACTTGGTTGCGGAGTGTACCACAACATCTGCACCGTGTTCCAGCGGACGGAACAGGAACGGTGTTGCGAAAGTGTTGTCCACGATCAGCGGCAGACCGTGCTTGTGAGCGATCTCTGCAATTGCTTCCATGTCTACCACGTCAGAATTCGGGTTGCCCAGAGATTCCACATACACTGCCTTGGTATTCGGGCGAATGGCTGCTTCGATATTTGCCGGATCGTGTGCATCTACGAAAGTGGTTTCGATACCGATCTCTGCGTAAGTGTTTGCGAACAGGTTATAGGTGCCGCCGTAAACCGTCTGCGAAGAAACGATATGGTCGCCGCTGCCTGCGATATTGCGAATGGAATAGTCAATTGCTGCGGAACCGGTTGCGGTTGCCAGTGCAGCTGCACCGTTTTCCAGTGCGGCGATACGCTTTTCAAAAACGTCGTTGGTCGGGTTCATCAAACGGGTGTAGATGTTGCCCGATTCTGTCAGACCGAAACGTCCTGCCGCCTGTGCGGAATCCTTGAACACATAAGAAGTGGTCGCATAGATCGGCACTGCTCTTGCATCAGTGGTCGGATCCGGCTGTTCCTGACCTACATGTACCTGTTTGGTTTCAAAACGATATTCCTGATTTGCCATGGTGAATCTTTCCTTTCTATTTCGTCCGTGCCCTGCGGGCATTCGGTTTGGTTTCCTTTGCTATGGTTGTATTATATCACAATTCACCTATAGTGTCAATAGGTTTTATATGTATTTTGAAATTTTGACATTTTAGACAAATGCCAGCCTGTGAAACTGCCCTGCATCTGTGGAAATGCACAGTATCCGGCAGCCGTGACAAAAACAACCCGACAAATCGTCGGGTTGTTTCCATTACAGTGTATATCCCTCTGCACGGAGGGCATCGATCAGGTCGCCCAGAATCTCGGCGTTGGTGGAAGACACCGCGTGCAGCAGGAGGATCTCGCCGCCGTGTGCGTGTGCCCTGAGCCGTTCCAGAGATTCTGCCGGATCCGGCTGGGCATCGGTTTTCCAGTCCACATAGGCATCGCTCCAGAACAGTGTCCGATAGCCGCATGCCTGTGCGGTTTCCAGTGCCGCCTCGGAGTATTCCCCGCAGGGGCAGCGGAAATACTGCATCTCATAGCCGTATTTGTCCAGCACATACTGGTGCAGATCCATAATTTCCGCCTTGGCTTCTGCTTCGGAAAGCGTAGGCAGGCTGGCATGGGTCATGCCGTGGTTACCCAGCACGTGTCCCTCTGCGATCATGCGGTTCACAAGATCTGTTTCCTTTTTGGCATAGTCACCGGTGAGGAAAAAGACGGCGTGCACCTGCTTTTCCCGCAGGTGTCCAGAATCTGTCCGGTATAGCCGTTCTCGTACCCCTGGTCAAAGGTCAGCAAGATCTGGCTGCGGTCGGGCGTTGTGGCGTAGGCATCGTATTGGGCATACTGTGCGTCAAATGCCACCGCATCGACGGGACGGTTTTCACTGTCCACCGCGGTGCCCTGCCCGTAGCCGATCACCTCGCCGCTGACGGCACTGACCGGCGAAACCGGAAGCACTGCCACTGTCAGCAAGCCGGACAACAGACCAGTCGTCCAACGATTTCTCATCTGCATTCCCTCCCTCGCTGCATTTGCAGCTGTAGAGAGTTTGTGCAGAATGGGCATAAAAATTCATTGGAAATATCCCGCTGGGATATTTTCAAGTTATTTCTTTTTGAAAAAGGGCAGCCAGGGAAAGCGGTCTTGTTCGCTTTCCCTCGAAATCTGTCGATTTTCTCACCCTTTTCTCCGTGTGCCCAAAGCATGGCACAGAGATTTCGCTGTCTGCGGACAGCGATTCGCCTTAATAGAACGTTGCCACTTCCTGTTCCGGTGCACTTGTCATCACGACTTCCTGCACCTGCAACACCGGTCCCTTGCCGCGGTACAGCTTATGCTTCTGCACGTGGATCTTTCCGGTCACCTGCACCCACTGCCGTGTCTGGAGCACGCTTGCCTTTTCCCACTCTGCCACAACGCAGCTATACGTAATATCTTCCACACAGCAGGTCATCACGTGTCTGCCTACGGCAAACGTATTGGGCGGGAATTTCGGATCCACAGCAACAATGCCGCGGAATGAAACGGTCTTGCCGTCATATTTTTTCGGGTCTTCCATGATGTCCCGATACCACAGAGCATAGTCCGTGTCTGCCAGCCGAATCACCGGTGCATTGACGTCAAAGGGCAGCGGATCCTCGATCTCGTCGTATTCCACATGTCCGTCTGCATACTCATAGGCAATATCTGTCCGGCGGCTGACACCGCGGACGATCTTGTGAAATTCCATTTTGTCCATGTCCTTGCCGAACCGGTTGAACACTACCAGTTCGCAGGTGTTTAGCTTGTCCACCACAAGGCTCCGCATATTGGCGTTATATTGCAGGAACGTGGTGGCATCGGCAAAGAACATTTCCTGATACACTGCCCAGTCGTCCGGCAGGTTCTGGAACAGCTGCTGTAACTGCCACATGCCGTTGTACTCCAGCACCACGCGGGTGGCACCGCATTCTTTCAGCAGTTCCTGCAAGTGTGCCGGATTCAGTTCCTCCGGCTCCTCAATGGTGCGGATATAGATCTCCTGACAGGGCATAGCGGAAATATCGTATTCCTCCTCGCCCTCCTCACAGAGCAGCAGCATGGTCTTTTCGCCGGAATTGAACCGCTTGTCCTCTAAGGTTTCCTGAATAAACCTGGTCTTGCCTGCTTCCAGAAAGCCGGTAAACAGGTATACCGGAACGTCATTTTCCTGAGGCTGTTGTCCTCCTGCCATGATGTTGTCCTCCTTTTATTCTGCGTGGAACAGTTCGGTCAGGGCATCTTCGTGAATGCCGGAGCCAATGACACAAAGCCGTCCGGTAGTGCCGGCACTGCCACTGCGAACGTCCGGTGTACCCGGTACATAGTCGAAGTGGATCCAGCTGCCGTCCTCTGCCGGTACAATGCCCTTGGCACGGAGGATCATGCCGTACTTGTCTGCGTCTTCCAGAGCCGTCAGAGCGTTGGTGATCTCCTCCTTGGTGTACTTCCGGGCAGACTCTACGCCCCAGCTGGTGAACACTTCGTCTGCATGGTGGTGGTGATGCTCGTGATCGTGGTCATGGCAGCCGCAGGTGCAGTTCTCGTCATGTTCGTCGTGGTCATGGTGGTGATGATGTTCATGTTCCTCATGATCATGGTCATGATCGTGGCAGCCGCAGGTGCAGTTCTCGTCATGTTCGTCGTGGTCATGGTGGTGATGGTGTTCATGTTCCTCATGGTCATGATCGTGGTGGTGATGATCGTGTGCAGCGGCTTCTGCCAGCAATTCCTGTAATTCGTCGTCCAGTGTGTTCTTCTGGGTCATTGCCTCAACCAGCTGCTTGCCGGTCAGTTCTGCCCAGTCCGTGGTGACGATAGGAGCCTTTTCGTTGCAGGTCCGCAGACGGCGAACGCAATCGTCCAGCTTCTCCTGCGACAGACCAGCGGTATGGCTCAAGATCAGGCAGCTTGCATAGGTGATCTGATTGTTGAAGAACTCGCCGAAGTTCTTCTGATACATCTTGCACTTCTTGGCATCGACTACTGTGGTGAAGCCGTCCAGTTCCACGTCATGGGCATGGATATTCTGGACTGCACGAATGACATCGCTCAGCTTGCCCACACCGGAAGGTTCAATCAGGATTCGATCCGGGTGGTACTGTTCCAGCACCTTTTCCAGAGCCTTGCCAAAGTCGCCTACCAGACTACAGCAGATACAGCCGGAGTTCATCTCGGTGATCTCTACGCCGGCGTCCTGCAAAAAGCCGCCGTCAATACCGATCTCGCCGAATTCGTTTTCGATGAGCACCAGCTTTTCGCCAACATAGCCTTCCTGAATCAGTTTCTGGATCAGCGTGGTTTTACCGGCACCCAAAAAGCCGGAGAATATTGTAATTTTTGTCATTTTTATCTGCACTTCTTTCTCTCGATCTCAACAGCCAGAAGCATATTTTCGCTGAGGCTGCATAATATTAGTATAGCACAGTTTTTCCGGAGATGCAAGGGCTTTTCGGGCAGTTTGCATGGAATTTTTATGAATGCAGAAGAACACGTTCCCAGCGAAACTGTTTCCCCAGAAAATGCAAAAGGACGGTTTTCACCGTCCCCTGCGTGGTTTCAGGAATATGGCACATTTTCCGCAAAAGATGTACAGATTTGGGAATTACCGTTTGACTGCCATTTCCGGCCTCTCCAACACGGCTGCGGATTCCGACAGGATTCCCGTCGCCAGCAGCTGTGCGGCAATCCATGCGACAACGTCCTCCGGCTGCGGCTCGTCCTGCTGACGGGGGATTTCTGCCCACGCCTGCTGCACGTCCGCGTCCGGATTGTTCATGCCCTGCCGGATCGCCTCTGCGATTTCCGCCTGCACTTCCTCCGCAGAGGTGCAATATTGGTCTGCCACCTGTTTCCAAAGATTCTGCATATGAAAAAGCCTCCTTTTGTCAGACCTGTCGGGCGGCAAAGCCATTGCGATCGCCGATGGCTTCCGGCTTTTGCCGTTTCTGCGTTCCGACAGGTCTATTATATCAAATTCTGCTGTCGGCTTTTGTCGGAATCGTGCCGCAGTTTTCCCCTTTTCTGCCCCGATTCTGCCGGAATTCCGTACATTTTCGGATATATGTACGAAGTGTACAAATGTCAAATAAAAAAAATTGCAAAAAGCAGTTGACAAGGCGGTTTTTTTGTGCTATAATAATTTATGTTGCAGGTTTCCTGTACAAAACAATTTTCATAGGGGTATAGCTCAGCTGGTAGAGCAGTGGTCTCCAAAACCACGTGTCCCGAGTTCGATTCTTGGTGCCCCTGCCAAATGGAAAAACCGTCGCATGATATTGCGGCGGTTTTTGTTTTATCTGTATAAAGGAAGAAGCCCGATTCAGTTTTCACCGCAAAGACAAACTGGATCGGGCTTTTTTTCAATTCATCGTATATAAAACAAAAAAGCGAATCACTTTCGTGATTCGCTTATCTTGGCTCCTCCAGTTGGACTCGAACCAACGACCCTGCGGTTAACAGCCGCATGCTCTACCGACTGAGCTATAGAGGAATATCTAAGAGCACATTTACATGTGCTCTTGTGCCGGCATTGCCCAATTTTTCCAGATCGAGATGATCAAGTATCGTAGGCGTAAAAGAGCTTAACTTCCGTGTTCGGAAAGGGAACGGGTGGAACCTCTTTGCCATAAACACCGACTAAAAGAAAAATGGTGACCCGTACCAGACTCGAACTGGTGATGCCGCCGTGAGAGGGCGGAGTCTTAACCGCTTGACCAACGGGCCTTAATTGGTGCACCATCGGGGACTCGAACCCAGGACCCACTGATTAAGAGTCAGTTGCTCTACCAACTGAGCTAATGGTGCATTTGCTATAATTAAATTATAGCATATAAGTTCCGCTTTGTCAAGGGGTAAAACCCATTTTTCTTTAAAAACTTTCAAACATTATAATGAACTCAAATGCCAAATCAGACGCAATGAACAAAAGGAAAAGCGAACGACCGATTAGTATCTGCAAGCTAAACATGTCACCATGCTTACACATCAGACCTATCAACTCGTAGTCTACAAGGGGTCTTAAAGGAGATCTTATCTTAAGGGCGGCTTCACGCTTAGATGCTTTCAGCGTTTATCCGTTCCGCACATAGCTGCCCAGCTGTGCCACTGGCGTGACAACTGGTGCACCAGAGGTGCGTCCATCCCGGTCCTCTCGTACTAGGGACAGCTCCTTTCAAATCTCCAACGCCCACGACAGATAGGGACCGAACTGTCTCACGACGTTCTGAACCCAGCTCGCGTACCGCTTTAATTGGCGAACAGCCAAACCCTTGGGACCGAATTCAGCCCCAGGATGCGATGAGCCGACATCGAGGTGCCA